>Ga0209367_1012382_pt1 | contig 11160 bp, 8 predicted proteins | sample WorMetLIZISLAND2_FD_187412 | JGI IMG/M metagenome (GOLD analysis project Ga0209367, IMG submission 187412) | Marine gutless worms symbiont microbial communities from Max Planck institute for Marine Microbiology, Germany - Olavius geniculatus... ... | reverse complement strand
TCAAAAACCGTTTACCACGTTACTGCCGATGACGTCACAGTGACGCTTTGACAAACAGTAATTTATTTTGTTTATAAATTATCACTAAATTGTCGTTCTTTTCAAGTAATCGCCGGCTGCCCACCGGATTCATCTTCCAGCAGGACAGCGCACCAGCACACACAGCGCGCAGCGCAGGAAACTGACTGCGGGCCAACTATCCAGATTTCATCAGAAAAGACCAATGGCCTCTCAATTCGCCGAATATGGACCCAATGGACTATCACATGTGGTGTGCAATGTTGGAGCTTACCGCAAGCTTAAAACAAAGCCAATTACAATCGCGGAACTCAAGGAATCGCTTCAGGTTATCTGGAGCAACCTACCACAAGGACCGATCGACAAGACTGTGAAAGACTTCTCAAATTAAACGACTGAAGGCTTGTGTTGGAGCTTGGAGCTGTCGGTGGACACTTCGAACATTCACATTGACAATGGAATTTTGGCATCTGATCATTAGTTAACTGTGTTGTTTGACTTGTTTCAACGATGTTATTGAACTGGTGTTGTAGCTTGAACATTTTTTTCACGCTAAAAAATCGGTAAGCGGTCATGTTAAAAAATCTATAACTTCGTCATTTTTTAATGGAATCAAATTTTGTTTGGCATTTAGCCGTAAAACTATTTAGTAAATAAATCTCTAAATTTTCAGACTAAAATGCTAAACGGTTGCTGAGAAAACAGCAAAAAACTTTAGTGAGCTACTTTTTTCTGCCGCACCCTGTATAGTTACGCCACGTGTCTGATTGCAGATGCGTTTTAATCTGCGTTTGCCTGTGGGAGGTCCGGACAAGCCAGTCAGTAAATGCAGTCTGCACTCTGCAGTGACTATGACGGCGCAGGGAAGTGACTAATCACCGTGTCTGACCGGACAAAAATGACCGGCCTGGGTTGACTTCGGTCTGGTCCGTCTGTATTATATCGATCGACTACAAGCATCGCATTATTCGCCATGAAGATTCACGAATACATCCCAACACATTTCATATTTGCAGCTTCAACATGTCAGAATATCAGTAAGCAAGTAATTTGAGCAAAGCTCACGTGACGCGCGATAGCAGCGGTCCTGCTACCTGGGCAGTCGTGTACAGCATGCAATAGAATAATAGTGCATTTTGAAGGAGTACCCGAATTTAAGGCCTCCGTACGGAAAAAGCCTTGAATTTAAGAAGTCGAAATTTAAACTGTTGAAAATGGACGTTTTATGCTAAAAATTTCATAGGACAGGTTGTCCAGGTTTATCTCCAGCCATTTCGGCGCAATTCACTCTTGAAATGTGCACCGCAGCCGAAAATTGCAAAAAACATCAAAATCTCGTATTGTTCAAGGTTCAGGGTCATTACAGGTCATCGACGTTGACACCGTTCTAAAGCTCGTAACTAGAAGTGTTGGTTATAAGAAGCAGAATGTCAAACTAATAGCGGTAAAATAACTACTTTTTAGCGGGTGCCCCTGTTTGATGCTTAACTGTGCATGTCTGCTTAAACCTAATTTAAAGGGTCGAGACTTGAATTGCTAAAATCTGAGTTTAATGCCAAAAATTTTATTCTCAAGTTGTCTTGGTATATCTCCTCCCATTTCGTCGCAATTCAATCTTAAAATGGCGCTTCAGCCAAAAATTGTAAAAAAATTGCTTGAAAACCCTTTTTGGGAGTTCAAGGTCGTTTAAGGTCATCGACGTTAATAAATCTAAAAAGCCCGTCGCCAGTACTTATTATGATAAGCAGCATGTATGTACCTATCTGCAATCGTTTTCACGCTACACGAGCCAATAGCAGTAAAATAACCACTTTGGGGGGTACTCCTCTTTGACGTCCGCGTGCGCAGGCCTCGCTGAACTTAAGGAGTCGTGACTTAGACTGCTAAAATCTACGTTTAATGCTGAAAATTTTATATGCAAATTGTTTGGGTCTATCTCTAGCCATTTCGGCGCAGTTCACTCTTAAAATATGTGTCGCAACCCGAAATCACGCGAAATTCACGAACAGTCTTAATTTTGGGAATTCGAGGTCGTTCAAGGTCATCGATGCTGATAAAATTAAAAAGCCCGTGACCAGAACTTGTTATGATAAGCAACATGTATGTACCTATTTACAACTGTTTTTACACTAGAAGAGCCAATATCAGCAAAATAACGTCTTTTTTAAGTGGGTACCCCTGTTTGACGCCCTCGTTCGAGGGGAACCCCTCACCCAGGGGCACGAAATTTCGTCACGATAAACTAGACTTTTGGGGGCAACGCATAGTGAGAATTTCGTGATCCTAACTTGCACCGTTTTGATACAGCAGTCCGATGGACGGACGGACAGACAGACGGACGGACGCCCAAGCCATGGCTAAGACGCGCGAAGCATTCTGCTATCGCGCGTAAAAAGCAGTAGAAAACAGCCTTTTGAGTTCTTAGACAGTAGCTGGCAATTTATACAAGAAATTTGAGCTAATGCTCATGAGACGCGCGAAAAAATATAACAGTTTCTGTTCGCAAACTGTCAGTCTATCTCCAGTTATTTCGTCTCAATTCATTCTAGGAGTGTGCGCTGCAGCCGAAAATCGCAAAAATTAATAAAACCCCTTATTTTGGAAGTTGAAGGTCTTTCAAAGTCATCGATGCTGATAGGACTAAAAAGCTCGTTACCAGTGCTAGTGAAACATTCTTTAAGACACAGTGTAGACGGACACAGTGTAGACTAAGGTACATTGTCGTTGCCGTTGTACTTGTACGTAAAGTCGCTTTATTCCTGGCTCTCAAAATAATTATTGTAGGCTTACAGGAAGACTGCCCACACATGCTGTTGTCATGGCTCGCGCGAGGCCTACTGAAATAGCCTTAATCACGAAGCTTAGATAATCCGAAATGCTGCCCATTAATCTCTGTATGTCGAAAATGCCACTGTCGCTGAAACGGACGTCCCTAGTCTTACACTGGCGCTTTGCCGTTTCAATTCTGGTGCTGTTGCCACCGGCTTTAATCGCGCGACTTTCATCCGCTGACGATCGTTGAACAGATGCTCCTATGTCAGAGCAAGCCACTGTTAATCCGGTACGGACTGAAGCTAATGCGCGGGTGTAAGAGTAGGGGCCTACACGTCAATCCTGTGATTACTGTCAGGACGACCGGAATGATGAGTGAATCGAACACAGTGTGCGTGCGTTGATCAACTTCGTCACTCCGCTTCACGACGATGATGATGATAAACATCCAGCAATCCTGTCGTCAGTACTTTATAAAGAAAGCACGTGATGAGGCGTCAAACTTGTATACGCGGACAACATTTGTCACGTGTCTGTGTTTAGAATGCACGAAAATAAGTCTTCGGCTTTCGACGGCTTGGTCGCTGGGTTTTAGGTAAATCATTCTGAAACGCACGACGGTTTTTTTCCAATTGCATCGCCATTCGGTAAGTAAATTCGTAAAACGAACAGTGCCAGCGAGAAGGCCGCCGTTACACGACGAGTACGCTGAAATCGCGAGACCTGACATCGCGAGACTGGACAACGTGAGACCATGTAGCAAGGGTGGACATCGCGAGACCTGACATCTCGAGACCATGTAGTTTGAGCACTAGATCAAACAGCGGTTGAACATAGGGATTGGATAGTCCTTGACGGATTATTACTGCTACGTAGAAATCAGAAAACTGTCCGTTGACAACTAAAATGACCGGCTGAGTAGGAATGCGAAAATGTTGGCTGTTGCGGCTAAAGTTGACTAAAAACCGTCGCCTCCAGTTTCTGCATGCGGTTAGTCATTCAGTCGGCGCTCATACGGAATCTTTACAGCCGCGTGACGACAACAACAGCAGCAGCAGCGAGGACGAGGCCAGTCAGGCGCCCGTGCCAGCAGTGACGACTTCAACGGCGTCGGAATCGTCAGCTGCATCAACCTCTGACGACTGCTGCGAAGTGTGCCTCGTGGCGCTACGTGCTGGCTTCGCATTGGTGCCGTGCAGACATGCGCGCTTCTGTGAACCGTGTGCCATGCGTGTGTCAGAAATGGCTGCGGGATGCTCTGTTTGCCGTACAGATATCACTATGGTAATTCGCATTTTTTCTTAAGACTATGCCAATCCACCTTGCAGATACTCGAACATTGAAACAAGTCTCGCGATGTCCACCCTTGCTACATGGTCTCACGTTGTCCAGTCTCGCGATGTCAGTCCCCAAAATTTTGATGGTCTCGCGATGTCATGTCTCGCGTTTTCAGTCGCCCCTACACGACGAGTTAACACACGGTAGGCCTAAATTTTTTTCAGATGGGCAAAATAATATTTCCGAGTGTGATGCCATTCCCAGTGTCCCTTTTAAGCGGTTATACACACGCATAGTACAAAATATTTAGGCTGCATTGCAGTGCAATCGGGGCGACTGAAAATGCACGACATGAAAATTCCGCACAAAGAAAATTGCAAAAACTGGGTAGGCCTAATAATTTTAACACCTACCGATAACTCGTAATTTGTGAGCTACAACAGTGACATATAATACTCCGATGCAGTACGTTCAATTTCTTTATTTCCTGTAAACGTTGAACAACATTTTTCCTGCTGAAGCACGCAAATTCATAAGACCTCATGGTGGGGTTTCGTTTCGCTTAAATGGCTGTAATAAAATCTAAGCAAGCCATTCACATACGTTTCGACTATAAATGCATTTGTACATTCCGAATAAAACAGCATTAGCATTTATTGTTTTTGTCTTTGACCAAAATAAAAGTTAGGGCCTACCCCGAGGAATACATGTAACTGCAAGTCGTTGAATATCTCCGCGGATTCTTCGCAGCCGACTGACCTAAATTTCAGATACTTTTCTACGCCTGAACAAACTGTGAAATGACCAGCTCTGATGCTGTCGAGGGTCATCAGTTAGTCCTTAAGGTTCGACCCACAAAAGTTATTTTACATACGGCGTTTCATACTTTTTTGTCTCTTTTCGGTTCCTTCATTTTCCACCCCCTGCAGCTTTGTGCCACATTTTCCAGTCCTGCATTTTCAGCCCCCTACAGGTTTGTGCTACATTTTTATGTCTCGCATTTTCATGTCGTGCATTTTAGTGTCCCCGTGCAATCACGTCGTGTAGGTGTTTGGTTGTCTCGGCGTGGGTGGCTAAAAGACGAAGGAGCCGACGAGCAGGCCCATCTGGTTGGGTGTGGTGTCGCTGGCGTCGAAGTGGCAGCGGAACTGTTCGACGAGTGTTCCAGCACGCAGCATCTCTTCCCAGACGGCGTCAGCACCGTGCCGGCTGCGGTGAACGTTCTTCGGATGCGCGTTCATCAGCACGACGTTGTCACGGCGCGACGCCAGCCGCCGCACCAACCGGAAGTAGTCGCGCACCACGTCACGTGACTCCGAGCCGTCGATGATGACGACGTCACACGAAGTCTGGTTGAACTGAGCGAGTGACTGGCGTGGGTCGCCGTCGTGCACGTAGAAACGGTCCGGAAATTCGATCGCCATAAAGTCGGTCATTTCCAGCGTGTAGTTGTGTCGTCGTAGGTTCTGCACATTTCCCCCCCCACAACATTTGCATCGTCTGATGCTACCGAGACAGTTGTGACTGACTTTCATCAACGTATTTACAGCACAAATTGCAGTCGACTTTTAAAACCCCGTGACAAAAATTGTGAAATTATGGCGCTCGGACAACCGGAAAACATAATGCTTCCGGCAATATTTATCGGAGACGAAAACAAGAAAAGCTACCGTTATTGCAGTACGGAGGAACGGTAGCTTTTCTTGTTTTCGTCTCCGATAAATATTGCCGGAAGCATTATGTTTTCCGGTTGTCGAGCGCCATGATTTCACAATTATTTTTGTCACAGAGTTTTAAAAGTCGGTGGTAAAGAAAAGCTTACCAAACTTAGACTGATGATGTTGTTAGAGCCCAGAATAAAGAGATTCGGGTTCGAAAGTCAAGATCAGGTGTGCAAAACGGCGGGAATCCGCATCTCATGAACCACTTGACGCGTATTGACAAGACTCATAGCATTTATTGCATGTGTTTCATACGACTGCATAGGTAAACTGTTAAGGTGTTCACTTTCGTGGAGTTAAATCCAAGGTCAGAGCAAAATCGATGTGAGTTATTACGATGAGTGGGGGCATCTACGTCGACGCTTGGTAATTGAAGTAGCTTATTATCACTTTAGTTCGTACACATTATTATGAATCAAATGTACACGGTCGCACACCGGATAAGTGAAGGCTACTTAACTGCTTCGATTTTGATGTGACAGCATAAGCAGCATGTTTCTGACTTACTAACTTCTCACGTGACATCGAGCACGAACAAAAAACTAGAGGTAGACCAAACTTGTACATACTCACCTCGAACGAGTGTACAACGATGTCGTAGTTAGCGGTGAGCATGTGAAAGGCGTGGTGGCCCGCATTGAAGCCTGTCTCACAGGCGGTCCTAGCGAACGGCAGTTGAGAGATGATGTCTTGCAGTATCCACGACTGCTCGTTCGGTGACGCCTCCTCGATGATGTCGTTCAGCGTCAGCGCGCTCTTGTACGCGTCCGAGTGGTCCATGTAACCTTCCGGGTACGTGAAGTTACGACCGGACTGCAAGAAAACACAACCTTCGCCAGTAACTGCCGTCTGCTTGCGTGTAAAGCGCGTAGTTTTCGCGACTATGACACGTAGAACTTAGCTGTTTAAAAAATATTAGTAATGCACCTTGGCACTGTCTGTACCACTGACACGGTCCTCCACGATCGGCGACCGAGCGTACCCTGTTGCTGCCGCAAAAACGTGGAACAGTCTGCCATCAGAAGTGACGTCTTTAAAATGCTTGCAAACAAGACTAAACCTAAGACTTACTTGTTTTCTTTTTCTTTTCCACAATTGACTGTAAAGTGATTGCGGTGCCTTTAGCATTTTTACTATAAATTTTATTGTATTGTATTGTACTTGAGTAGTGCACTGTCAGATTGACGATTTAATTTAAAAAGTAACGGATATAAAATATCAGACTACGATTTCCCAATCCTTAATTATTATAATTATGTTTTTAATATCCTGTTTTTATAAACATAAAATACAGACATTTCGAACAAACATGTTACTAAATTAGCGACCTTTCTCAACCGGCCTTACAGTTAAGCAGCTTTAAAAGTCATCGATGTACTGGAAATGTACAACGTCAACTCCAGTAAATAAACCACTGTCATTGCTATTGAAAAACAGTAGACGTCTGTAAATAGGTATAATTATTTAAGAGATAATTTGGCCAAACGTTTACTGATAACAAAAATATTTACTATTTATATAGACTACATCATTATATTTGCAGTAACTAAACCGCCTCCCATCTAATAGTACCATCACCAGCCATTATAGGTCTTTCCTTTCCCCTAAACTAACATGATCGCTGCGACTGCTACTGACTTTGAGGTGCATCTCATCGCAAAGGAAGTCGCGCTGCGGCACGAAGGGCAAGTCAAAGAGTTTTCTGACGACTGGTGTTGGCGGTGGCTGTGGAGCGACCACGTTGATTGACTGTTGCAGATCACCTTCCACCGTCAGAGACGTGCTGCTGCCGGCGCCAAACAGCGGCCCCAGTACAACATCAAGGTATGACGGCACGAGGACGAGGACCGAGAGCACACAGAACAGGCAGACGTAGAGGACGACGGTTAGAGGACGGCGATGACGCTGGGTCCAGATGATTAGTTTGCGTCTCATGGTCGGCAGCGCGGCTCCACCACTCTCAATGTCCCCGGCTAACACTACGCCCATCGACCGGTGAACTTCCGCTCAACGACTGCGTGTGCACAGAGATTGAATTAAACAGTCTTAATATTTCTATGTGATCTTACATCTCCAAGGCCTAAAAACTGTGCTTTCTGTTGCCGTCCTCCGTAAAAACCTGCGTCTCTAAAATTTTATTGGACCTTTAAAATATCAGTGCAGTTTTTAGTAGGGTTATGCTGACAAAGTTTTACTGAAAATGTTGTTTGCATTTTGTCTGAAATGTTGCAGTAACTTTGCTAATTTTCCATGAAAATTATTTAGTGTGTCAGTTTGTTTTTTATAGGTTAATAGATAATATTAGGCCTACATGACACGTAATGATATAAAAAATACGTAATGAAAAAATTTGCTCTTGTGCCTGCCCCGTTAAGACGACGGAGCCACGGTATTGAGATTCTTTTACTAGTCTACGCTTTGTAAAATCAGAGACAATGTGATTTTTAATATTCACTGTGTTATTTGAACCGATGTCTAAACAGACCGGTATATTGCAGACCGCGGGCACCGTAAACAATTGGCCGACGACATTCATAGAGCAGTAACAACGCGACAAGAATAAGTGTTGCTCTGGTAGCAGCTACAGTCAGTCAACAAACCGTGCGGACAGTGACGGTAGCAACGCGGTTGTCATTATGCACCAGCAATTGCCCCAGAGCGTATAGTCATTAAGAATGCTAATTGTCGTTCAGACGGCGTGGTAGACCTGCAGTAGAATGCTAATTATTAGTCTAGGAACAATATGCTGTATGCTAACTGCCGTGTCACCATGGCAAGGTGGCAACTCTAAGGTAGCAGGTTTTCGGCGCATCAAGTCAATTAGCCCTGAAGCGGCAGCCAGCGTTTGAAAGCTGTTATCACATTAGCCACGCAAAGCAAATAATTAAAAAAGATAGTTTGTGCTTAGTACTGTTATCGTACTAAAATGTTTTAACTAACATGTCTCTGATGTGATAGTAGTTGAGCAAACTCCATCATCATACTTAGTCTTATATGATAAACGAGTATACACTATACAGGTAGGCCAAAAACAACGGCGGGCATGTGGGAAGACAGATTACGACAGCAGGTGTCATAGACAGGAGGCAGGTCAAAAGGCAGAGTTGTTGTGATCCGATGGCAATAATGAGATGATTGTGAATGTAAAGGACAACCTTTCAGTGGAGTGGCGTATACAAAAAGCAGATTGGTGAGAATTAAGAGGAATATTAAATGACAGGTGACAAATTAATTGCAATTATACAATATGTTTAGTTATTAATTTCAGAGATGAGAGATAGGCTGGAGATTGAGCGGTAATTCGTAATTGGGAGATATCTTGATTTTCTAAGGCATGTCAAGACTGAAGACAAAAGAACGAGTCACGAAAATTTAAAAGCAGCAGTAAATTTGTCAATCTAAGTAATAAAAACGACGATAATGCTTTTGGAAAGAACGTAAAATCCAGCGTGTGTTCACTCAGCAACACTGAGATCTAGACGCTGTTACCATGGCAGCGCATCATTCTTCATACGTCAGTCATGCAGCCTGCCGTCGCGCGTTATCATAACATCAGAAAGCGTGCATGGAACATCACCGTCTAAACAACATCATTAGACAATCATGGACAACATAGCCACAGAATTGACAGACATCGTGGAACAGCCGGCGGATCTGATGGACATGATAGCCAACGACAGCCATGACATAGATCACGCACAGGTAATCGAAGAGTTTAACAGCTTCGCGAGGAATCACCCTGATATCGACAGTTTCACCAACGAGCAACTGCAACATGGCCTAGGTGACTCGTGACCTTGACTGAGACTTTCGTCGTTGTTTCTTGTTTGTAATTATACATAAAAACCCCTTTAAACAGTAAGTAGTTTTTCTATGTAGGCCTACACGGATATGCTTCACGCATCCTTTAACTTTTAATCTTGGTCTCATATTGCAGCAGTATAGTAAAACTTCAGTTAAATGTATATTTTGTTACTTACCAAGAATTTCACTGCAGAAACTGAAAAACAATAATGTAGTTAATTCAGAATAATTTAACTACAGGCTTATGACCAGGGCTGAGAAAATTAATTTTTGGCTTTTTAAATTTGAACAGTGACGTTTTACGCAGCGGTATAATAATTTCTAAAACTGTCGTTCCAGAAAGTTGCTGTCACCTGTATAATTGAAAAGTAAGTTATGTTATTTCACAGTATAAATACATGCATTAACGTAATAATTACAAGTCGACAAAACTCGACACGTCGATAAAACGGCGCCAGTTTCGTCTCTCTACTTGTCTTAACTGAGCCAATCGTTCATGTTGTAAAAAGCCATGAAAGTAAACGAAAAATAAGAGGAATGACTAAAATAGATCAAAAGCACATTAAAGTCCATATAAAATATGCCATCGTCATTATTATACGTGCAATTTATATGCACGACAAAAATAAAATCTATTGACACAGAAAAATAAGTCTGTTAAACCACCTGCGAAGCTGCCAATCCTAGCAGCCAATCAAGTTATTCGTGCAGGCATTAACGTTGAGAGAACTTCTGCCGTCTTTGTTGACGCGGTTGATACGAAAACATTAGCGATGCTGGCTATTGCGACATATGTTACTGTAACGTGGTCTGTCCGTCCGTCTGAGTGTCTGTCAATGCTGTTGTCGAGTTCTGTCATTGTTGAGATGTGGTTATAATCAATGATGGCGTCGCTGTTTCAGTGCTGCCGACGATCTTCGCTGGCATTGCTATCGTGCAGTTCTTCCTCGCCTGTGTCGTCTTTGCGTCCCTCGTCTACTTCGTCATTCGCGACTACATCGAGCTGCAGCAGCGTCGCCGCCAGCTCCGCGCCCTAAACGGTATGTGACGTCATTCTACTTCCGCTTCCGCTGTCGCTTTCTCTTTAAACAGCATGGTGCTGTTATTACTAAACAAAATGTTATTATATGATGGCACTGCTGGCGACGTTTACGCTGCAGATAATTGCATTACGTAGTTGCTAAATGTAACAGAGTAGACCTGATGCACTATACACGTATAGGCCTATCGTAAATTTGTATCATGACAATCGTTATTTTATTACTTTCGCCAAGGGAAGGAGGTTATGTCATTACTCGTACCAGTATTTATTCTGTTGTTGTATACATATTGTGTTTCTCAACTTATTTTGCATTATATCATTGAGGTTTGACAATTATTTATTAAATAAACATTTGAGTTGGTGTCGGTAACGATGTTGTCGCGCAGTGCATATGATACCGGGCGAGGAAGATGGTGGCGACAACAACGCCAACGACGACGACGACGACGAAGACGACGCACGCGTCGTTCGACCACCATTAGCTGCACCAGAAGGAACCCCGCCATCACAGTTCCCCAGTGACAT
>Ga0209367_1012381_pt1 | contig 11161 bp, 13 predicted proteins | sample WorMetLIZISLAND2_FD_187412 | JGI IMG/M metagenome (GOLD analysis project Ga0209367, IMG submission 187412) | Marine gutless worms symbiont microbial communities from Max Planck institute for Marine Microbiology, Germany - Olavius geniculatus... ... | reverse complement strand
ATAGCTTGACAGAATGTTAGGATATTAGAAAATTAAAATGAAGTACTTGTCACATGTCGACAAGTACCAAACCCTCAAGTACAAGTACAAGTACAAGTACTCAGGTCACAAGTACAAGTACAAGTACTTTAAAATGGTACTCGAGTAGTACTCGAGTACAAGTACAAGTACCAAGTACTACATCTCTGGTATTTGCAGTAGATTTGTGGTAAAAAAGGAAAACTTGAGTTAAACTTGCTGTAGATAAGAACAGACTTGTGGTAAATTTACAATAGAAAAAAGCATATTTGTGGCAGATTTGTGGTAAAAAAGGAAACTTGTAGTAAACTTTTGCCATAAGGGGGAAATTTGCGGTAAACTTATTGCAAAAAAAGACAGACTGCCTAGCAGAAAAAGGCATATTATAGATGGATTTTCAGTAGACAGAGAGGAAACGCGCGGTAAAGATTGTGCAAAAAGGGGTAAACTGCGCGGCAAAAAGGTATATTTGCGGTAAAATTGCGGTGAAAATAAGAAAACTTAAATTAAACTTGCGGTAGAAAGAAGCTGACTTGTGGTAAATTTTCGACAGAAAAGAGGATGTTTGTGGCAGATTTGTGGTAGAAAGAGGGAAAATTGTGATAGAAAAACGAAGACTTGTGGTAAACTTGTTGCAAAAAAAACAGTGCGCAGCAGAAAAAAAACATATTATAAATAAATTTACAGTAGAAAAAGAGAAAATGCGCGGTAAACTTAGTGCAAAAAGGAGCATACTGCGTGGTAAAAAGAGTGTATTTGCGACAGATTGCGATAAAAAAAGGAAAACTTAAATCAAACTTGCGGTAAAAAGTGTTTGGCTTGTGGTAAATTTACGACAGAAAAAAAATATTGCGGCAGATTTTGGTAGAAAGACAAAGAAATTGTGATAAAAAAGAGGAAACGTGCGGTAAACTTGGTGCAAAAAGGGGCAGACTGTGCGGCATAAAGGGGGCATATTTGCGGCAGATTTGCGATAAAAAATACAAATTGCGGAAATCTTGGGACACAAAGTGGCAATGTTTTGGGTAAATTTACGGCAAAAAGGGAGTGGCTTTGTGGTAAACAAAGGCAGGCTTAATGTTTTTCTCACAAAGTTACGCAGCAAAGTATAAACATAAAGGAGTGAAAAGGATAACCACATTTTTGTTTGCGTAAGTTCGGCATAAGAAATAATTAAAGTAAAACAATTATAAAAAAATACAAGACAAATATGTAAGAAAACAAATATGACAGTAAGTAAGTAAGTAAACTTTAAAGAATGTAGAAAGAAACAAATTAAAAAACGCTTAAAACAGTAACGTTGTCGGAGAAAAAAATTGTAGATATGGACAAAATACAAAAGTTATTAAAATTACATATAATACACAATATGTACACCTCAAGGTTATTACTATACAAAAAAACAAAAACAAAAACGATAACAATAATGAAAACATAAATTTGAATAACAATTAAAATTAAAATTAAAGTTAAAATTGAAATAAAAATAAAATAGACTACACTTGCACCTGACGACAGTGCCGTCATGCGTGACGTTTTTCATGCAGAAAACAGCAGGTGCAGGAGAAGAACGTAGGCCTACAAAAAAGGTGCAGGCCCTCTAGAAAAAGGTAGTGTATGCAGTAAGTAAGAAGGTGCCCCAGTAAGGGTGCAGGCTTCCTACAAACGCAGCGTAATTAGTAAGTAAGGAGGTGCCCCCAGTAAGGTGCCTTAGACTGATTGTGGATAGGCGAGAAAGGACCGATTTATATGAGGCATAGCTGGCTAGGCCGTAGGCTAACACGCTGATTGGACGAAACAAAGACCTGCTAGCCTAGGGGGCGGGGCTAAAGCTAGGGTAAGGCCATGTGATTGGCTAAGAGGCAGGGTAAGCTATAGGCTGAAACAAAGGCTGGCTGAATACAAGCTAGGGTTAGGACACCAGAGCTAACTAGGGCTAGCCAGGCTGAGTTAGGGTTGAAACAAAGCCCGACCGAGTGCAAGCTAGGTTTAGGGCTAGCTAGGCAGGCCCGAGTGCAAGCTAGGGCTGGGGGATACTTTTTAATGGGTCCATTGTAGCTAGGGTTAAGTTAAGCCATCGCTTTCTCTTGCCCGGAGGAAAGGCAGATTCGTTCCACAAAAAACTCCGGTCAAATAGATGGACTAGACGATGACGATGTTGTGATTCCACCAAGTAAAGTGGTGTGTTCTAAAACAATAGAAAACGATACACTGACGGAGACTCAGACAGACGTTTTAGTCGGGGAGGGTCTAGCGTTACTTAGTCATAGTGTTGAGCCGATTCATTGGACCAATTCACATAGAAGTGTCTTGCCACGACGTAGAGATACTTTGGGTGGGTCCTGGATAGATCGTGGAAAGACAAACATAGGTAACTTACGACGTCAGCCACGTAAAGAAACACCTTTAAACTTTTTAATGGGTGCCGTATCGGCTAGCGGAAACCTTTTCGCGAAAGCAAGTCTAGGTTCCGTAAAAAAACCACTAAGAAACACGGCATACAAGATAAATATCCAAATGTGCTTCACGCTCTCCGACACCCCTCTCTTAATACTCCACCCAGTATGAGCTGTGTTTCACCGAGTCTGGAAACGAGTATATGCGGTGTTGTCAGAAGCAAGGTAATAAGAAAGTTCTTGTTGAAACTTCGTATAAAAAAGACGATAGGTTAGCATATGGAAACCTTTATGCCCGCCGCAGTGGCGTCTCCCCATATGGCCAACATTCACTACCGCCGGTTCGCCGATGGGGTGCATAGACGTCAATGGAGGAAATGTATTTTACTGATACGCCACAGATCGACAAGCATTCCACGGCCGCTAGCCAGCTGTCACTTTTTGCTAGATCGGGGCAACAATCCGACTGCGGGGTAGGTCGATGGAAGGAACGCTTTGACGTTCCACATCGTCCGCAAACCCAACTGATGGACCGGACTGAAAACGAATCTTTGTCGCCAAGGTGCGACTTTTCCCTTACGTACCTAGTGTACGTAAATCACCGACAGACAGATTCGCCGGTAGAACTGAATGGGAGAAAAAAGAGGCAAGAGCCCATCTGCTGGTGAGCATTCGCGGAATCAGAAACATCGTAAGTCCTGTCGGAAGTACTAATCAAAAAACTGGCCATGAGCGGCATTACCGATCTTCTAGTTCTGACTTAGGAGCTGAAGATATGGACCGCGGTATTCTGAAAAAATTGACTCCATCTACGGACGGTAGAAATCCATACCGTACGCCGAGTATGTCCCTTAATAGGAACCTAGGTCTGACAACCCCGAATGTCGGCAAGTCGACTCCATTTGGACATATGACAGTTTCGCGTGTAACTCCTAGTCCCCGATTTTTGAAACGTGATAAGCATAAGTTTGATAATGAGAAACGAAGCTCTTTTTGTAAGAAAACTCCACGACGGTCAAGCATGTCCCCAAGTCCAGCTCGTAGTACTTCAATGGAAAGTCGTTATGTGTACATTACCGCGTCTTTTTCTTCCAATAATGAGAAAGAAGGGTATAACAAAGTTCGTTCACGCAAACGCCTTCTTAAATTTAAAAAGTTTAATAAAACTCAAACTTATGAAGCCTTCATGGCTCAGTGTTCTGCAATTGAGCGACCTATAACAGGTAGAACCGAGAGAATAAATTGACCTTTCTTCGTGACTCACTTAAGGTCAACGCGGTTAATGTACTGTGGGATTGTAGAGACGAAGTTACACACTCGCTTTTTAAGCTGATTGCTACGTTGTAACAAAGATTTGGTGGCCAGGCTTTTGCAGATAAACATCGTATAGAACTGCGTAATCGGCAAAGACAGAAGGGTGAGACCTTGCAGAGACTCCACGCCGATATAAGCCGTATGATTGCATTATCATTTCCGACAGTGGAACACAAAGCCAGAAAAGTAATGGCGACCGATGATTTTCTAAATACAATTGGGGACCCCGAGTTTGTGACAGACAGCCTTAACACTTAGATGCAGCCTTGGCCATAGCCTTGCAGATGGAAGTTTGGACTTAAACTAGTCAAAATCAAGCAGCTAGAACTAAACCTCCAGTTGATAATAAGGACTAGGAAAATGAAAAAAAACTGCAGGCGTCAGGTATCTCAAAAATCCTGAGATGCCTAGAGGTCGCACCAAGAAATAAATGGCAATAAACTTAGCCGCCGAGCATTGCAGTATATAAAAGCTGTGGCGGTTTTAGATAGCGGTTGTTGGCGGATGTGCGTGATCGTCAGCGAACCGACCGGATAGCTAGAGCTTGTTGTGTTGGTATAGTCGCCACAGCTCTTTTTTTGCTTTAATAGCAGATCGAACACGTATGTACTGAACTTTGAATAAATTTTATATGAAGAGATGTAATATAGCAAATTGAATACAGCTAAATATTTTTGAATTGCCTTTATTATCATTTCAAAGTTATAGGTATTCTGGAACGAGCTCGCAAACGGCTAGTAGGTCCGAGCTCGTCCCAGAGCTAAAATAAAACAATCATAAAATAACATTAGCAAATGCGAGCTTATTTCTAATCCTGGTACAATCGTAAAAAAATTTATTTTGCAGCAACTTGCCACCGTACCGATTTCGGAGGCAACTCTGCTTGGTGCAACACTGTTTTAGGGCCCGGCCTTAGACCTGTCTTGGTCTAAGCGCTGTGACGATCTTGTAAGAGCGATGAATAGGCTAAAACTTATTTCTGCTCAGGACGCTCTTATTTTTTTGAAGTCCTCATTTAGTGCACCTCGCGTGCTGCATTTGTTGCGTTGCTCGCCTTCGATCGGCCCTACAGCTCTTGGTACTTTTGATCAGTTGCTTCGCACAGAGGTCAGCACTTTAACCAACAACGACTTGTCGGACTCTGAATGGTCCCAGGCCACTCTGCCAGTTAGCGACGAGGGTCTTGGGGTCATACGGGTGTCTATGCTTGCACTTTTTGCCTTTTTGGCTTTAGCGGTTAGCACCCTCTGTCTCCAGGATGAGATCCTTTTCGACTGTCAGTGTCGGCCTGATGACCCTCTTGTTGAGTCTTACATGTCTTTGTGGTCGGCGAGCTTTGGAGCACTCCCAACAGGCAATGCCTCCCATAAACAGGCAGCATGGGATAGACCTGGCATTGTTGCCATTAAGGACGAGCTTATGACAACCCCTGCTGATCCCCGCCAAAAGGTTGTCCTTCTAGCAGCCATGGCTCCTCACTCTGGTGACTGGCTCAGCGCCCTTCCGATTGCTTCTTGTGGGCTGCGGATGGACGATGAGTCAGTTCGAGTGGGTGGCTTTGCGTTTGAAATTGGGCGTCTGCCTCAAGGCCAAGGACAGGACCAAGGACTAGGCCTTCAAGGCCAAGGCCAGGACCATGGACTCAAGGCTCAAGGCCAAGGCCAAGACCAAGGACTTGACCTTCAAGGACAAAGACAGGACCAAGAACCAGATCAAGGATTTGTTATAACACGCACTAATTCAATACTCAATACACGAAATTTCATTGTTACTTACACGTTCGTTACACTACAGTATGTCAAAACAGCAGTATATTACTGAAAAATCACACCAAATGACTTGAATAAACGTCATGATTTCAGTTTGTTTGTAAACCTCCACTCTCTGTCCTGACACTTTTCTTGTTTACTGTTTCAGTAATTATTTGTAAACTTCAAATCGCCACAATCTTCACAGTTATTAGCCCGTGCTGGTGACAAGTCAGCTGCAGCAACACGTAGCAAAAACCAAAGATTTAAAGACGTGAGATGTTGCACTTCAGAAACACAAGCGTTTTTAAAAAAGCATTCGACATTCTTGCTTGGTTTGGACGCAATGAAAAGGCCGCTCTGCGAAAACACACTTTCCACAGGTGCGGACGTCGCCGCCAAACACAGAACATAGCCGAGCAGTTGTTTGACATAAGGTGACTGTTGACATAGTGTTGATAGTGGAGTCTCCATTGGGTTGAAGGTACAAGAGTTGATGCGCTGGAGATATTCGGTCAGCTGTGTACTGTAGTCTCAAGGCCAATGACAGGGTCAAGGACCAGACCTTCAAGGCCAAGGCCAGGACCAAGGACTCAAGACTCAAGGCCAAAGACAGGACCAAGGACTGAAGATTCAAGGCCAAGGCCAAAACCAAGAACTGTGATTTTGTCCTTAAGGACAACCCAAGACCAAGGACCAAGGCCAAGGACAACATCCCTGCCTTATACACACTTGCCAACGCCAAATTTTGGGAATAGGCCTGTACCGACGAATAGAGGAGTGGGGAGAGGCAAAATGAGTGATATTAGGCCTCTCGGCCGCGGAGCACGGCTACGGAGCGCACCGCAATTTAACGGCCAATGGCGTGGAAATAATTACGATGTCCAGCAGTATAGTCCCCAGTATTCCTTTTCGGCAGGCCAGCCTGAAAACGTTCGCAGAAACTGTCCCAAGTGTGAGAAGGAACAGCAGGCTAATATTTTGCTGTATCCTGCGTACAATCGTATGTGCTTGTGTTGTGGTCGCTTCGGTCATTTCGCAAGAATGTGCAGACACGCAAGAGTACAGCAAGCCTGACACACCCGGGCGCCTCAGCCGGCGAAACGCTCCCGTAATTTTGTACCATGACCGCAAACGAGTCATATCAATATATTGTATTTAAAATAAAATGGCGTACAGTACAATCCCTGGTTGATTCTGGCAGCCCAAAGTCGTTAATGTCTCAGAGATTGGCGCATCAATTAAATTTAAAAATTTATTTAATTGAAAATCAAGAACCTCTTGTATCGACATCTGGACAAGCACTAAAACTAATGGGGAAAAGCTTTGTCCCCTGCAGCATTAACGGACTATCCGTTAATTATGTTATTATAATCGTAAAGCACATTTTTTTTAAATTTAATAGTTGGAACATATTTTTGTCCCATAATCAAGCTATTATCAACTATCGAAATAATACTATTGACATACTAGACGGATTAATTTTACTGCCTTTACAGAAGTTTCAATCAATTGATAACTGCGCTGTAATAAACAAGCATATAATTATACCTAAATATAGCGAAGTTATAATTCCAATAAAAATTTCAAAAGTGTAGCCCGCGGAAAAAATATTATAAGAGCCATTAAAAAATAATACCACACCGGTCTTAGTAGCAGGTAATTTTTCCACAGTTCAAAAAGGAATATATTCGTGTTCTAAACGTTCAGCCAAATTCTGCGGACTTAAAAAACCTAAAAATTGCTACTGTAGCCTTCTTGGCTACAATAAGTTCGGTAGCCACATCGCAAATGCCTCATATAGAAGGAGACAAGTTACAATCTACGGTCACACGAAAAGTTTTAGAGGATTTTATTAAGGAATATAAGATTCAAATAAACGACAAGCTAAATGCTGAGAATAAATTTCAGCAATTACTTTATAATTACAAGGATATATTTGCAATGTATATCTCGGAAATGAAAACCCACATGTTAAAGCTACATGAACCAGTATAGATTAAACGAAAGCGACACTAACGAGGCTCATGATCAAATAATTAATTTGCATAAACTAGGTCTAATCTAGAAAAAAACAAACTGCAGTTTTAATAGTCCACTATTCCTCGTTAAAAAATGGGGATAGTAGAATAGTAGTTGACTTAAGACCTATAAACGCTATCTTGAAACATCTTATCGTAGCATTGCCAAAAATTGACGAACTACTTGCCGATTAAGGTGGTAACTTATTTGATATGGCGATGCATAAAAAATATGGGATAGCTACACTAATAACTCTTCCAGTGGAAACAAAACAACGTGGAGAAGCGAAGAGTGCGCAGCTGGTAAGCGAAGCGCGCACGCGCTGCCAGGTGCGCCGCGTGCCGTCGTTACGTAATCCACCGACTTCCGGCGGATTGACCGACGGGGACTAAAAATAGGCTATACGGGTCTACGTGTTGAGCTTTACTAAAAAATAGGATAGAAGGCGCGTCGGAGTGCTTACGTTACAAGCGCGCGTACTCACCCGCCTACGCGTCGATGACGCGCCGAAAAGGCTCTAAAAATGCTGACGTGTCGGGCCAGGCGTCTATGGGCCCACCGACTTACGTACCAAAAATAGACATTACGTCATACAGACCACGGAAGGCGCGCCGGGCCGACTTCCGGATGGTACTAAAAATAGTCCTTACGTCATCTAATGCGCCTACGAACCGCCCTTACAAAATGCTGACACGGAGCGTTATTTTTAGAAGAGGGTTAGGGTTAGAGTTGGCAAGCTGCCAAGGGCTAGGGTTAAAGTTAGGGTTGACGGTCCGCGATAAGTTAGTCATTTATTTTCTGGTTTTAGCCGGTTTTAAGGCCGCAGAACAGCACGAGCTAGGGTTGACAACAGCGAAAACCTAGGGTTATTAATATTTTTTGCTGTCAAACTCGTCAAAATAGCTAGTCTTGGTTAGAGTTAAGTCACCGTTTGGAGTGCGAGATAAGACTTCAAGCTGGGGACAGTCCACCCGCTGTGGGGCAAAGTCGGTGTATTCCTACTACTTGTGTGCTTTTACAGGAGCGTACGTGTGTTCGCACGAATATCTGCGCATTTTTCTCGCGACACGCCAGATGGATTTCAACACATGGAGGCAGATTTTACATCACGCCCACAAAAAATGACTCGTGGTGAAGAGTTAGACTGCAACCAACAGCTTAGTGAACTACTATGTAGTCTAGACAATTTTGACACCAGAGGGAGTGGCTTTGTACTTGACAAAGTTTTTAAGTTTACCCTGGTGATTACCCAATTTAAGCTATAAATTTGACATTACTGTCTAAAAAGTAAATTGATAAAATATCGTGTCCTAAATAAAAATAATGTTGACTATAAAGTTGTATATACTAATGCAAATAGCTCTACTGTGTACAATGCTAACAGCGAATAGTAACTTAGCTTATATTATTGTGAATTATGGTGTAAATAGTTAATTAGCTAAACACTGATATGACTGTATGCATGCAATGTATGTATAACTTAATGTAAATAGTTACTATGTGTTTACTTGTATGACTATATGTTAATAAATTCTGTACATAAAATGTACTATTGTGGCCTATATTACACTCACGCATGCACACTTATGCAAATCTAACTAAAAATAAGCCAAAGGTTTACTGCGTAAAAATTAACAAAGCTAGGTGTGATGACAACATGTAAAACAAGCTGGTAAAAGAAAGCAAGCAGGAAAATAAAAAATAGCAGAGAGATGGAGAGATAAACAGACAACTTAACGTGAGTGCCACCAAACAAACAACAGACAGACAGGCGACATACATGCAGATGGACAGCCGGATGGGCACAAAAGGTGGCGCTATAGAAGCAAAATTGATAGTGTTAAGATATAAAGTTCAAAAACAGCAAGAAATAAAAATGTCATGGCTTACCTACAAAGATATAACTTGCGATAATTTACGGCGAATAGGGGCAGACAGCACGGTAAAAAAGGCATATTTGTGGTAGATTTATGGTAAAAAAAAGAAAATTGTGGCAAATTGCGGCTAAAAAAGGAAACATGTTGTAAACTTTGGACAAAAAGAAACAGACTTTGCGATAGAAATAGACATTTTCGTGGTAGATTTGTGGTACAAAAAAGAAAACTTGAGGTAAACTTGCGGTAAAAAAGGGCGAACTTGTGACAAATTTACGACAGAATGGAGCCTATTGCGGGAGATTTGTGACAGAAAGGGAGTTTGCGACAGACTTTACGGTAGAAAGGGGTAGGCTGGTGGCAGACGTGTGACAGACTTGGGACTGGTTTGCGGTAGAAAGTGATAAATTTACGGTAGACTTGCGGCAAACTTGCGATAAAAGGGGTGAAATTGCTGTAAACTTGCGACAAAAAGGGGCAGACTTTGTGGTAGAATAAAACATATTTGTGGCAGATTTGCGATAAAAAGGAGAAAACTTGCGATAAACTTACGACAGAAACGGACAGAAAACTTGTGATAAATTTACGGCAAATAGGGGCAGACAGCACGGTAAAAAAGCATATTTGCGGTAGATTTACGGTGGAAAAGAAGAAAATTGTGGTAAACTTGCGGCTAAAAAAAGAAACATGCGGTAAAATTTTCACAAAGAAGTCAAAAGTTGCGATATAAACAGACATTTTGCGCTAGATTTGTGGCAAAAAAAACTTGAGGTAAATTTATGGTAAAAAAGACAGACATAGACTAGCGGTAGACTTGCGACAGACTTGGGACAGATTAGCGGTAGAAAGTGATAAATTTACGGTAGACTTGCGGCAATCTTGTGATAGAAAGGGTGAACTTGCTGCAAATTTGTCTTAAAAAGGGTCAGACTTTGTGGTAGAATAAGGCGTATTTGCAGCAGATTTGCAGTAAAAAGTGAAAAACTTGCAATAAACTTGCGATAAAAACGGACAGACTTTGCCGCAGAAGGGGGAAACTTGCGGTAAATTTACGGTGGACAGGGACAGAGAGCACGGTAAAAAGGTACATTTGTAGTAGATTTACGGTGAAAAGGAAGAAAATTGTGGTTAACTTGTGACTAAAAAAGAAACATGTGGTAAACTTTCGACAAAAAGGGACAAAATTTGCGACAAAAATAGACATATTTGCGGTAGATTTGTGGTGAAAAAAGAGAAACTTGGGATAAGGCCCAGGAAAAGCGCAGGTAAAGGAAAGGTTTGCAACCGCAGGGTGGTAAAAAAAATGCGCCGCACTGGTTTGCACCTGTCTGCATAATTATACCGATGGGCTTTTTACCGCTGGATAATTTGCAAACAGCTGTCAGCGTGTGCACGCACGCTGTGCTTATAGATATTCTATATTAAATTATTAAGCCTATACAGTAAACACATGCTGTAACAGATGTGGCATGCGCTATAGCACTATGCAGATGACACAATTGCACACATTCTACTTTACTTAACGGTTCAAAGGTTGAGAGGCGTAGACGCGTAGGAATTGTTATTTTAGTTAGTTGGAAACAAGAAAATCTGCGGTAAACTTGCAACAAAAAGAACGGACTTTGCGTAAGAAAGGGGCGTATTTGCCAGAGATGTTGCAAGTACCAAAGCCACAAGTACAAGTACAAGTACAAGTACCTGACCCTCAAGTACAAGTACAAGTACAAGTACTTGAAACTAACTATCAAGTACAACCCAAGTACAGGTACCCACTATAGCTAAGACACAC
>Ga0209367_1012380_pt1 | contig 11161 bp, 10 predicted proteins | sample WorMetLIZISLAND2_FD_187412 | JGI IMG/M metagenome (GOLD analysis project Ga0209367, IMG submission 187412) | Marine gutless worms symbiont microbial communities from Max Planck institute for Marine Microbiology, Germany - Olavius geniculatus... ... | reverse complement strand
TTACAATATGGTATACATCGGATTTGAAATCAGCACCCCCAAATTGACCAGAATCAATCAAAAAACATTATATATGTCGAAAACAAGGTTGGGTGACTTTTGTAGCCTGGACTGCAATGAGTTTCTGGTGCTTGTGTGATTTATCAACTGAAACACTGAAACTATGTTTGTCTGGGCATTTTTATGGTTAATTACTGTTTGAATAAGATTAAGCTGTCTTTTGATGCGCATTATAAAATTGTCATATTCTGGTCACTTAACTTGCTTTGTGGCCCTGGCCTTGGCTCGAAGACCACTGGTTTGGCCTTGACCGTGGCCTCTGGCCTTAGCTGTTGGCCTTGAAAATGCTAGCTTCTTTTGTCGGAAAATTTGAATTTTTTGGCCAACCTTATCTTTGTAACCCACGTTGCTGTTGATGGTCATACTGCGGCCTTAGGTAACAAGGGCAAACGGTCGAAACCCGTACTGGCGATGCCAGCTACTGCCTTACGCCACGTCCAGTTACTATAGGACGTACTTGGATAAATGACTGTCTGCAGACTGCACGGTAAACCGTTTCAGTATCTAACCAACCATCAAGGTGCACTCAGCTTTTCATCCCTACTGGGTAGGTTAATCAAGCACTGGCCTGCCTGGTTGGCGTCAAGGCATAACTCTGAGATTATTTTATATAAAGAGCTATATGCTTCTTTTGAAGGCTGGAAGGTCAAACAGGTTAAGCTTTGGCTACTAGTAACCCATCTCAGAGTTACGGAGCGTCACCTGCCATATGTAACAGTGTTACTTGTTACCGGACACACATGAACGCGCCGCACCTTAACCCCTATTCAGGTATACTAGTACTCGATTTACCCGCCCGGGAGAGATGGAAGGCTGAGTTGACCTTGGTGTTGATTGTGTAGCGATATGGTTTACCTGTACGCATACAGTCACCCATTCAGTTACTACCTTTTTGATAGCTACCCGACCCGGAGTTGAACCAACCTTTTTGGGATCGTAAATCCGCCGTTCTAACCGTTTCACTACCAGGCCTTGACCTTAATGTTTGATCCGGCGATCTATTGGTTGGCGGATCGGAATACCAGTGATCCTGGGGATGCGTCCGGTGCGGTGACGTATGTTGTTTACGGTGGACGTCATCGGACGCAGGCTGCTATACGGCTAGTGACCATGGCTTGTTCTGCTGCTGCTGCTGCTGCTGGCTACTTTCATCTGTCGCTGCTATCCAACGCCGCCACGCATCCGCACAGTTTCTATCCATCCATCTCTACTAGTCGACCGCCGTCTCCAGTTATCCTGCTTCTTCTTTCTAGGCTAGTTCGCGGTGCTCGCTGCCTGTCTAATTTTCACGCTCGTTCTCGCATTTTTGGAGCGCTTGGTGAGTTGCAGTCAGGTGATGAATTTTCTGTTGCTGCTGTAGAAGCTGGAATAAATATTGCGCATAAGCAAGGAGGCGGTTCGATGGGTTCCCTTTCCGTTCAAAAATATATCGGGGATCCTTGGTTTCCGGCTTAACTGCACCACCGGATCTTACATAAAATGTGTGGTGATATGAAAGCCCCTAGGAAAGCTGAAACTTAGCAAAAGATGCCTATATACAGTGAGTGATCTGATCTGTTTTCCACGTGGACGGGATGAGGTTTTGTCATGGGCCAGTTTGTCATACACTTGAATGACTTGTCTGAATGGCGCCGGGCGCCCGTTCGTTTCTAATGATTTTCTAGTCTAGTATGTAGGCTACTGTACGTGTCTGTCTGGGCTCACGACATTTAAGCCCCGACTCCGCCTGGTGGCTTTGTGACGTAGCGGTTAGGACGATGGACTTATGATCAGGCGGTCGTGGATTCAACTTTAGAAATGGTTCTAAAAGTATAAGCTTTCCAGTAAAGACTACTGGTACGCTGCGGAGCGTCACCGGCCATATAGGATCACACGTTGTTGTTTGCCACCAGACACATTTCAACGCGCTCCATCCAGCGTTCGATTTGCTACAAAAGCAGTGGGGGTCACCGGCGTTAGCGCTGGGTTTCAGATATAGACAGCTATATAGACAGCTATATGCAATGTAATGCAACTTGGATAGGTCGTTCTCATCCAGTGGGGGGTTAAACCCCCCGAACCCCTAGCAAATCGAACCCTGGCCCCACTTCACCTCAACCCGAACTAGACAGGCCGGTACTCAATTTACCAACTAGGAGGGATGGAAGGCTGAGTTAGCTTTGGCCGTTGGTCATATAGCGAGATGGTTGACCTGTTTGGCTTGATGCGTTCGACTCTGGGTCGCTTTCAGGTGGCTACTAGTACAGTATTACGGATGACTGTCTGCAGACAGCAAAACTATCTATGTATATAACCAACCACTAAGGTCAACTCAGCTTTCTATCCTTGCTTGGCAGGTAAATCGAGCACCGGCCTGTCTGGCTGGGGTTGAGGCGAGGCGCGTTCGTCTGTGTCGGTATGGCAGGTAACATTGTGTGATCCTATGCGGCAGGTGACGCTCCGTAGCTCTAACAAATCCACAACGTATTGACACGTTCTTTGCAGAAGTGGACTTAAGAGTGTCATTTTGCAATGAATTATTTCCCTTTGTTGATCATTTCACATTTTACGAGATTTTCTCTCTGACACAATTTTACGACGAATGGAAATAGTGGAGTATAAGCTCGCTTCATCAGTCAGTGCCAGGTGCTTTTATGTACTGTATAGTGGCTGTATATAGGACACAGCTGACTGGCGATTTGAGCAGACGCCCGCAGTGCAGTGCAGTGGTCGGTCATCGTTTCTCTTTTAATCAAGCGAGCTTTAATAGATGCGAACCTGTCATAGCCGGATCATAACGGCGCTGACAAATTGCCGGCGCATTGTGTGCGGTTTATTGTGCGCTGTGCGTCGTCGGCGCTTAGCAACGCACGGGACGGGCCTCCACCAGTCCAGTCGTTTATCATTAGCCGTAATAACGCCAAGTGTTGACGGATTTGAGCATAGACCGCGAACGCACTGTGATTCAAGGGAAGGGTTCATCTGATTAATCTGACCCCTGATTTTTCACATGTGGTCTACCGGTTTTGATGGCGGCTTCTACGTGTTCCGTGCATGGTTTTGGGCGGAATTGCTTTTGCAGTCCAAGCGGTTCTGGCTATTCTTACACATTTCTCCGCAGCGTGGTCTGTCTGTCTGTCTGTCATACTTATGCACCCTGCTTCAACCGTTGGTAGGATTTAGGGGTCATTTGGTTGCTTCACTTGAGGGCGCCAATGATACAGTGCACGTTAGATGGGGGCCGCTGATGGGAAGTGGGAGATTTGGGGGGTCGACCCTCCCAGACAAAACATGCCATTTGGGAATTTTATCGAGGGGATTATATCTGCTGGTTGTCCGTTTCCTTTCTCTGCATGATTGTCAGTTCGTCACAGCATGCGACTGTATCAAAACGACGCAAACTAGGATGCAGCGCACGAAATTTTAATCTTCACTCTCAGCTCAGTGACAGATTGATCTACCAGCAACAGTCTTAGCTTAGCAAGGGTGTCTATTCGCTGGCGACGCGCAAGCTGTAAGCGACCTGTATTCTCGGACGACGTGCACTGCTGACGAACTTTCCGGCGGTACCAACATCGATGACCTTGAACGACCTTGAACCCACAAAATACTCTGAAAATTCGTGGAAACCGAAAATTTTGCTCTGGTGTGTAAGCGCATCTTAAGGCTCATTTCCACTACAGCTGCGCGTTGCTGAACCGTGAGAATGTGGTTGGTTTCCGATGCGTTTGGTTGGCGGTCGAAAAGCGTCGCTCAGATGTCGGCCGACTTCTCTGCAGAAGTATAAGCGTTGCGTCGCCAGTCCTTACGGTTACCGGCTTGTTCGTCTGTCACACCCTACTGCCGCATCAAGACGACGCAAACTCGCACGGATCACGTTGAAATCTTGAGTGCTGTCAGCTGGCTCGGTGACACCGGTGACATGTGTAGGCGTATCACGTCCGTCCGTCAGTCAGCCGCCCGCCCGCTATACCGTCACTTTGTCTGCAGCATCTGCTCGTTCTGCTTTAATTGACCGATAGAGACCATGCAGGCATTCCTAGAAAATCGAAACTGGGGGCATGATAAATTATTGGGGGATTTTTTCCTTTCTCTTTTCCCCCCTTTTTCCCTTATTTCCTTCCTCTCCCATTCCTTTCCCCTTTTCCTCCCCTTGTTTTTAGCCGTTACGTTCTTAACGGTCGAGCTTATGGTACGGACGTACGGTTGTCGTCTGTCTGTCCGTCCGTCGTCTATCTTTCACGGATATATTGTGGCTAAACGGTGCGAGATTGTCCTAGGTTGCTATTGAACGCTTTTGTCGTCGTTGTAATATAGAGTTGCGTTTACTCTCCACGCAGTAATTCAGTTATCAGCCGCCAGGTGGCCAGGGCGTCTTTCGGGCATCTCGAATATGCAAGAAACCCGTGCGCGCGGGATACACGATATAACAACAGAGGCGTCTTGAGTTAAAAAAAGTAGACGCATGTAGGTAGTTTTAGTTTACCGACAGACAGCTGCAGGTTTTCCACGGGGAGATTATTGGTGCTAAAAATTTCGGTTTTGTCCCATTTTGTTCATAACTAATTGATAGCAGAAACATGGGTATAAAAACCTCCATGTTACTCTCCTTCTACTGAAGCCGTCGGTGCCTCCCTCCCTGTCTTGCCACCCAAGGTGTCCGTCTGGCGTCATCATAGAGTGAATGTTGCTCTGACGGTGGCTATGCCAAAGAGGCTATGCAGAGTTACAGACGGACGGCCAACGATGCTAGTTGTCGACGCACGGTCCCATGCATGCATTGGCATTGCAGTAAATCAGCGTATTGCGTACATACAGGGTGGTCCAAAAAACGGATACCCAGTTTATTTTTGGGATAACATCGGTAATTCAGTACCGATTTTAACCATTCTTTCATTGTTACAAGCAGAAATTTATGGCGCGTAAACGTGCAGTTCTTCCACCCACCGCACCTTTATTGTTCTCAGTTCGTAAGCCCATGGTCAAACAGCGATCATTTTTTGTTATTCTGCCTATATCAAACGATTTATTCTAAAAATTATTACTGGTAAACAAAGTAAACAAACACAATATGACGTAACAATGACGTCACAAGGCACTACTGCGAATACGTAAGTAAGCTTAACTATTTTACGCTACGAAATTGATATCTTTATGTGTTGCCTGTTCTCTGAGACAACTGTAGCTTTGACAGTGTTTGTTTTGCTAGTTAATGTTTTTTGGACCACTCTGTACATAACTACACTGCGGCGTATAGACACGGTCCTGCATGACACACTGTTCGGGGTCGACCCATTGCGTGTGTCCGTCCCATTCAGCGATCGATCTGCCACGTTTATGACCGACGCCGTCGAACCTGTTAACCCCTTAGTGCATAATTGTCGGCGGCAAATAATCAGAGCAAAGCTCACGTGACGCGGGACAGCATCGGTGATACCCAAAGTTGCATACCGCAGATTTTATATGCAGATTGTGCCGGTCTACCTCCAGTTATTTCGACGCAATCTACGGCCAAAATATGCGTCATATAGCCTGAAATCGCAAAAAATCACTAAAAAGTCACTTTTTAGAATTCAAGGTTGTTCAAGGTCATCAACCCCCCCAGAAAGCTCGTTAGTAGTGCTTGTTATGATAAGCAGCAAGACTATGTTTATCTACGACCGTTTTCACGCTAAATTTTAATTTTGGCCTAAATTTCCACATAGTAGGGGTTTTCTGCCTCAAATTTTGCATTTTTGTACGAAACTTTTCTGACAGGAAGATCATCGGACACTTTTCCGACAGCCCAAAATTTAGGGGGAGGCACGTGTTCTCTTCTCGCCATGTCACGACGCCATTGCATGTAACTCCCCCCCCCCTCTAAGAAGAGATTGCGCTGTAAAGGGTTAGCTGGGCGTCGGTAGCCGTGTCACCGTAGAGTAGGCACATATTTCAGCGGATATCCAACGCCACCGCCACGACCGAGTGTTTACTTTTCGCTGTAGCATGGCCACTGTGACCAGGAAACGGACAATATATCGCCCGCCGGTCAGAATTCCCCTCCGGATATAATTCCCCTCAGATGAAATCTCTTGCGGACAAAATTTTTCTCTCTCTCATGTACCTTTTGTATAAAACTTCACATTGGGGGAGGTCATCGTTGACAATATTGGTGATACAGATTCACACTGTTCGTGTTTAGAAAACAGCATAATTCTAGCGCGAGAGAAACAGGAAATCCGTTGGCGACGAGGCAGGGAGCAGCGGGGGAGGGGAGCAATTGCCTTATTCCCTTAAATATTTGGTCGTCGGAAAATATCGTACTACTTGTCGCAATATTGTCGTTCAAAACTGCAAAATGCGGGGCTGAAAACCCCTCAATTTAGGAGAATTTAGGGGCAAAGTCGAGTTTGTGAAACACCCATAATCTCCACTGTCCGAAATCTGCAACTTCCTGCCCTACCTCCCTACTTTTTAACCCACGACGCCAGATCGGCATATAGCCAGGGGGATTCTGTCGTCTGGGGGTCATGTAAGAGGGAATAACGTTCTGGGTAGGGAAAGTTCGTGTGACCTCCGGTCGCGGGTGATGGCGCGTGCCAACTCGATTAGGCTTCAATCATAACAAGCCGCCCGCTGCCCATGCGTGCAGGCGCGTGCGTATATCCACTCGGGGCGACTGAAATCGCGGGAGTGGACATTGAGGGAGTAGCGAAACAGCAATAAGCAGCGATCAAAACCTCCAGCCGGTTCGAGGGGTTCGCATTGGTGCCGCGTGGGCACACACGCTTTTGTGAAAACTGTGCAATGCGAGTTGCTGAGATGGTATGATCACGATGGTGATGCGTATTTTTTATTAGAGACAGTGTGAACTTTGCTACTAATGTAGGTAGACTGTTTGTGTGCTTTATTTCACACGTTTGCGATGTGTATTTTTTTATTGCATTTGACTTATTCAGTATTTGGTAGCATCATAAATATCCAAAAATCTCCACTATTCACATTATTTGAATTGATATGTGCAAAAAACATAGCGTTCCGTTTCATGGTTAGGCCTATAGGCTACATGAGAGCTTTCTACTACCAATCACTCCCGCAATGTCCACTCCCGCGATTTCAGCGCCCCCATCCACTCGAGCGTGAATGCCGCTGCCCGCTGCCATATTTACGGTGCAGCGTTGGGTGCGACCCTGCCGGCCCGCTTACCGACCAGCTCTCCAGATCCCCCTCCTCCTCGGGGAGGGATAATGCTTCAGATTGGGAAAAATAATTATCTTCGCCCGGCTTTGTTGCGGGTTCACATGAGTGCAATAGAATTGCGCAGAACAGAATGCAAGACGTCACGGTCTTGTATTGTCGCTGCAAAAGAATTAAAATCGCTGCCAGCCAGTGGCCCCGAAAGCTCCGGAAAAAAACGGGACGATGGACGCCGAGAGGGGGCTTGGGAAGGGGGCTTGCTCCCTTCAGTTATGGGTTTCCGGAGGGCGGATGCTATTGGCGGAATAGGCCTATGTTTGAAAATATTTGCGTTAATCTTTGCAATTCGGTGCATTTTGAGGTGAAATACGCCAAAAGTACAATTTAGCCTACGCCCGTTTGATTTGGGTTTACGTTGATCTTTTCCCCTCTTCCGTCCCTTCACTTTCTTTTTTTCTTTCACTTTGCTTCGTGTTTCTTCTGCTTTTTTCCTCTCTTATTTCTTTTCTCGAAATCTAGTTAGGGGCTCCAGGGAGCGCTGTTGGCTCCCCTAACTCCCATTTTGACGCGTTTCCGGCTCGCATCTCGTAGCATCAACTGCTGTGGCTGATCTGCGACACTGCAAATGGCTGCAATGTTTTGCTGACTGTATGTAGTCAGGCAACATTTCAGGGAGTAGCGAGGGGATGGTTGTACCCTTACGCCGTTCTTTCCCTAAATAGGGCCTTGGGGCTTTCGATGTAATGTTCTGCCTGTCACTGCCGACATTGCTCATTACAGCTGTGCCGCTGCTATAGTCAGCTATAATACGACTGTCCATGCGGCCCAGCGGCGTCGTGCTTTAAAAAAAACTTGGCGGTGCAGGAAGTTGAATTCTTCCGACACACACTGCGAATTTCCGACAGAATTCCGTCAGACAAACAACCGCAAAACATGCGGCAAAATAATCTCATTTGCCACATGTTTTGCGGTTGTTTGTCTGAGGGAATTCTGTCGGAAATTCGCAGTGTGTGTCGGAAGAATTCAACTTCGTACACTGGCTCTCGATTGGCCCCGAATTCAATGACCTTGAATGACCTTGAACGCCAAAATAGGGGGTTTATGGATTTTTTGGCGATTTCAGGCTGCGACACAAGTCTATACCATTCACAAGGTGGCGCCACGCTACTGTCGTTATGCAATCCAGGTAGAGAATTTGGTATTTGTATATTAACTTAGCGTGAACAGCCCAATTTTCAGCTAAACTACTGAACCGGAACTGCAATAGGCTTTCGCGCGTCTCGTGAGCATTATCTCAAATTTCTTGTTTCGATAAACACTGCAAATTTCCGACAGAATTCTATAACGAATAGTTCCATATTTGAGACAGAAGTGACATCGATGCTAAAAATGTTAATTTTGTCCCTAAATTTTCCTAATGCTGGATTTTTCAGTCGCAGTGTTTTGGCATTTTTTGACGGAAATTTTCTGACAAGTCGAAGATTTTCTCACGATTGTCCGACAGGCAGAAATTTACGTTGGACATTTGCCCCCTTTCCCCGGCCGCGACACTACTGATAATCACAGGCGTCCGTCCAGCTGCTGTCCGCAATGCGGCGCTGCTGTACGTGTCATGCAATCCGTGATGATCTATGGGCTGCTGTGCTCCATGATACACTGTAGTCGCACCCTTTCCGCGACTCTACGATAGTTTGGTCTCTATACCGTGCTGCCACTGTACTGGACACTTTGGTATTGCCATTGTCGGGAAAGATGGTCTAGCAAGAGCCCAGCTGTCGCTAGGGGAAGCCGACCGCACTGCCTGCCCACGAATTCTAGCAAATATAAACGTAGTTTCCTATACATATTTACATAACTTCCGATATAACTTAACCGTTCGGCAGAGGCATCTCCCCCAAATACGTAAAGGTAGAGGTTGTCATTATTTGTATAGCGCATCGTCACGTATACACACTTCTAATGCGCTTTTTCGTCACTAACCAGAACCGCCGATCGCACAGCCGCCGCGTGCAGTCTGCAAACACAGGCTGGCGCACCGGCCGGCCAGGCAGCCCAGTCAGCTGTACAAAGGTCCCCGCCTTCCGTAACCCATATAATGGGTTACTACTCATTTAGCCGACCCCGGAGGGATGGCAGGCTGAGTTGGCCTTGTTGGTTGACTGATAACGGACGCCGTACCCACAAAGTGGTCAAGCAGCCATCCATCAGTCTAGCGCAGGATAAGGAAAGTCCTTGCGTTGTACTTGCGTTGCAAATTGCGGCCAAACCACTGCACATCAGCAGCAGATATGTTTACTATTGACAGCCTACAGGAACTTTGCCCTATCCATCGGTACTATCGCCGACCCCCTACGACGTAACGTTTATTCACAGTGCATAACGCTACAGATAGACAGAGTGACAGACGACAGACGGACATCGTGTCATAACATAAGCGCGACGGTTAGTACGGTCGGCTAAAAGGTTTAAGTTGCAGTTTGGGAACCCATCTCAAAGTTAAGGGGCATCACCTGCCATATGGAATTACACCATCAGGTACTCGATGTGAACGTATAGAGCGTTTATGGGACTAAATAACGATGGCCTTAAGTACCAAACTGTCTGTATGGTTCGGTGTCGTACAAAAGTACCAGTACGTATCGGTGACACGTCGGAAGCGTTAAGTCAGGACTGAGACTAATGTTGTGTTTACAAGACTTCTCTTACTGTTGTCTCTGTCTTTCTTGCGCTATTTAAGAACGGCTCGATTCCTGCGTTCTTTGCCTAGAAGATAGAGACTGCTAGACCCTTTCGTCCTCGCCGTTGCGTCAGTTGCGCCAGAAAAGGACGCGCAGAGGTATTGCGTTGCTTGCGTCGCGCTGGATGGAAAGTGGAAAACTGGCTTAATGTTGTGTTTACACGACTTCTCTCTCTGGCTCGTCTAAGCTGTCAGGCCCAATCCACATCGTTCGTCTGTCTGTCGTCCATCGTAATCTATGTGCACACGAGACGAGAGGCGGCTAAGAATAGTCAACGCTCCAACCATAAAAACGTGCCTGCTGCTTCCAAACTTTTGTCCATATCTTCGCCGAATATTGACCGATTTAAAAAATTCTTTCGCTTGCCGTGCCTGCGGAAAATTTGCAACGACGTGATTGTTAAATATTCTCATGAAATTTGCTAATTACTGGTACGAGGGGCGTTCGATAAGTTTCGCTTGCCACTCGATAGGGGCCTATATTAGACCTGAAAACTGTTCAGAATCTATACACCAGTAAAACGCATGCTTCTCTCGTCGTCATTGTAATTTATGACCTCATAAGGCGTTTTATGTCTGTCCTTCAGTCTAACTTCCACCACATACTGGAGTCATTCATTGTTTGGATAGTGGACACCGTCAAGATCTTGGCAGCCTATATAACCAGCCCCAAAGGTCAACTCATCCTTCTGTCTTTCTCGGCTATGTAAATCGAGTGGTCGGCCTGTCTGACTCAGACTGGGATTAAGGCGGGCGCCTTCATCTGTGGCAGGGTGGCAGAACACTAGGTGATTTCACATGACAGGTAACGCTGCATAAACCATAGCTCTGAGGTGGGTTACCATTAGTAGCCAGGGATGGGTTCGAGGTCAGCATTTTCAAAGCCAAGGCCAAAGCCAAGGCCAAAGCCAAGGCCAAAGCCAAGGCCAAAGCCATTGGTCTTCGAGGCCATGGCCAAGGCCAGACAAGTGGCCTTTGGGGCCATAGTCAAGCCAAGACCAAGAAAGTAAGTAAAAGTAAGTCTGACATTTTTATACCGGCATCAAAATGTCGTAAAAAACCGTACCGTAAAATGAACCATAAAAATGCACAGACAAACGTTTTTTCTATGTTTGATTAAAGGTTAAAGGTTGCATATAGCTCCTAATGAGCGAACCCATCTCGGAGCTACGGAGCGTCATTTGTCATATGGGATCACACAGTGTTACC
>Ga0209367_1012377_pt1 | contig 11165 bp, 5 predicted proteins | sample WorMetLIZISLAND2_FD_187412 | JGI IMG/M metagenome (GOLD analysis project Ga0209367, IMG submission 187412) | Marine gutless worms symbiont microbial communities from Max Planck institute for Marine Microbiology, Germany - Olavius geniculatus... ... | reverse complement strand
TGAGGGGTTTCGGATCTGCGCGGGGTCGAATTTTGCCATTCTCCCTTTACTTAGCCGGTCGCCATTAACACAGGGCTGTGCTACCGCACGCCTGTGATGAATTCATATTTACTATGGTAGTCTTTCAATGGAGTGTAATGTAAAAGGGATATGTTTTAAAAAAACGGACAGATATTTTTTGACAAAACATGGAATGTTGGTAGCTGGTGCTGCAGAAATGCTTATTAACATTTATCTAGCGAAGATTGAATTGAGGGAAGTTAGAAATGGCAAACACCAAGATGAAACCGCCTGCACTTATGTAATTGCTATTATGTTGTGTTTATTCTTTGTAATCCGCTATAATTTGACTGATATGCTGCATGTATTTGTGTAGTGCCATCTGTAACAACACTAACTATTCGAACACAGTTGCTGTGGCATTACGGCATTACTTAAAATTATTGTTGTTAATTTTATACAAATAATATGCGAGTTTCTGGTACAAAGTACATTACTAGTTACTTCATTCATATTATTTCTAGGGTTACAGCTGTAATTACTGTATCATCATATCAAAGACAAACAATTATGTTATGAACAGTCACCATTATTTCCATCACACTGTTAATAATTTGGCATTACTATAGTTGCTTCTTCATATCATGCTTATATTAATAATTAACCTTACAAATCTGTTTTTGTTTTACAAAATCATTCTATACCAAGACTGTATATACCCGGTAGCTGTTGTTAAATGGTGGTGATATATTGCACGTGTGACACCTATGTTGTCAGTTTATGCCACATGTAATGTTGCGTAATGCCTAATTGCTCACTGTCTATCAGTCTTAGTATATTCGACTGCTTATCTTTCTGCTGCAGATAGTGTAGCCTATTTTTGCAGTGTTGTGCTACTCGATGTGTTTGTAACAAAATACCTGGCATTACGATTGTGACTATTATTAATGCAACGTTATACTACGATGTATTTCTATCACACAAGATGCAAGAGACAGTGGCGTAACCAGAAATTTCAATTCCCCCTTTCGTCCCTCTCCCACCCTTCCTCTGTCCTCCCTTCTTCTCCTCCCCTCCCTTCCCTTAAAAGTAGGACCCCCTAAAATCCAGCTAGGGCGTCTGGGGGAGCGCTGTGAGCTCCCCAGCGAGGCCTGGGGTGGAGCCCCAGCAAAAATTGAATTTGTTGCACTTTAGCTTTAAAAGATGAGATACGGTGGCAACAATTTTCATTAATTTTCTGAGAACAAACTGATCAAATTGGCAAATTTAGTGGAGTTTGAAAGTGTGCTTATGTTTTGTCTGGAGGATTGGGGGGAGGGACTGCCCCCCTTGGTTACGCCACTGGCAAGAAAGCCCAATACTTTTACTGCTGCTGTCATCACCGCCACTACAACTAGCTCATAATAATGTGCTGTTTTCATACAAATATCGAGACAAATAAATATATCTAACATTAAGCAATAACTTGTATTTACTCGGCAGCATTCTGAGTGCATTTACGATCTATGATCTGTGTCTCAACAGCCAAGTCTTTGCAGTGAACTAGAAATATAATTATAACTTTTCTGACCACATATAATATTATATTATAATTATATTCCACACAACACACAACAGTATCAGGAAATTGACAGGATATCACAGGATTATGTTGATAGCTATCAAATGATTTATGTGACCATTGTTAATACAGCAACAGCCAAGTTTCCACTTTTAAGTATGGGGCATAACAGACTGCCTCTAAAGCTGTTGGCTACAATGTAGGCCCATCAGCCAAAAGAAAAGAATATTAATCATAGCAGCAGCACACGTGTATGACAAGCATGTTTGAATCGATGTCAGGAGAAGCAGTCAACAGCAGGCGCTCAGTCAGAACGCGCCAGATTGCGTAGTTGGAAATCCATGTCTGCGATATGCCAGTTGCCAGCATCTGCAGTCCCGTACCTCCGCACAAACCTAAACCACAATTATGCAATTTAATCGAATCTAAACTAATCTAACAACAATCTGACACAACGCCAATGTTGCAGTTGTCAATTGGATCAGGTGCGCAGACAGCACCATGTGGCGTAGGCTAAAGGGCGCCTGAAACCACAAAGGGCAGTGGCCGGGAGGTGGGCAGACAGGGCATTTGCCCTGCCCGCCCTCCTCCCCCTAAATTTTAGGTTGTCAGAAAATTGTCAAAATATATTTGTCCATTTGGTGCTGAAAACCCCATTTTGGGGAAATTTAGTGGCAAAATTAAAATTCTGAGCATCTATAATCATCCCTGTCGGAAATTCAAAACTGTTTTGTTGGAAATCTGTCAGAAATTTGCAGTCACTTTCAAAAAAACGACAACTTTCTGCCCCGCCAACTTTTTTTTACCCATGACACCGTCACTCTACAGAGGACCTAGTCCACAGAAGCCTGTACATCTTGTTGTTTTGCACTGCTTTCTGTTAAAACTATTTTAGATTGTATGCTGCCTATATATCATAATTCAATTTGTAATTAGTATTACTGCAGTATAAAACGTTCACTTTTGCCAGCAAAACGGGTCAAAGAATACACACATTCTTATTTGTGAACGAAATACACTGGCACTAAAGAGAAAAAGTAGGGAAATTCCTAACGGTTACCAAGAATGTAAGCCTAGACTATGTCTAATAGTGTTATAAGAAAAGAAAACCGTTATGCAGATGGAAGGAACCCAGTAAGTCTAAGTCTAGTTACATCGCAAAAGGGCACTTTTCTGCCCTTGATAGTCCCCTGTGCAACAAAGGCGGAGGGGGGCACCTGCCCCCGTGGCTCCGGTGCCCCTGCGTAGGCTGACGTTTTAAACCTGGAGTTGAATGAACGGTTGAACCAACACTACTATCGGTTTCAAACAGTTGCAGCAGCAATGCAGAAGGAATGAAGTGAAAATGAAGCAGGTGCCGAGAGCCAATGTAGAAGATTAGGCGAGAGGATGAACACGGTAGGCTGGCATTAATATCAGAGGCTCAGACTGCCCAAGTATGCTTAATGCCCGAGTTTGTTCACCATGTAGCACCAGTGCCTTCTATCCCTATACCTGGTGGGTGCAGCTTGCGCCAAGTGAAAAATAGGAGGGGGGAGTTTAGGTAAGGTTGTAGATCAAAACTCCCCCCCCCCTATTTTTCACTGGGCAAACTACACCCTTAACAAAACTTTCCTCCTATTTTTTACTTTCCCCCTATTTTTCAACCTGCACCTTTAACAAAAAAACTCCCCCGTTTTTCTTCCCCGTATTTTTCACTGGGCAATCTACACATTTAACAAAACTCCCCCTATTTTTTATTTCCCTCTATTTATTAAATCTGCACCTTTAACTCCCCTTATTTTTTACTTCCCCGCTATTTTTCACTGGGCAATATACCCCTCAACAAAACTTTCACCCTAGAGGGGAAAAAGCCCAAAATGGAGGGGAAAAGTTGAGTCAGAAATTGGGGAGAACCTCAGCCCAAAACTGGTGGGGTGGGGGAAGTTGCACCCGATTTTGATTACAGATTTGGGGGGATAGAAGCCACTGTGTAGCACCACCACTGACAACGATGACATCGTAGAAATCAACTAAAGTCCCTCTGAGCCACATAGGCAGGACTGAAGGCAGGACTGGCGAAACATTTGGTAAAGTGTTATAACTTCAGATAGAGAAAGCAATTAATCACGTAGGAAGTTTTCTGGTAGGACTTACCATTTAGCCACAATGCATGCATTAGAGATGACAGACAATGACAGACGACACATCGTACCCAAGGCTCGACCTAATGGTCGGCCAAAAAAATGCAACCAGATCAAAAGAATATGTACTGTTATTACAGTGAAATGATAATTAGCATAACTAACTTCATTTATAACAGAATATACAGGGTGGGGCAAAAAAGTAGCCCCCTAAAGTTTTTCTCTGTTTTCTCAGCAACCGTTTGGAATTTTAATGTGAAATTTTACACATTTGTTTACTAAAACCATCTACATCTAACTGCCAAGTAAAGTGTGATTCTGTTGAAAAACGATGAAGTTACAGACAACATGACCACCTACCGATTTCCAAATGGTTGCTGAGAAAACAGTGAAAAACTTTAGGGGGCTACTTTTCCCCCCACCCTCTATAAGTCTACATGAGAAGAACAAAAAACATCGTATATGTAACTGCTTCAGACTTATTTTATGGGGTTTATGAGATCAGGGGAACAGGAGTAATGACCTGATTGGTTTTCTGAAGCAAGGTGCCAGTGCCTCAAATGAAACACGGAAAAATAATGTGCACATCTTAATTCCAAATGTCATAAATGAAATAAGAAATCTGAGCTAATGCTCATGATACGCGCGAGAGCCTATAGTGGTTCCTGTTCGCAGGTGATCTTGGTCTATCTCCATCCGTTTCATCGCAATTCACTCTTTTGCAGCCAAAAATCGCCAAAAACACTAAAAACTATTATTTTTAGGGTTTAAGGTCATTCAAGGTCATCGATGTTGACATTTTTAAGAAGCTCGTCACAAGTGCTTGTTATGATAAGCAGCATGTCTGTGCCTATCTGCAATCATTTTTACGCTAGACAAACCAACAGCAAATAAATAAACATTTTAGAGGGGTACCCCACTTTGACACCCACGTGCGCAGACCTCCTTGAACCTACAGGGTCCGTACGTCGACTGCTGAAATCTACATTCAATGCTGAAAATTTCATGTGCAGGTTGTCTTAGTCTATATCCAGCCATTTCAGCGCAATTCACTCTTGAAATGCGTGTCACAGCCCAAAATTGCGAAAAATTCACTATAACCCCTATTTTTGGAGTCCAAGGTCGTTCAAGGTCATCGATATTGACATTCCTAAGAAGCTCGTTGCCAGTGCTTATTATGACATCAGCATGTCTGTGCCTATCTGCAACCATTTTCATGTTAGACGAGCCAATAGCGGTAGAATATCGCCTTTTTAAGGGGTGCCCCTCTTTCGCCTAATCGCTCGTAAGAACCCCCTTCACCCAGTGGCAAGAAATTTTGTTGCAAAATACTACAGACTCTAAGCTATCATATTGTAAAAACCTAAGTCTCTATCTCACCTGGTCTCCAAACGGTACCGAGTTGTGACAGACGGACGGACAGACAGACAGAATTACCGTAGCTAATATGCGCTATAGCTATGCTAACTCTCACGCGTAAAAATGCAAAACGTACATATAGCATGTTTCTTTAAAATTTATGGCAAATATATCCATCATTACCGGAGAGCGAATATAATCAGTAAAGGGCTTGTTTCAAATCTCTTCGCCGCAACGCAGAAGAAATCAACTGATACATTGCAACATTCTGCAAAAACCAGGTATATATGAAATTTATACAAATAAGGAATAGCACAGAATTACTTTATAATTCAAATTACTTTTCTCTGCAAATTTGCAAAAACACTTGACACATGACTCTAAACATGATAGTCAATCAAAACTACACTGTGAGGCATTATTGAAGTGTTGTAGCTAGTATCATATCATATGTAACTTATGACCAGCATATTATGACACTGTCGTCTCAGCATACTTTAACATTCCATTATTGTACATAGATTTTTACATTAACATTGTATATATTTATACACTGTGAGACATAAAAACACAACAACATTTTTTCATCATAACTTGAAGAAAAGTGATCCAATTTTAATAAGTTTTGGTACGAATATTCCTGATACAACTGGCCATCAAATGATTGTTTAGTTTCCCACCTCACCCATTGTCTGTTTCTGCACTACCTGGGGAAAGAAAACAAACAAAATATTACATTTTTAGGCCCTAACAACTGGTATTATTGCTTAATCAAAGAAAAACACAAAACACACATTTTGTCCATATTTTTATCGTTTTAGCTGACAGTTTATCTAATTGTCCATTTTTAACTGCCTACAAAAATGTTTGAAATGTTGGCCCACGAACATGGGCTCGGCTCGAAGACACTTTCTCCATTCGTTGACAGCAGCGTCGATAACGTTCTGCTCCAGACCAATCCAGACTTCACCAATTGCTTCTTGAATTCATATATTCCTGAATGTTAGGCCTATTTAATAGACGTGCTGCTGCACAACAGTCAAACTTTGTAATCGATTAGCTGTTAGTGGCCACATATCCAGAAAGATAAAATTTTATAAAGTTTTTTGTTGATTTTAATGCATTTTTTGTCTGTTCCGTTTTTACCAAGTAGTGCAGAAGCAGATGTTGGGTGAGGTGGGAAACTGAATGGCCATTTGATGGCCAGTTGTGTCAGATATATGTGTACCAAAAATTACTAAAATTGGATATCTCTTCTTGAAGTTATGGTAAAAAAATTTTGGTGTGTTTTTTATGCCTGACAGTGTACACTATAAGCAACTCCAGAAAAATTGGTCTGCTAAACAAAAGTCAAAAAAGCTCTAGCATTAACCGCAGTGTATATTATTATACAATGTGTCTCAAAAAAATATCCCGAACATTTTCGACTGTAACTTGAACAAGAATTATCAGATTTTAATAATTTTTGGTACGAATATTCGTGAGACAACTAGCCATCGAATACCGGTAGCAGTTTAGTTTCCCACCTCGCCCATCGTCTGTTTCTGCACTACCTGGGGAATGCAGAACCAACGAAATAGTACATTTTTACCCAGTGTAGTATCATTACTTAATCTAAATAATGCACAAAAACACATTTTGTTCACATTTTTGACACAATGGCTCACATTTCATCTAATAGTTTCCTTTTTCAACTGACTCCAGTAAAATTGCTCGAAATGTCAGCCCATTGTGCAAACGCAAGCATGGAGATGATTTCTCCATGCATTGACAGCAGTGTCAATAATGTTCTGATCCAGACTAATCCGGACTTCGCCAGTTGCTTCTTGAATTCATAAACATTCCTAAACGCTGTCTGGTAGACATACTGCTGCACGACAGTCAACCCTTGTAATCAACTGGTTGATGGCAGCCACAGATGTGGATAGATAGAATTTATCAGCATTTTTCATTCATTTCAACGCGTATTTTGCTTGGTCAGATTTCCCCAGGTAGTGCAAAAACAGACATTGGACGAGACGGTAACTTAAACAATTATTTAATAGCCAGATGTGTCATAAATATTTGTGCCAATAATTACTAAAATATGTTAATCTTTTTTCAAGGTACGATCGACAATATTGGGGGTGTTTTTTTCCACATTTTTGTATATTTTAACGCACATTTCGCTTTGTCTGCTTTCCCTAGGTAGTGCAGAAGCAGACATTGGGTGAGGTGGGAAACTGAATGTTCATTTGATGAAAAGTTGTGTCAAGAATATTCGCACTAAAAATTATTAAAATCGGATAATTTTTCTTCAAGTTACAATGGAAAATGTCGGGGACGTTTTTTGAGACACAGTGTACTTGATCACATAAATAAACTTGACATACAAAGTAGAAAGATGTGTCTACCCAATGCCAACATATTTTGCTGCCACCTGCCTAGCTATGCAGTGCTATAAGCTTGACTTTCGACATTTTGAGCTTAACATTTGCACATGCTACTCCTGCTCTGGAGAACATGCACACCAATTTCATTTTTTCTATACCTTTTCATTTTCAAGTTATTATCCCATATGGGACAGACACGGAGCAAGGCCCTTATTGCAACCTAATAGGACGGTCATGTGATAAATGAAGAACAAAAACCTGAGCCTTTAATGAATGAGCTGACGACTGCTGAAGTAACAGAGATGTTATCATCGAATAACTCAAGACATGGCCAATGTTCTGGCAACAATAACTCGATTATTAGCTCAGCGTGCTTCACCACCTGCGAATCGACAGTAGCGATAATAATGTCTATCCTATTTCACTAAAACTATTTTGACAAAACGACCAAAGTCTTGTAATAACTGGATTATTAATAGTATTATTGATGTCACTTATATGGTGCACACTCATTCAAGTTAGAAAATGCACTTATCAACTATAGCATAGACTGCAATCTTCTTCTTTGCTCTGAATACATCGCAGCGATGACGTCGACACTGATCCCAGTGCAGACGACACACCACTCTTCACGTGATGCCATGACTCGCGACAAGTCGGTGACTGAATGTAAGCCATACTTGCACAGCTGGGTTTTGACGTAACTCATGCAAAAAAGTTCCAGGTGGTTAAAAAAAACAGAATGGAGTGAATGGGTTCATCTACTCTTTACATAGCAGTGTCCAGCGAACTGTAGACATCTAGAGCAAAGTGTTGAACTGATTGGTAGCAAGGATCCATACAGAGTAACGTTGGGAACATGGTCTTTGTATAAATGTTGACAGCTTTGCGGAGCAGGTGGGTATAGTTCCCATCGAATTGAGCATTCTTGTGCAGCTGTTAGGGTCCAGCACTGCCTACCGTAAGAGTGGTATGGCTTCAACAGTGGTTCTGAAAACATAAAGTTTGAGTTCATGACTAAGCTGTGATGCCTTCCAAATTTTCGAAAGCTTGTTTACTGCTGTCCAGGCCTGAGCCTTGCGAGTGTTCATCTTTGTTTGACACAGCTAACCAAGAGCCTAGGTAACAGAAGCCATCTACTGTCTCAATGTTGTCCTGTGGGTTTATCATCTGTGATCAACGCCCTCATCTTCAACTAGTTGATGGTTAAGCTGACTATGGCTGCAGATGTTTCTAGTTTCTGTAGAGTGTAGAAGAATCAGGGCATTTGCTACAGTTTCAAACACCAGGGCAATGTCATCAGCGAAGTCGAGATCTGTGAGATATTCAGGTGGATGGCAACAGCCCCATCTTGGTTGCAGGGCAACTACAAACTCAGGGTTGCACATAGCTTGCCAAATGATCAAGAACAACAACGAGTAAAAATGGAGTTAGTGTGTCCCTTGTAAGACACCAGTGCTGACTGCAAATGCTTCAGTGTCTCCATCTTGGGTAGAGACAAAACCCTATGAGTTTGTGTGAACGATGGCACATGGGATTCCATAAGCAGCAAAAAATGAAAAAAATGCGGTCGTAGTTTACACTCAAATGCTTTTGTGAAGTCAACAAACACAGTGCATCGCTTTTTAGCCAACTGTACTCAAGTAACGGTCGAGCTATTGCCATGTCCGTCGTCCGTCCATCTGTAATGGATATACCTTGGCTAACGAGTAGAGCATAAGGGAAAACTTTAGACAAACAAAATAATTAGCCATGGGTGTTAAACTCCGGCATGCAAAATTTCAGCCATCTACTCCAAGGGGAACATTTTCAAATTGGGGGTTGAATGAAGGGGGTAGGAAAAATGTGCATTTTCAATGGAAAACTGGCCATATCTTAGAAACAGTGTGAAGCACATTTAATATGTTTGGGTCTCAAAGAATATCTGGACATATACTGTCTGATCACTTGCTTTAAAGGCTTTAGCTGTCTTGCAGCAGTGGTGATTTCTTTACATGAAAATTCTTCGGTTGTTATATCTTCAAGTGTCTCTAAAACTGGCTGCACGGCAAAGGAATCAGTTGGTGTAACATCACCGTCTAGCAATTTTCAAAGTGATGGTGCCACCCTGATAATTGTTCCTGAGGGCTTTCTGCTTTGATCTTAGCTGCTGGTTAGATTTTACATCCTGATCAGTTGTTGATGGCTGTCTGTGTTTCAGCAGGTCTCCTGCTTATATCTGCACTGTTAATATTGTCCAAATGCTGTTCTATATACTTTGCTGGTTGGCTGTGCTTGTGCTAAGGCACAAAAAGCCTCGTCTACTGTTTTGCATGCGGCAGCAGTCCGATATCTCCTGTTGGCTGCTTTGACTTATAATAGCGTGGTTCGTGCTTTCTGAACTTCTATATCTGCATTCTGGAATCTGTGATGTCAAAAAAGCAAAACACACCATCTTGTTTTTATGTTCCTATAAAAAACAGTGAATGCTATATACCTTTTCAGAAGAAATAGTCCTTAATGTTTTAAAATCTTTCACCACCATTAACCGTGTTAGAAAACACACTGCCTGCAATCAGCAAATTGCATGCAACTGCAGTACACTTTGCACTCATAAGATTAATTGCTTCTGAATTTTTTGATGCAGACAACAGTAAAGGCATCCATAAAAACTTCAAAGAACAGCCTATTATGGAGCAGCTCCAGCATAGCAGTTCAGCTGAACAACAAAAAGAAAAACTAGAAGATGCTCATGAGAGTGCACATCTCTGCCAAGTGAAATAATTTAAACACCACTAACTACTACTACTACAACAACTACTACTACTAATACTACAGCTAGGCTACAACTACAACAAACACAACTACTACTAAGCCTACTACCACTAGGCCTACCATATCTATTAATTTGTAATTTTGTCGTTGCCATGGCAACAAGGGTTGATCATAGTCCTAGAATTAGATTAGCCTCATCCAACAGTCAGTCTGCAAAAGCCCATATTAGATGCAAAGATCTTGGAGATATCTCTTACACAAATGAGTGACACATAATATGTAATAGTGATGATTCAATATATCAAATATATTGATATATCGTTTTCGATATAGATATATCGTATCATATTGTATCATCAAAAAAAGTATCAAATTTTTCGATATATCGTGATGTCCTTTGTATATCACGAAATTTTCGATATATCGCAATATTTTATGCCAAGGGTTTATATTTTTATTCCTGCATTTCCAAAATAACGAGAATAAACAGAGAAAATGACAAACTAACCAAAGCAAACTAATTACAGTGTCATAATTTAACGACACTTACAACAGTCTATAGTTCATTTTTAAGTTCACTGACACATTTCGGTATCTATGTAAAGCAAAATGCCTTGCTAAATAGGGATGCTGATTTATAGCGGAAAATAAGTAATAAGTGTGTACCAAATTAAAACGTCAGCTATTTAACTGAAAGAGAAGATCAAGTCGCAGAAAAGTCGAAGGCTTCCGTGCAAAACAGTATCTACTTAGTTGATTTACCTGGCCTTTGATAGACTGGTCTTCACGCGAAAATCTTTGCCCAAACGACCTGCGCAAGCTGCACAACGAGCATCCGAACTAGCATTGGGCATGGGCATTTGCAATTTCGCAGTCCAGGTCGTTAAGCAAAGCTATTCGACGTATTCAAGTTCAACAGTCTGATTGTTAGAACGTCGTCATTGATGTTCATTGATATTCTGATAGTAGGCACGTTTTGAATGATTGACTATCAGT
>Ga0209367_1012376_pt1 | contig 11165 bp, 9 predicted proteins | sample WorMetLIZISLAND2_FD_187412 | JGI IMG/M metagenome (GOLD analysis project Ga0209367, IMG submission 187412) | Marine gutless worms symbiont microbial communities from Max Planck institute for Marine Microbiology, Germany - Olavius geniculatus... ... | reverse complement strand
TACTATGTGGAGTAACATCAGCAAATTGACACAGTTTGACATATTCATTGGACTGCATAAACAATCTCATCACAGTGACTATAACGCTATTGTCTGAACACAGCATATTATGCACAAAGCACAGTTTCTTCTGATAATACAAATGTTCAAAATTCATCCTCTCCAAGCAACAGATCAATTCTCTAACTGATTCCCATGATCTAAAGTCAAATATTTTACGATAAACTGAGTTCCAGTATGCATTCAAATGGTTTACAGTACTACTTGAGAGATTAAAACACTCAAGACCACACTTCACGGATTTTCGTACCGCCGTCGAACTATTACAGCACACGGTTCTTTATTTTGCTTTAGTGTTTTCTTCTCTTATTCGTCTTCAGTTCCTCTATCTTTTAGTATCTGCTATTACTTTATTTTTTTTGTATTCTATACTCTCCGGCACTTGTTTCAACTATCTGGCCCCATGTAGGCCTACTTCAAAATAGTTTTAGTTCTTAGTTTTTGCGAGCCAGCTTTACATTGCCAGTGTTAGTTTTATTTGAGTTCATAATCGGTTAAAAAATTTCTCTACTCACAATTATTCGAAATAAAAAATAAATACTCGAAATTATTAAGCAGGCGCGGCTGGAATTGGCGTAGCCTCGCAAACTTACCCACAAGACCGACGATCGTGATGAAAAGCTGAACGATGCCAAACGTGACCATAATGTAGACAGCGCATGCGTGAAACTGGTCCTGAGACACATTTTTATCAGGAGACAGCAATAAAGTCGTGGACGTCAAGTTGCCAGCCGACTTACTGGCAGACTCTTCATCCATCGTGTAGATGCACTGCAGAGACAGACAACATATTAACGCCTTTATGAATAATGCTGTCTTTTTACGTTCAGCGTTCTAATGGCCTACATACACATGATTCCGTCTTGTAGGCCCATGTACCAGTAATCTTGTATGTCTAACGGGAAAAGATTTTGAGACAAATTGTAAGTGTGCATGTCCATCGTCATGTCTGCTACTGTATAGGCTGTGATCTGCATAAATCATTGTTTATGGTTAGATGGCGATCTCATTTTGTATAGCTATATGCGTCAAAACTATTATTGTCTTTATTCAATTATTATATATTAAAATACTGCAAGCAATTTATTTAGTGTTGTATAAGCGCTGACGTAAAACGGCAAAAATCCAAAAGTTTAAGCCCGAACTAATGTATTAACTTAGACATTTAATCTGTTCTCAGTAGCCAAATATAAATGTCTAAGCTAATGCATAATGTTCGTGCTTATTAGTCCGCCCGAAAACGATAGTTTTCGGAAGGACTTCTGTTTTTCTGCAGATGTTTTATTTATTTTTTTGCACTCGCGAAATCTCCGAGATGCGTGGGCCGACCGGCGTGAAATTTTGCAGATGGTCAGTAATAGGCCCTATTTTATAATGCTGGTCCAAAATATCGAGGGGCACACCCCAAAAAAATTTCAGGGGCCAAAAACATGCAAAATTTGCCCGATTTCGGACGACTTCGAAGTTCGGCGGCGAATATCTCCGAAATGGATGAAGATATTCAAAATCAAATAGTCATTCCGTGTATCGCGATTCCTCCTGCGTTAGGCGAAACAAGTCCGGTGAAGTTTGGTCCAGTGACCTTGGAGATTCAGATGTTGAATCGTACCCACCTAAAGCGATTTTTCGGAAGACCATATTTCGGCCCGTAGGGGGTGCTGCGCCCCCAAATTTTTACACGCGCTAGAGAATGACCAAGTCTTACTAGCGCACCCCCCACCGGGGACGGGGCCCCCTTACAACTTTTTTCAAAGGGGGGTCAAAAATAGGCTTAAAATGTAGCGTATTAGCCGCGAGAACTTTGGAACCAAAGAGAGTAGCTTCATGAAACTTAGCCACGTGACGTGCTGCTACATGGGGGTGATAACGCGGGTACAACTTTTAGGGGGCACCGCCCCCTTAAAATTTGGGAGTGCAAAAAACGTGCAAAATTTAGTACGTTTTACGACAACTTTCGAGTTTGACCGCAAATATCTCTGAACTGCATAGGGATATCGACAAGCGGTAAACGGCGTTATCAAACAGAGTTAATTTCGCGTTGAATAAAAAACATTCGTGAACTTTGGTCCACTAACACCAGAGATTACGCGGCTAATGTTTACCTACCCTAAGTCAATAGTGCGTGTTGTGCGTATGCTAATGCATTTGTGTGCCGGCCACGTGATTTTGCTACCTGGGGAATTTCACCCCTCTAAATTTCCTCCAATCGGACTTAGGGCGCCGGGCGGACTCACGTTGGGCTTTGCCCCAAATTTCTAGTATTTTTTGATTTGTGCCGTTGGCGGCAATTTTATTTTTGTTCATTATTTTGGCACGCCTGAATGTATGACCTCAAACGTAATATACGTGCCAAATTTCGTCAAATATGTTACGAGCGAGTTATGAGCGATAAATGAAATTTAAAATGGCGACCGACGCTATCTTGAATTTATTATTTTTGTCAATTCTGGTTAAATGTTTTATTTCCGGTGGCAGCCATCTACATTATTCAAAATGTCATTCATTTACGTCAATCAGCGGCTGAGTTATTGCTGTTTGTGCAAAAATCCAAGATGGCGGCCGCCACCATCTTAAACTATAATTTTGTAATGCTGGACCAACCATGAAGTCCATTTGTACACCTAAAATTCCCCTTCAAATTTCGTGTTGATGGAGTGCATACTTTTCGAGATATCGCAAATTCGCGATTCAAAAATTTCGCAAATTTGGCTTAAAATACCTATTTAGGTCCTCAAAATCATGTTTTGGGACAGTTTTGACCGCCAAACATTATCTTTTTTTATCATCGAGATCCCCAAAAGGCCCTACCTTACGCGGAAACACGCGTTTTGAGCCATAAACGGTCGTGATCGGTCTTCTGCTGTGACCTGTAAGCGTGAGCAAGAACCCCCTTCCCGTCGTACCACATCAACCAAATTGTGCATGTGGGGTCGTATTTCGAATATCTTTTTTGGTTTCGAGTTTCATTAAAATCGGTTGAAAATGTGGGAGCTGTGGGGGTCGAAATTTCGGCCTTCCCATTGACTTGGCACATCGCTTATACAACAGCTTGTTGCTACCACACAAGCAGTGATTTGTATTCTCTGAGTTTCTAGTGCTGCGTACAAATTTGCCACATTTGTTAATAATATAGTGCGTTACCGTGTTACTGTGTGTTAAACTTAATTTGACTACGAAGACCATCTAATAATATAGACAGGTAATTTGAGCAAAGCTCATGAGACGCGCGACAGCCTTAGCAGTTCCTGTTCGCAGGTTATCTTTGTCTATCTCTAGCCATTTCTATGCAATACACTCTTTACGTTCGCAGCCGAAAATCGCAGAAAAACAGTAAAATCCCTTATATTGAGGTTCAAAGTCATTCAAGGTCATTGACACCATTAAAAGACTTGTCACTAGTGCTCGTTATGATAAGCAGCATGTTTGCCTCTACCTGCAAGCGCTTTCACGCTACACAAGCCAATAGCAGTAAAATAACCACTTTTAGGGAAATACCCTTCTTTGACGCCCGCATGCGTCGCCCTCCTTGAACATAGGGGGTCAGAACTAACAGCAATAAAATCTACGCTTAATGCTGAAAATTTCGTATGCAGGTTGTCTTGGTCTATCTCCAGCCATTTCGGCGCAATTGACTCTTAAAATGTGTGTAGCAACTGGAAATCGCGAACGGTTCACTAAAACAGCTTATTTTGAAGGTTCAAGGTCGTTCAAGGTAATCGATGTTGACACCCTTATGAAGCTCGTACCAGTGCTTATTATGATAAGCAGCATGTCTGTGTTTATCTGTAATCGTTTTCACGCTATACGAGCCAATAGCGGTAAAATAAGCACATTTTTGGAGGAGGGGGTACCCGTCTTTCACGCCCCAGTTCGAGGGAAATCCCCTCACCTAGGCACACGAAATTTTGCCACGATAAACTAGAGTCCTTGCGGCAACCCACAGTGAAGATTTCGTGATTCTAGCTTACATTGTTTTGATAGGGCTGCAGAGTGTGACGGACACACAGACAGACAGACAGACACACAGACAGACACGTAGACGATGGTTAAGTCGCGCGACATGCTGTCGCACGTAAAAAGACAAAGTAAGTTATACTCCGCAAACGTTTGGTAAAAAACTACAGGCTTGCCGTGGATAGGCATATGGATATGGATGGACACACCTGCTAATTAATTGGAAATGAAAAAGTGCAAGGTCTTAGTGATGTCTTATTAGTGGAGATCAGTAAGTTCCGGGAGAGCCGGATGCCAATGAGAGACTTTACCAGTTTTTGAAAGTTCAGCAGACTCACAAAGCTAAAGGTGTGTTCACAGATAATCGTCAGCGTTCCTGTGTCGCCAACAGCCACTAAAAGACTTTTAGTCATGACACAGAAAGATTAAACCAGGTCAAGCTAGAATACAACCCACATTAGGCAACGTAGAAATGCTGTCGATAGTAAAAAGACTTGGACAATGAAAATGCACGACACGAAAACGCAGGACCAAAAAAATGCGGCACGAAAATGCAGGACGTAAAAATGTAGGAGTGGAAAATAAAGCACAAGCTTGCGGGAGTCAGAGGGTAGACATTCAACGGAATGAAAGTCTCCCAGTGGGATCTAACGGCGAAGCGCTAAGAGGATTTGGTAATTTCGGCACAACATTTTTCGATGTGGCTACATTACCGGTAAGGTATGAGTAGGAGATACCGTACCAGATCCAGCTATCGTTGTGCCCAGCGAGCAAATTTTTGTGCGTAGGCCTACTTTGTTTTTGGCAGAATACAAATTTCGCCGGAAGCACCGGCAATTAATATGTCCTAAACCATGTGGCTTCGTTGGTTATGCCATTTGTAGCATTTATTTCAATTAAAACAACTCACTGACCGTAGTGACCAAAAACGATATAGTCGACACTACCCTTAATGTCATTCTGTTATTTCTGTGCATAGTTTTACGGAATCAAGTAGGCTTAATAGGCCTATACCCCCTGTCCGTCCCCGTTCCGACGCCACTGTCCAAGTCAGCCGTATGACGGGCTCCGATAACAGCCATCGCCTCTAACCGACTATCGCAATGGCAGTCCTATTAACAGGGCATAATTTACTGTTACATGTAAACGCGTGTCTCCCAAAACGTCACCAATTTGTTATTTCCATATTTTCGCAAAATATTAACCGATTTTCAAAATTCTGTCACTGGCACACTCTGCGACAATTACAACAAAGTGGTCACTGAATATCTCACCATACCGTAATTGCGTCGTTACTCTAGGCTGCCGTGTAAAGCATGAATGAAAGAAAAACTAACAACAATAATAATGATTGTAAACGAACAAAACACTTCAGACCAAGATCGCACTGAACGATCTGTGAGATGCTACACTGTGTTAAAACCATTTCGTTAAATGTGTTGAACGATACGCTTGGTTTTAGCGTTCCTGGTTTAGAAGGCCTGGCAGTTCATACGTGGAGGTCACATTTTTTTCATTTACGCGTGTGCTTCGGTCTGCCGCTCTCATGCCTTTGGTCGGTTCATCCTGTTTCCCGAATCTTTTTCAGCAAAGTGCTTAGTCCTTTTTTTGCAATTTGCCTTTGAAAATTCTGTCCATATATTTTGCGAAACGTTTTTTGAACTAAAATAAGATGTTAATCACTGCCTCGTCTTCACTGCTGAATGACATGTTACATCGATACTTCGTCATTGCATAAAAATCATTAATTACAATAAAATCGTCTGCTTTTGTTTTACAAACACTAGAAGTGTATCAAAAGCAAATCATAATTTAATTTAATTCAAATACGAAAATTAGCAGAAAGTTGTTTTACAAGATAGGTTTTTGAAATGTATTTATTCTGATTATATTACTTTTTTGAAAATTTGTATTTTAACATAGCAACGCAGCTAAGGTGTGGTGAGATATTTAATAACCATGTTATTGAATACTGTCCGCAGGATGTGCCAGCCGAAAAAATTTCTTGAAGATCGGTTAATATTTGGCGAAGATACGAAGATGAAAACATGACGCTTTTGGGACACAGCGTATGGAACGTTTACACATCTCAGCATTACTCGGTTAAATGTAGAGTAACTTACTAAGCCGTTACGTAAGTCAACGGAAGCCCAAATAGGCTGGAATGTTCGAGTGAAATACAAGTATCTATAGCTTCTTTCCGTAGCAGCACTGCTATAGCTGACAGTAATGATTCTATAATGCTCCAGTTGTTTTAGTCGCCGAGTCAGCACTTCTTTAGTTCCTCACACTTGGGAATGGCTGGCTGGCTTGCACTGATAGTAAATTTTTATTATGCGGCCGCCCTAATGAGCCGCATTACTGGTTTTGTCCGTCCGTCCTCCATCTATTTGTCTGTCTAACTAAGCGGACGGCCGCGTATCAAGTCGACACTGGTTCGACATTTATGCGTGAATCAACATGCACTGATCGCGTGACGGCATGTAAAATATATTTCAATCACTGGTGGAGAGCACGCTTTTTTTCTCAATGAATGATTAAACTTCTTATCCCTTTCCGTGTTACAACTGTAGTTTTTATCAAAAACGTATTCACAACATTGCAGGCTTTTCTCCTTCTAGGCTTATATTATCGACAAGGTCGCTACGCTCCCTGTCCGCTTGATCTTTGCCATAGTATCGGCCTTCTTTTTTGGCCCTTTGGGCCTCAACTCGGCCTGCGGTCATGATCTCGGCCTGCGGCCTCATTTTTTGGCCTGCGGCCTCAGTATTCGACCCTTCGGGCTCAACTTGGTCTGCGGCCTCGATCTCCGCCTGCGGCTGTAATTTTTGGTCCTTCGGGCTTCAACTCGATCCAGGTTACTCAGCAGCATTTTGGAAGCTCTAGTATGTGTTGCTGCGCTGATGATGCGTCACCATAGTGACGACGTCTATATGACGTCGCAGCCAATCGCTGCGCATAGCTCTGCTGCGGCCTAAAAGATGTGGCTGCAAAGTTAAAAAAAAAAATTTTCAAACGGACAACACCTCAGCGACATCTCACCTAGCCCATGTTCCAGCATAGGACACGGATCTGCAGCTATGCCAATTCTGTCTGTCCGTCTGTCCGTCCCTCTGTCTGTCTGTCACAACCCGGTACCGTTTCAAGACCAGGTGAGATAGAGAGTTTGGGTTTTCACATATGATGGCTTGATGTCTCTAGTATTTCGTGACAAAATTTCATGCCGCTGGGTGAAAGGGGTATCCACGAACGGGGGCGAAAGAAGGGCACCCCCTTAAAAAGTGTTATTCTACCGTTATTGGCTCGTCTAACACAAAAATGGTTGCTGATAGACTGCTTATCATAACAAGCACTAGCGACGAGCTTCTTAGAAATGTCGTCGATGACCTTGAATGACCCTGAACCCCTTAATAAGGGGTTTTAGTAATTTTTTCGCCATTTCGGGCTGCGAAACGTTTTTCACGAGTAAATTGTGCCGAAATGGCTGCAGATAGACCAAGACAACCTACATATAAAATTTTTTAGTATTGAATGTAGATTTTAGCAGTTAAAATTCGGACTTTCTAGGTTTAAGAAGGCTTGCGCACGCGGGTGTTAAAATGGTATTAGAGGTTAATCTAACGATATGAGCTATATAAATTTACATTTTACTTACTTACTTACAGACAGGCACAGACATGCTGCTTATCATAACAAGCACTGGCGACGAGATTCTTAGGAATGTCAACATCAATGACCTTGAATGACCTTAAACTTCAAAATAAGAGGTTTTAGTGATTTTTTGGCGATTTTTTTGCCGCAGAAGCGTGAACTGCGACGAAATGGACAGAGATAAGAGATAGACCAAGACAACCTGCGAACAGGAACTGCTATAGGCTCTCGCGCGTCTCATAAGCATTAGCTCAGATTTCTTGTTTTGTTCGGTTAAGTCGGTTATTTTGATTTATCTTTTTCAATCTAATGGACCAAAACGTTTCAAAGGTAAAAATTACTTTACTGCATATATTGACCACCAATGCATCAGTAAAACAATAATTACTATGAAAACTGAGCCCATGCGATAAAAATGTGAAGAAAAACTTGATAGGCAATCTACGTGTATTTGGACCATTATAAAATTTTTTTGACCGCTGTTAAGCAAAATGTTAACCAAATATAAGAAAGAGCATCGTGAGCATAAAAGCGCTCTACAGTCAAACAAACAAAACTTTGCGTGCGAGAAAACGACAAGCCAATCTGTGTGAATAAGCGTTTCGGAGTTATATTCTACACAATCGTCAGCCAAAAAAAAATTAGCAAAAATCTATACTGTACGCTACGTAAAATTTATGGGGTTAACAACACGAAACGTATAAACGTTTACTCGATATACAACAATTACAGCAAAGTATTAAGAAAATATACACCTATGCCATTTTTGATATGTTTAATTCGAAATGTATAGGCCCTATCGGTAGGCCTACTAGTCTTAATGTGTTATGCAATAATGTTTATTTTCTTGCAAGTTGGTGCTAATGAAGTTGATATGCAAAGAATGGTGGGGCTAATATAGGCCTACCTGCTAGGTAGACGCCGCGCCCATTTTCTCCGTCATCTCGACGCAAACTGTCAACACAGCAGCATTCAACGGCAGGATGGTGCAGCGGCCAAGCTTGCAGTTGACCCAACTGCTGATGCGGCGTGGCTGCGACACTGTTGCTAACACTGCAACAACTGCAGTCGGCACAGCTGTCAATAGCAAATGCCGTTCCGACTTTGAGCTAAAAACGGAAATGAAAATGGATACAGCATGAGCGTCAGTACTTAGTGTCACAGGCTTGTCGTATGTTAGATAATGATAATAATGATAATGTCTAACAGTGTCAACTTACAGCGGAGCTGAACAGTCTATAACAATAAAATACAGTTGGATAAAATACAATAAAATGACTAAGCCTGCATAAAATCATACTCCAAGTCATAAAATTTACAGAACAAATGAGTTTTCAGTCTCCGCTTAAATGTGTCAGTGTTAGTAATGGCGCGCAGGTGCAGTGGCAGATCGTTCCACGCCTTGAGGCGCCGCCACGCTGAAGGCGCGCTCTCCAAACTTCAGACGTGTCCTTGGGACTTGCAGATCCGATTTCGTGGCTGATCGTAAGGCGGTGTGCCGAAACTGATTGAAGAAGGTTTGATATGTATAATGGAGCTTCTTTACCAGTGCTATTTATGGCTAAGTGAACTAACAAACATAGTTTGTACTAAATACGGCTTCGATTGGTAACCAGTGCAGTTCGATGGCCGCCGCTGTAACAAGGTCACGTGAACGTAGTCCGTACCCAAGTCTCACGGCGGCGTTGATGACGCGCTGTAGTGGTGCGATAGTTGAGTACGGCAATCCGGCGAGCAGAGCATTTCCGTAGTCAAGTCGTGACAGCACGAATGCGCAGAGGAGATTGGCGGTGACGTCCCGGCCGAGCAGACGTCGGACCTGCCTCAGACGTCGCAAGTGAAAGAAGCATGTCTGCGTCGTCTTTGAGATATGCGTTTGCATGCCAAGTTGACTATCCAAATGTACACCAAGATCGCGCACCGTTGTTACTGGTTGTATGGTGTCTGTTCCACTGTGTAAAGTCATATCAGAATTCACAGATTTTTTAGCGCTGCTGATGAGCCGAACCACATGAGTTCGGTTTTTATGGCGTTAAGCTGTAGCCGTCTGAAGCCACACCAGCCGGCGACGTCGGCAATGCAGCCTTGAAGGCTGGGAACAATAGTAGGCCTATTAACTTGAGACGGCATTGTGTGCTTGTGAGCCTGTATGTCGTCAGCGAAGCCGTGGTGTGCCAAGTGGTGTGCCAGAGTCTCTCAGCTGTCCTACAAAATACTGCATAAAAATGCCGTATACCTAGCGGCTATGGGCTCCGTCCCCTCAGACCTCGCTGGGAAATTTATGATAAGCCTACCACTCCGTTTGAGGCTGGAGACACGCGGTCACAAAATGTGCTGCGCCAATAACGGACAAGTGTCGCCACCACCGCGGCTGATGCGTCTCAAATGCATTAGCTCCGGTCAAGACGGATGCGGCATTTCGATGATACACCAGACCAATGGTGCCACTGGAGCGATGGCGCTCACAGTTAAAAGCCTCATGGGAACAGTTCTGCAGACTGTTAGTTCTCACGCAGGCCGCATAGTTATTGCGCGAAGCAATATCTTTATGCACAACTGTCGCGAGTACTGGCTGTGTTAGGTCAAACTATTTCAAGAGATCTTAACTCATCTCATCAGAGATCTGTCGAATTACGTTAGCGACGATAAACGCGTCGAGTTCACACAACACTGCAGGGCTTAAGTCGGGCGTGGAAACAGAAAAACGCCAATCCTACTGTTGTCCGGGGCGGGAAAACGTTTCCCAGTATTTTACTTTTCATCGACTTACTTAATGGAGAACATAACCTCCGACAATTGTTGCACAGCGCATTATGTTATTTTTGTAGGGCCTATTTATTTCAAACTTAATTTGTACATGGAGTGTCTGCGGGGTCATAACGCAGCATAATCTCACTTCAGTCAAACGTGACAAGTTGACAACTGAAACGTCTTGCGTCTGTTTATCGCACGCACGTAGCATATACACTCGCATATTATAATACACCTCAAACCCTGAAAGCGTAGACGCGTTAGGCTACAGTTTCAGAACAAAGCACAAAAATACAATAATTCAACCTTTATGGCACTGAGTTCCATTTGCCCATGTGGATGCTTCCCCGTGCTGACAGTTTCCTCGTAAATAGTTCTATAGTCACGCAAGCTGCTAATCCTCAAACAATTTATAGCGTCTGGACTCGTTATTGTAGTAGCTATACTTGTAACGTGCATTAATTTACTTGACATTTATTTCAGAGTGGCGGATGTCATTTTTTGCAATTTCGTGACGACATTCATCTGCTATAACTTGTTCAAAATTGCCAAATAAAGAGACATTCAACAGCCATGAGTTCGGCTGATAGTGCTCATTATCACAAAATAAAGTAGGCCTAACCTTAAAGTAGCATTTCCACTACAGCTGCGCGTTACGTTGCGTTGCGTTTAAAATAGAAAAGCCGATAGTGTTTCTATTTTTTGTTTACTATTCGAGCGACAGTAATTGCGTTGACCAATAAGAACCC
>Ga0209367_1012375_pt1 | contig 11166 bp, 7 predicted proteins | sample WorMetLIZISLAND2_FD_187412 | JGI IMG/M metagenome (GOLD analysis project Ga0209367, IMG submission 187412) | Marine gutless worms symbiont microbial communities from Max Planck institute for Marine Microbiology, Germany - Olavius geniculatus... ... | reverse complement strand
ATACCGAGAATCATTCGTACAAAATACAACATAAGCCGCCATATTGACAGCCGGAAGTAACAGGTCAGTAAGGAAGTATGTAATAACTCAGATTTTGTCATACGGGCGTAGGCATAATATTCCCCCTAGTTATTTCAAACCCCCCTACCTATTTAAACCCCCCTACCTGTTTCAAACCCCCTGGCTCTTGTGAGGCACCGTACGATCGTCACTAAATGGGGAAAACTGTTGCAGCGTTTGGTTGTTCGCGCCATTGGTCAGTGACGTCGCCGGCTTGAGTGCGTCGTCCAGCAGCAAGGCTGACACATTGAGTATTTGATGTGAAAACTGCAAGATGTGGCAGTTACTTTGGACAATAACTGAGACAATAAACAGGTTATTAATGTTGTTAAAATTTTTTTACACTGTGTTGTTACATGTATTGTTTTTCAATTGTTGCTTTTTAGACGCTGATATTTTACTAGGTAGTGTAGCGATACACTTCTGGTGTGGTGGTATCTTTAGCCACAATTTTACTACAAATGTGATTTTCACAGTGAAAGAGTTTTGAAAATCGGTTAATATTTGATAAAGTTGTTGGCGTATAAAAACATTGTCACTTTGTACACGCCTTAAAGAATTGTATTAAAATACAGAGTGAGCCAAAAAAAACTGAAATCTTAGTTCAGATAAGTTACATGGCACGGACTGTAAGCTACAAAGTGAACGAACTAGCAACTTAGTTTAGTTCATTTCGTTCCCTTTGTACACTGTTAGTCATGCTACGATTCTCTGCTTATTGTCACTGTTTTCTAGCCGACTTTATTGTGCGTTCACTGTTTTACTTGGACTGAATTGCCTGAAAGAAAACGTGATCGACTGAATTGTGTGGTAATTGTACACTGTGTCTCAAAAAACATCCCCGACATTCTTGACTGTAACTTGAAAAACAATTATTAGATTTTCATAATTTTTGGTAAGACTATTCCTGACACAACTTGCCATCAAATGACCGTTCAGTTTTTCACCTTACCCAATGTATGCTTCTGCACTAACTAGGGAAAACAGATCAAGCGATATATGTGTTAAATGAACAAAAAACCTGGAAAAAACATCACCGACATTATCGATCGTAACTTAAAGAAAAATCAGCAACTTTTAATAATTTTTGGCAGAAATATTTCTGACACAACTGGCTATTAAATAAGTGTTTTAGTTTCCACCTCACCCAACGTCTGCTTTTGCACTATCTGGGGAAAGAAGACCAAGCATAATACGTGTTAAAATGAATTTTAAAAACGTCAATAAGTTCCATTTATCCTTATCTGTGGGTTCCAAACAGCCGGTCTATTACAAGGTTTGACTGTCATACAGCAGTGTGTCTACCAGATAAAGTTTAAGAATGTTTGAAAAGTCAAGAAGCGACTGGTACAGCTTGGATTGGTCTGGAGCAGAACTTTATCGATACTGCACTTCAAGCAATTTTACTGCAGGCAGTTGAAAAATAAACAATTAGATAAAATGTCAGCAAAAGTGTCAGAAATGTGAAAAAATGTGTTTTTATGCGTTATGTTAATTAAGCAATCATATCGCATTGAATAAAAAGTGATATTTCGCTGGATGTGTTTTCCCCAGGTAGTACAAAAAACAAATGCTGGATGAGGTAGAAAACTAAATAATTATTCGATGGCAAGTTCTGTCAGAAATATTTGTACCAAAATTTATCAACATCTGATAATTGGTTTTCAAGTTACAATCAAAAAGTCACGGATGTTTTTTTGAGACACAGTGTATAACTATTAACATTATGATGTAAAGTGGAAATTACTTACCACTTTCAAATGTTTTCAGCACGTAATGTTCGTTGTGCGTTTAAAAAAATGAAATTATAAGGACCACCATAGTAATTTGTGAAGTTTTTTTTCGTAGAGAAGTGCATGAAACAAGGTTATGATCCATTATTATAGTAGTTGTTAGACCAATAGATCTATTGCAGCAGTCAGGCAAAAAGAAAATACTTTTATAGGCTAGACTGTCCCTGTTGTAATCATTCTATCCTATAACGAGTCTGATTATCAAAGTCGAAGCGTAGTCTATAATGTTCAGCAAAGCGTTTTACTTTAACATTTAGCGCCAATATCAATGAACTACAGTACGAAGCCCTGGACTGTTTTTCGATCGTTTTAAAGCATGCATAGAACATAAACCTAAGCCTATACGTGTCGTACATTTTAACGATTACGTATAATGACCTATCAGTTAATAGTTAATGACTCGTTAAACAGATGCGAGAGACCAGAACCTGTAACAAAACATATTTTGTAATTAATTTTTAAGTGACAGTTACAGACCTTGAGGCTATAATCACAAGGCCACTACAATGCATGAACCGTCAACCGACGTTATGCTGACGACCTTAACTTCGCTACTGTAGGGGCCGAACACTAGCACTATCGTGTTTTTGTTATCAAAATCATGCAGCGTTTTCGTTGTTGCTCGTTGATCAGTAAGCCACATGACTATGGGACAACTACAGCAATAAAGTAAGCAACGATAATTTGATAGTAAGCGGAATCGCTACGATTATGTCATTTTGGGAAAAAAGTCGGAGCTGATAACAGTTGGCAGTAGGCTAGTTTATATCATTCTGCTATGTTTGGTTTGTCTACAATTTGCAATGCAAATTTTTACTGGGCAAGCAAGAGGCGCTTAAGTTCTCAAACTTTACCCAGCAAGAATCAAATCGTTTCATTTTTTCATTTTAGACACCAATTAAAACATTTCTACTTCTTGTTTAACTACCAAACCAAGCGCGTTCGACGTTATTTGCAGTTAACGGACTACATAAATAACTTACTTACTTACTTACTCCCGCCATGCAGCCACAGTCCAGATATCAAGACGAATCCCCAGACATCACGTCACACTCCACTGCGCTGTGGTTGCTCGTAGTTGGTACAGGGCGTCACACTGTGCGTCTGTCTGTCTGTGTCGGCACGCTGACGTGATGAGTCCAGCAGAGGTAGAGGGTGGAAGCGCCTCGAGGTACAGATGCTCTACGCCCAGGCTGTAACATCAACATGCAATTATTAGACTACCGACAGGTGTGCATATACAGGTGACTTGACCAGTCGTAGCTGAAGCTGCATGAATGCCGGCCGAATAGTCTAACAACGCATCGTCTTCGCTCTGGCTCATCAACGGGTGGGCTTTTGTATACTCTAATCGTTTTTGTTCACCACAAAAATAATAGAAAAACAAGAAAAACAAGAAATCTGAGCTAATGCTCATGAGACGCGCGAGAGCCTATAGCAGTTCATGTTTGCAGGTAATCTTGGTCTGTCTCTATCCATTTCATCGCAATTCTCTCCTTTGCAACAAAAATCGCCAAAAAATCACCAAAAAATTCCTATTTTCAAGGTTCAAAGTCAATCAAGTCATCAATATTGACAATCCTAAAAAGCTCGTCGCTAGTGCTTGTTATGTTAAGCAGCATGTTTGTGCCTATTTGCAACCATTTTCACTTTAGGCAAGCCAGCAGCGGATAAATAATCACTTTTAAGAGAGGAACCCCTATTTGACACCCGCGGGCGCAGGCCTCCTTGAACCTAGAGGGTCCAGACTTAAATTGCTGAAATCTACATTTAATGCTGAAAATGTCGTACGCAGGTTGTCTTGGTCTATCTTCAGCCATTTCGGCGCAATTCACTCTTGAAGTGCGTGTTGCAGCTCGAAATCGCGACAAAATTTACCAAAACCCCCTATTTTGGGAGTTCCAGGTCATTCACGGTCATCGATGTTAACATTTCTAAGAAGCTCGTCTCCAGTGCTTGTTATGATAAGCAGCATGTCTGTGCCTATCTGCAACCATTTTCACGTTAGACGAGCCAATAGCGGTAGAATAACGCCTTTTAAGGGGGTGCCCCTCTTTTTCCCCTCGTTCATGGAGACCCCCTTACCCAGTGGCATGAAATTTTGTCTCAAAATACTAGAGACGCTTAGCTATCACATAGTGAAAACCATAAGTCTCTATCTCACCTGAACTCCGATCGGTACCGTGTTGTGACAGACACCAAAACAGAATTGCCATAGCTAATACGCGCTATAGCTAGCTATGCTAGCTCTCGCGCGTAAAAAACGAGAAAGTAAAAACAGGAAAGGAAAATTTGAGAAAAAGGATGAAAGTGGACCACTCCAACTTTCAGAGAGTAATTATTGCGCCCGTGACAGATAAGTATGAAAAACTGTTGACGGCGTAAAACTGAAGCAGCAATTTACTAGCGTGTGATTTGTTTTTGAACAAAAACACAATTGTCAAAACAGTCGATAAATTGACCAAAAACGCATCAAAACAAGTAATGCACTACTGCGTCCAAAAATGCACTAGAGTCGAACTAGTTCTTATTTTTTCGGGACTCGAACTCGCACCCAGTGATGAGCCGAGAGTTAGTTTTCACCCACGAGTCACTAATAGCGAAATGCTCAGTTTTTACGCGCGAAAGCAGAATGCTTCGCGCGTCTTTGCCATCGTCTGGGCGCCTGTCCATCTGTCTGTCCGTCCGTCCGTCTGTCTGTTCGTCCGTCTGACACGCTCGTGATCTGTATCAAAACGGTGCAAGCTAGGATCAGGAAATCTTCACCACGGGCTGCCCCAAGGTCTGTAGTTTATCGTGACAAAATTTCGTGCCACTGGGTGCAGGGGTTCCCCTCGAACAAGGGCGTCAAAGAGGGGTACCCCCCTAAAAAGACGTTATTTTGCCGTTATTGGCTCGAATAATGTGAAAACGGTTGCAGATCGGTACATACATGCTGCTGGTCATAACAAGCACTGGTGACAGGCTTTTTGAATTTATCAATATCGATGACCTTGAACTACCTTGAACCTTTCAAAAAGAGGTTTTTTAGTGAATTTTTCGCAATTTTTTGATGTAGCGCACATTTCAACAGTGAATTGCGACGAAATGGCTGGAGATAGATCAAGAGAACCTGCGCATGAAATTTTCAGCATTCAACGTACATTTTAGCAGTTCAAGTCCCGACCCCCTAGGTTCAAGGAGGCCGGCGCAGGCTGGCGTCAAAGACAGCTACCTCCATAAAAAGGGTTATTTTACCGCAATTATCTCGTGTAGCGTGAACAGATAGGCACAGACATGCTGCTTAGCATAACAGGCACTGGTGACAGGCTTTTTAAATTTATCAACATCGATGACCTTGAATGACCTTGAACCTTCCCAAAAGGGGTTTTTAGTAAATTTTTCGCAATATTTGGATGCTGCGCACATTTCAATACGGAATTGCGACGAAATGGCTGGAGTTCGACCAAGACAGCCTGAGTATGAAATTTTCAGCATTAAACGTAGATTTCAGCAGTCTAAGTCGCGATCCCCTAGGTTCATGGAGCCCGGCACAGGCGGGCGTCGAGACGGCTACCCCTCCCCCCCCTTAAAAGTAGTTATTTTACCGCAATTATCTAACGTAGCGTGAAAACCATTGCAAATAGGTAGAGACATGCTGTTTATTATTAATTTTTGCGATCTTTTGCAGCGATCAGTTCTAGGCCCTATTTTGTTCTTGCTGTATACGGCTGAACTGTTTAACGTAATTGCAGAATGCGGTTTCAGTCGGGCCCGGACTATCCGGTGGCGTTATTTAAATATCTCGCCTGCCGACCCCTGTTGCCATGGCAACGAATTTTGGGACAAGATTCCTACAACTCGGCCCCCGTGAAAGATAATTGCGCCCTGTTTGCACTTACCCCTTATACGCAGCTGCTAGGCTATACAGCGTGGCAATGAGACAGATACGTCGTTCCACAGAACGTATTTCTAGTAAAAAACATTTTATTTAGTATATTTGGACCAAGTAAATTTTATCACTATGACTTATTAATTCGTTTCTGTGGTCCTAAAAGTACTTCACAAAGCTTTTGCTGGGATTTTCAATGCACGTTTTTTAATAAAAACGTTGAGCAAAATAAAAAAAGGTTAAAACGTAAAAAAACGTGGCAAGAATAAAAAAAAAGTTTTTTTACATCTATGGTTGAGCACCATCACGCACAGCTTAAAGTCTACACGCTGCCAGATCGGCAGCGAATGCAGAACGTCACGTATGGTTGCGGAGATGCTGTCGTAGTTCCACTTGTGAACGATCAGTTGAGCTGCAGCGTTGAAAACTCGTTGGAGCTGCCGCAGGTGGATGTCGTGTACGCCACCGAGCACTGCGTTACAGTAGTCGATCGGACTGACGACCAGTGTGTTCACAAGGATAGTGATAGTGTCGGTCGTCAGCATTCGTCTGATTGAACGTAGCTGTCTCGGACTCAGTGGACTTGGAACTAGGAAGTAACTGCGGAGGTTTGATTTTTGTATTTTATGATATGTTTTCTTGACGAGTTTTTTACAGGGCGTCAGCATAGCTGCTATACAGATGCCATAACTTTGTGTCTTAGTTTTCGTAGAGATGTTTGTGCTGTTTGTGTGCGTCTGTCACACCCTGTTGCCCTAATCCAAACGGTGCAATCTAGGATCACGAAATTTTTACAAGCTTTTCGATTGATATCAAAACCAATGATTTTGGATGACTTCGTATAGCTATATCGCACTTTGCTGCACATGTTGTATTGTGTTATCAGTGACATTCATTGATTCACTGTTATTTTATTGTGGCATGTTATTGGCTGCGGACCTTTGTCATTAAATGAAATAAATGAAAAATACGATGCATCTTTTGGAGCTCACCACGGAACTTTGAAAGAAGATTGACGCATAATGCCCAGAACTTTAGTTTCAGGCAGGATATGGCTCATGCGGTTATTCGTGGGGATTTTGTGATAAGAGCCCACACTGTCGTCGACAACAGTGTGCGTCGAAAACTGTAGTTTCTGTCGATATAATATGCCGATATTCGCTACGGTTCTTGTGTGAGGAAATGTCAAATAACATTGGGGTGATCGAAAGCGACCAATTTTTAATGCCATTAGTCACCTTGTCTTCCAAACTTTTACACATTAAGCCAAAGTTGTAGTAAAAGCTTACGTCAGAATTATTCAGCATAAACTCTAGTTTGTGTCAGTCTACTTTTTATGTGGATATATGGAAAAGTTTTTTTTAAGAAAAATCGCGTCAAGTTATACTGTGCGTGCTATTTTCGTAGACTCGCATGCGTTCGTTGCTATGTATTTTTGCTAAAAAATATTACATATAACGCAAAGTATACTCAAAAAGGCCTAAATGATCAAGAGTCGACATTCGACTCCGGATCGGCACCAAAATCTAGTTATGTTTTTATTTGTTTATGGCCAAGTCTTTTACAAAATTTCATCACAATCCGTTCATAACTTTATGAGTAGTCTTTCTGACAGACTAGCAAAAATTATTAAAACAAACGAACAGATCTTGTTACATAATCTTTTTTCGTGGATTGATTTGTGACGTCTGTCGTTACATTTATCTAATAACATTCTAATTCCCAGTGTTCCGTTCGTAGGCAACGCACAGCTTTTGATCACATGAAAACAGCGTAGCATATGCCATTACTAAGCCTTGCATCACATAACCAGTCATTCTCCGTCTTCCTGTAGAACCCAACCCCCCTGCACGTGACTGCTTCCGGACAAAGGCATGTGCTCCGCTGGAACTCCACTTTATTCGGACGCTGGGCGTGGTTAGGAACAAGCTTAATGAAGCACAAGTCGGTTTGTAAAGATAACAACAAAGAGTTTCTTAATGGAACGTGTACGCAATCTGCTTCAGCTATGCTGGGATATTGCGAGCTTTGGTGGCGCGGTCTAAAACCCTCGGGGCAACCAGACACAGTGCAGCATAATGCAACGCGATGTTGGCAATGACAGTCGATAGCAAGAAACACGACGACGTGTTGTAGCCTAGGCCTGAAACATGTCAGCGACAGACTGAAATCATTTATCCACCGCTGTCTTTTCTAGCGCTAAGACACGTGCAGTGTTGGTGACTTGGTGTTATCGGCTGAGCTATAGGAAAGCTATAGGAATCTGCTGTTTAAATATCCCGCAAATAAGTACGTAAGTATTAAGTGAGTAAATTGTAAGTTTATACCGGGTATAACGCATATTGTTCTAAAAAAACATCTAACCTCGGTACCTGAACCATTGTAAACAAACCGTTACCGCAGTGCCAACGGGCACATTATATGAGAGCTTTGCAGTCTTTCACGCAAGGAAATGAAGTTCAACTGTTCATTCCCATCTGGAAGTCTGCAAAACTCTCACTATACTTAAGACAGGTAAAATGGCTTGGTAATTAGGTAAAATGGAACGCAGATCAGTAAACCACCAGCACCAAGAGCTTGCTTGACAGAGGACGGCAAATTAACGGTTTAGCCGCGGGGCACAATGACGGAGATAGGAGTGCAGTGGCCAATGTCAGTTTTTCTGTCCGGCTCGGGCACTAATGCCATAAACTTCACTCCATGCACTTGGAGTCCGTTCTGCTAGTAGCATCGTCGTGACATTGCAATGAGTGCAGGCGTCGCTTGGACAATGGACACTGACTGTGCGACTTTTTTACCTTAGGGTTGGAGTAGTCGGACACTTTGGGCGCAATTGCGTTTCGTAAATTACGGAAATTAGAGAATGACGAACTGATCATCAATCTCACGTATGTAAGGGACTTACAGTATACAAGCTACATAAAAGTATATTATATACGGTGTAATATGGGTGGTTTCTTTGAAGTGGCGCCGCCGACCGTAATGACTACTCAAAGGAACCACCCAAGGTGTCCGTCCCCAGGGTGACGTAATACCACCCAAGATGTCATACAATCAGGGTTGGTGGCGTGGCGTAGCGGTAACGCGTTGTGTCCGATCAACGAAGTTGTTTTACGCCGGGCCGCGTTAGTACTTGGATGGGTGACTGCCTGCGGGCAGGTGAGTCATCTTTGTATGTAACCAGCCGCCTAGGTCAACTGCTAGAGGAGGACATTTTGAGTACTGCTGTAATAAAGATGATGTGATGTGACACGTGTAACGTTTTGAAAGATAATAACTGTTACTCGTGTTTTTTGCTATTCAAAACTGTTAACAATTTTTGAGCTGACGCATGGGCTATCCAGTATGAATTCATTGTTTTAAATAGCCAAACTACAACTTCAAAATTTCACAAGGTAGTGTATCGACAGCACTAAAGTGAGATGGCTAAAACTACAGCCATTTACGTCAAATTATTTCGTAATTTTGCGTGTCAAAAATTATCAGAATAAGCCAATGTTTCACGGAATTATTCAAGAAATTATAGTGCCACGGTTTTTTTGAGACACGGTGTAGAACTTCTTGCTCTGTTTTTGCACTAGCTCCAACTTGAAGTGAACTTTGAAGAGCAGCCATCGTCGCTACAACAATGAAAACCAAAACATTTTGGTAAAAGGTGGCATCGTTGAATCGATGCTGCCACTTCCAGTGCAAAGCGCATGGGAGCCGGACATTTCCCCCCTGGGCCTGTCAACCGCGGACATTTCCCCCCTCAAACATTTCTCCCGCCCGGACGTTTCGCCCCCTGCTTTTCGAGTGCCTAGGACGTTTTCCCCTGTCAGTAACAACATATTATCAGAGTCAGCGCCAAGCCTGAGCAGAAATTTCTTGCAACACCAAAAGCAACTCCCAATTTGAAGTCTCGTCGCCGTTGAGTATTTTTCAAACACAATGAGTCTTAGTGGGCGCCAGTGCTCGACAGTTAACAGCAATTAGGAATGTAGGCCCACGAGACGATTAAACTCGACTCGATCTCGATACAGACTGAACCAAGAGAGTATAAGTTAGAAGTACTTAACGCACATATTTTTTTACGTAGGCTACATAAAGATAGCAATATTCGACAGATTGCAGTCACTGTCCTTGCTGTGATGGCAAACAGTGCGCTTTGAGTGGCACTTTGACGTCGCCATCCGCAGCTGTTTCTTCAGAAGTTGAGAATTGAGACTTCTTGAGACTTGCCCTTTGTTTAACGTATTATATCGGCCTATTAATGATAACACAAGAGTATTTGATGTTTGCTGGTTGCTTTCACCATGCTGACACTGAAAACTATGCCACTATCTAGCGCTCGATCGATTCTCATGTAACACTACTCTGTGAACTCCATTGGCTTCGGATTCCGGAACGAATCACCTTTAAGCTGTCGTGCCTCGTCTTCCGGTCTCTCAACGGCAGAGCACCTGTGTACCTCGCCGACAGCATCAACCGCGCAACTGACGTTACCACGAGGCGGAGTCTGCTTTCCAGCTAATCAACGGCGGTCGTTGTTCCAGTGACTCGTTGCAGCACGATCGGGGATCGCGCTTTCCCGGTTGCTGCTGCCCGTGCATGGAACAGTCTACCATCGTTTGTCACGTTATCGTCGTCACTGTCGACTTTTAAGCGTCATTTAAAGACGTACTTGTTCGCAACATCCTACTAGTCACGCTCATTCTAGTTTTCCTAGTTTTCTGTTTGCCGAACATGTCGACTCTTAGTGTAATTATGTTACGTGTCCTTGAAGTCTACTTAGACTAAATGCCACGATAATAATTTTCGTGCATAATAATAATAATCTTAGTGGGCGCCAAGGGGGAAACGTCCGGGAGAACATGTCCAGGAGAAATGACCTACAGGGTGCGGCAGAAAAAAGTAGCCCCCTAAAGTTTTTTGCTGTTTTCTCAGCAACTGTTTAGCATTTTAGTCTGAAAATTTACAGATTTATTTACTAAATTGTTCTACGGCTAAATGCCAAATAAAATTTGATTCCATTGAACAATGACGAAGTTATAGATTTTTTAACATGACCGCTTACCGATTTTTCAGCGTGAAAAAATGTTCAAGCTACAACACCAGTTCAATCACATCGTTGAAACAAGTCAAACAACACAGTTCACTAATGACCAGATGCCAAAATTCCATTGTCATTGTGAATTTTCGAAGTGTCCACCAACAGCTCCAAGCTCCAACACAAGCCTTCAGTCGATTAATTTGAGAAGTCTTTCACAGTCTTGTCGATCGGTCCTTGTGGTAGGTTGCTCCAGATAACCTCAAGCGATTCCTTGTGTTCTGCAATTGTTTTTGGCTTTGTTTTAAGCTTGCGGTAAGCTCCAACATTGCACACCACACGTGATAGTCCACCGAGTTTGCATTCGGCGAATTTAGAGGCCATTGGTCTTTTCTGATGAAATCTGGACAGTT
>Ga0209367_1012373_pt1 | contig 11166 bp, 7 predicted proteins | sample WorMetLIZISLAND2_FD_187412 | JGI IMG/M metagenome (GOLD analysis project Ga0209367, IMG submission 187412) | Marine gutless worms symbiont microbial communities from Max Planck institute for Marine Microbiology, Germany - Olavius geniculatus... ... | reverse complement strand
GCCTAAAATAGGCCTATTAAATCAACAACGTAGGCGTACCAAAACAATGCTACAAATTAGCTTACTATATTCAGACGGCGGACAAAAACTATGAGAAAACTCAACAACAACAACAGCATCATTTTCCGCAAATTTTCATTCCGCAAAATACACCTTACAAAAATTCCGCATTCCGCAAAGTACACCTTCCCCAGAAATGGAGCTTTCTTGTGCCCGAGCTTCTTATCTATGGTGACAGACGTAAACAAATATGGCGCACCTTGTGGTAAAGTTCTTACGGCGCGATACAAAATTTCTGCGGTGTACTTGTGTTTACTTGTCTCATCAAAATAAATCTGCATATGTTAATCGTCGTTATTCGTCCGATTCTACTTCCGTAGAAGGAGAGCAGGAGTTGACCACGAATGTTGAAGATGATGCCGAAGTAATGGCCGCGAGAGACGTATCGCGTTTGCCGAAAAAGTACAGGGATCGTATGGAGTCAGTGATGAATCCGCCCGAGAAGCCGGATTGGTACGAGGAAATGTTTCAGTCGATCGCCTACAGACGATGGTTGTATGGAAAATTCGGACGAAAGTCTGGACTTGATCCGGGCATACTGTGGCCGTCCAGGGAGGAGGTCCGGGAGCAGATCAAATTTGAAAAAGATTGGGAACCGTCACTCGAGGAGATGTTAGAAAGTCTGAAAAGTGAACGTGAGGAGAAAGACGCAAGCAGGCAATTGAAGTAAGATGACAGTTTTGATGCGTTTGTTAACCGATACATACAGTACATGTGTACAAGGGCATTTGACAAACCATAATATGGTACATGCCACGAAACACCTCATCGGCCGCAATGACTGCACCAATGTCAAATATGATCAGATCATGTGTGGAAGATTAGTGTTAGAGCTAGAGTTGAAGGTTAGGGTTAGAGTTAGGGTTAAGGGTTAGGTTTAGTGATCTGATCATATATTTAGTGCCAGTGTGGCCAGTGCAGTGTTTCGCTACACCCACCTGGTCAGTGGTCATAATTTAACTAATCACTTAATTGTGAATATATTGCTGTAGTTGTGGCCTTATTATTTATTACATACTATCGAGTATGTGCTGAATGACAGGCTAAGGTGGTTTTAGTTATTTATTTAGTAGCGTAGTTTATGTGTTTATATTTTTATCCATCATATTTGAATGCTGTTAAGAACAGTGCATTAGTGCTCATTGCAAATACTGCATCAGTTACTTCGGCTTCTGAAGATAATGCCTTTTGTGTTAACCCCTTCACTGCTGCAGTGAATGTAATCTGATACATAGCAGTTGCTTAGCGACTACCCAGGCCATGCTGATGAGTCTTACACATTGTGTGCCCCTTGTCCATTGTGCGTACACGGATAATGACCAGTTCACTTTGGGTTCCTATGATGATTCTTACTTCACTTCTTCCGCAAAGGGTCTAAAGTTGCAATTACGGTGTCTTGCGTATGCAAGTGTCTGTTGTAATTATGTGTCACAGGCGAGAAACTGTTGAAAAGCAGATGTCGAGAATGCCGCAGTTCATAAAGGAATACAACGTCCGGCTGGAGAAAGCAGCTGACAAAGAACGCGAACAAGAAACTAAGAGACGTGAACTGCTAGAAGAGGCACGGGACTACTTCGGCTATAGTATCGACCCGCGAGATCCCCGCTTCGAGGAGATGCAATTGCGTAAAGAAGAGGAGGAAAAGAAGCTCCGTAAAAAAAGGAGGAAGGAAAGACGGGCTTTAGGTTTAATTCAAGGACCGAACATTCCCAAATGATGTAATAGCAATGGACTGTTTTTTCCTGTTTCTTAGACAAATTTGGTGTATAATGGATATAATGAATATTTAGTTGATTTCGCTGTAACTACGCAATTCACATTACCAATGTAATTTCTGTGGATGCCTTATCATGGGGTCTTGGAAAAGTTTTACAAGAAAAGATTGGTTCCGAGTATTGCCACCCAGTGTCAGAATAATCTGTCTATTTGCTAAGCGAGCACCTCAGGCATGAGCCGTTGGCAGTACATTTCATACCAGTTATGGTTTTTCTACACCTTTGTTGTTTTGGAGTTATCAGTCCATATCAGAATGGCAAACACATAATGAGGTTGTGTAGACATGTTACATTTTGAACTGTCTACAGCACATCAGGAGTAGAATGGTAATAAAAATGTCAAATCTGAACCAATCTGGACAAGATTTCATACAGTTAATCCGCAATAAATTGCTGAAGCGAAGACCAAATTTCGTTAAAAATATTGTTTATTAGTGGCGTTATTAATTATTGAATATTGATAACAAAATATCTGCGTTACCAATATGGCGTTACATACTGCAGTCGCTTGATCAGGAATGAATTTTGTTGACACAATCACCGTAAAAATAACATAAAGAATAACAAATGATATTCTCTACATATGATCGTGTTTCATGTTTTAATTAAACTGTTAAGACAAGAAAAAAGGGAATAGTGCTAAAAGTTTATCGCGTACAGTTTGACAGCTAAACTAGGGATGCCAGTTTGTAGCAGAGAATTTTCTTAAAATATGCGGGGCTTTTTAAGGCAAAATATGTGGAATTTGGCAAAATATGCAGCACATATGTGCCGCATATTTCCAGCATGTACCTCTGTGAGCTGCAACCCGTCCAACTTCTGAGTGATGGAGAGTCATAATCTTGATCAAGATTAACACTGATAGGCCTATTCTGCACGGTTTCAACATTTTCGGCTTCAATTTCGTCAACGTCTAGTGGTAAATACCAATAATCGTCTGCAGCCGAAAATATTTAACGGTCTTAAACGAATGCTGGATAAAGAAAATGCTGAAAAATGTGACCGCATATATGGAAATATGTGGCATATATGCAGATGTTTGCATATGCGGCATAATTTCTGCATATGCGATTTTGAAAATGCCATTATATGCAGAAAAAATGGGATTTACGCATTTTTGACAAAATATGTGATCGCATATGCGATCGCTCACATAGTCGCATATAACTGGCATCCCTACCTCTTTTAGAAAAGTGGCTATGGGCCTGCTTTGCCCCCAGATCTACTGAAGTGGTCTGTGCACATGAAATAAACATTATCAAAAAATGAAAAAAAACAGCAAAACATATTTGTAAGTCACGTTGCATTCACCAGTCTTTTGTTGTGATGCATAAGCAACAAAACCTACATATTTGTAATGCCTCATCTTTTTCATGTAAAACACTCTAAGTCACCCTATGTAATCTTAACAGTAACTGGTCAATGGTAACAAATAAAAAAAGTTGGAAAAATAGTCATCAGCATGCAACAGTTTCAGCAAGTCCCATCTCTAGTTAGTGTCGAGCGGAGAGTTGTATTTTTAACCAGTCGACCGTAACAATCTTCCTTTGTTCACCAACGTCCTGTGTCACACAATATATCTATAGTACAATCGTAGAAAATTTCACGAAAAGAGTTAAAATGTCAACTGATACTGAGTAAAAAGTAACTTCAGTATAAAATGTGGCTAAGTATTAAGCCAAAGTACTAAGTTACTACAAGTCAAACAATGGCATAATATTGGACATTAAGTGGTTACTAGAATAAGAATCATCCGTGTAACAACTCACATCAGACAAGTGTTTAGGTATTCACACTACAGTGCTAAAAATTTGAACCTGTTACTGTGTCGATTGTTCCAGCCTAAAAACTACAGATTGCTTTCTTATACACTAATTCACAGCAGATGATACTGGTTGTTTGCAAGCTAGCAGAAAAATTTCTACTAATTATTAATTGACAATTTTCAGACTACAGTCAAACCTTGTCATATCGAAGACGCACATATGACAAAATTATGGCTACATTGAAGACTGTTTTTGGTACCAGAATTTCATCATATGCATGTTAGTATAATGAGATTTGACCATACTCTAAGATTCTTCTTACACTTGTGCAAAGAGCTCCGTCAGCCGATCGCTACACAATTTTGCATCGTGGTCTGTAGTAGGCCGAATTTTGAAAATTGGGTTCAAAAATTTGGGGGCGTTCCCTAAAAAATTTTAGGGGCCAAAAACATGCAAAATTTGGCTTGATATTGGACGACTTCAAACTTTGGTGCGAATATCTCTGGAACGAATGAAGATATTCAAAATCAGACAAGTACTTGATCTACCGCAATTCCTCCCGTGTTCAGCGAAGAAAGTCTGGTGAACTTTGGTCTACTAATTACTTTTTCTGGAGACCATATTTCGGCGCCTAGGAGGTGCTGCACCCTCAAATTTTCAAACACGCTACAGAATGATTAAGAATTGCTAGCGCACATCCCACCGGGGATGGGGGTAACCCTTACAATTTTTTTTTCAAAGCAGAGGTCAAAAATTGGCTTGAAATTCAGTGTATTAGCTGCAAGATCTTTGGAGCCAGAGGAAGTAGCCTTATGTAGCCTTATAGCCTTAACTTTTCCACTTGACGTGCCACTAGGTGGGGGTGATAACCTGGGTACAACTTGTAAAGGGCACCGACCCTAAAAATTTTGGAGGGCAAAAAAACGCCCAAAATTTAGTACGTTTTACAACAACTTTCAGCTGTTGACCACAGATATTTAATGAGTGGATAGAGATATCGACAAGCTGTAAACGGCGTTATCAACTACTGTCTCTCCCGCGTTGAACAAAAAAATTTGGTGAACTTTGGTACACTAACACTAGAGATCACATGGCTATTGTTTACGTACCCTAAGTCGACAGTGCGTGTTCTGCGTGTGCTAATGCATTTGACTTTGGGCCATGAGACTTTGCTACCGGGAGAATTTCAACCCCTTTGAATTTTCTCCCCAGTCATACTTACGGTGACGGGTGGACTCACGTTGGGCTTTGCCCCAAATTTCTAGTTATGTAGGCAATAGCAACAGGGTTCACACTCTTTTACTGAGAAAAAAATCCAGGACTTACCAGGGCCCTCCATGAAAAATTTTCCACGACCTTTTTGTAGCCCACGAATGTGTAAATATGATGAAAAAACATCGTTCATTTACATTATTCAGAGTATAGTCTATTGCAGAAACTTCGGCAAAGTAGCAATATTAAGAGTGGCAATATTCATCAACACTAAGTAAGCAACAGTCAACACAAACTGGGTGATATACTATTGGTGCTTGTTTTCCATTTGAGCCTATAAAAATGCGTGACTTTCAAGATTATTTTTCCAGGACTTTCCAGGACCAAAGTGATTTTGCTGGACTTTCCAGGTCCTGGAATTTTCAAGAAAAAAATTCAGGACTTTCCAGGAGGCGTGGGAACCCTGTAGTAACTTGTCTGTGTCTGCCACTTGGTACAAGAGATGTCGAACGTTACCTGTGAAGAATAATTTGATAATTCATCACCAATGACAATATGAGTAGTAGTCGGCTCGACATAATCATGAACGTCGCCGTTACAGCTGACAGAGTTTTGTTAAGGAACACACTATCACATCAGTTGCACTAAATAATCCATCTTCATGAGTTGAATTCATGCAACTAGGCTAAATTTACCTCTGGCCTAATTTTATTAGCTGCTGAACGGTGACAGGGATGGTGTCTCTCTGTACACATGTGTTATAGCATGAGGTATGAGGTGTTTTACCATGGGAAATCATGTTAAATGAGATACGGCTGTGTCTTTCTACCAGCCTATATCACATGGCCCACATTGTAGCAGATGGGAACAGACAATCGAACAGTTACTTCTATCAAGTCCAAAATGGGAAGCAGAACTTCAGCTCAACACCATTTCGGTTATTTGTAGATATCCCCGAGAGATGTGTTTCAAAATAATAGATTACTCGAACAAGTTGATGAACATGTCAAGAGTCCTTATCTATTTGGGGCATTCGCCTCCTCACATAAAGGCATTGCTTTTGCCAAATGGGCTTGCCACAAAACAACAAAACCACAGTAATTACTTTCGGATGCATTTTGTTATACCGGTAGACTGGTAGTCAGGTAAACATTACACAACAGACATAACAAAAATTTGGACTTTTGAGGTTGTTAGGTTTTTAAAACCTATTTTATATGGTTTTCAAAACCTGAGTTTTTCAAACCAATTTTCCAGTTTTGTGATAAACTATATGGATACGCAATGACATGTCGAGAAAGCTTGGAGACGAGTGATGGCGGTGTGACGTTCTGAAAGTAGACAGCAACGCCTGTCATTGAGTCGGACAGCATATGCTTGGTCTTCAGTGGTTTGCCATCTGCACCAGCAGCAGCATACATAATAAATATTGAGGGCAGACTGGCATCTGCAGTTGTCTATGGCAAAACATCCTAACTATAAACTGCAAAGTTCTTCAAAATGCTACTTGAATATGTATTTCATTACATAATGAAACATAGCAAAAAAATCTGGGTGTTATTTATTAACGAACTTTACAAGAACATTGAAAACACTGGGGGAAAAGTCTGAAAAATGCAGTTTAAATCCAATATTCAAATGTACACAATTTTTTGCGCGTCTTAGCCATCGCAATTCTGTCTGTCTGTCTGTCCATCCGTCTGTCCGTCACAGGGTAGATCAGTCAAAAATGGTGCAAGCTAGGATCACCAAATCTTCACCGTCGTGAACACCCCAATTTTTAGCTAAACTACTAAACCGGAACTGCTACAGGCTTTCGTGCATCTCGTGAGCTATAGCTTTAATTTCTTGTTTGTCTTGCTGCCATTGACGTAAATGGAATAAAAAAACAGATAAGCATGACTGGCTATGAAAAATGCCGCAATTTACACCAATGCAATAAATCCAATGCAATTTGACTGTGATCGATGATGGTGTGTTCTGTGTGGGACACGAGACATGCTTCAATCATGACACTCGATTGAGGTAATATTCCGGGCGGTCATAACACTCCGGACTCTGCGGTGAAAGATACAAGGACAAAAGTAGGTTATAAGATTAGTTAACTGAAGAAATACCTGAATTTGCAGCAGAACTACTGAAAGATGTATTTTCTGCATTGGCGTAAGATGCGGTACGTTTTATAGCTGGCGACTGACGTTGTCGTGGAAAATAATATCTACAGAACTTGTGTTAAAGACTCGTCACCAGAATCATCTGCTGAATGTGGAAAATGCATAAGGTAAGTGCAACTGTGCGGCAAAATCAACAGAGCACGGTTACAAAATACAATATCAAGACATGACGAAAAATAGTTTGTCTCACATTTATCAGAACAAAAATGCACATGATGTATGATATGACATTTTATAGACCCCTCAGCCGCACCACCGAGAAATGGAACATATAAATCAACAAAATCAACGTTATGGAAGGGATCAAACGATAAGCCCAGCGGCAGCTAGGGTGGGCCAACCGATGACCATACGTCCTATATCTGAAGCCCTGTGTCCAACTTCCAGTTGCAGAAGGAAAGCATTTATCAAGAGTGACTGTAGTCCCACACACGCTACGATGACACTGCTATATTGAATGTTACAATAAACACTAGGATACGATAGCATAATTCTGCGCACATAGGTGACGCTTGCAGGTAGAAACTGTGCATTCAAAATTGCAGCCAAAACACTGTAGATAAACACGGTTACTACTGACAGCCTATAGGAACTCGTCCTCGTCCTATCCAACGGTACCAATTTTCGACCCCATACAAATACCGTTTAGTCATAACACACGCGTCACAGACAGACGACATGCTGTATCGAACGTAATGGTCGGCAAAAGGGAGCGAATACCAAGTACTGAAACATGCTGGCTAGATGAAACTGAAGGATACACATACGTTGGAATGGCTCGCCTGCTGAGGTGTTTTTGAATCAGGCGTTCCGTGCCGTACCAGTTGAAGCCGGGCGTATTGTGACCAATACGTGGCATGTGTACCGTTGCTATGCAAGCAGACGTACAAGGTGCAGCAAAAAAGTGGACCCCTAAAGTTTTTCGCCGTTTTTTCAGCAACCGTTTGAGATTTTAATATGAAATTTTACAGCTTTATTTATAGAAGCATTTTACATCTAACTGACAAGTAAAATGTGATTCTGTTGAAAAGGGACAAAGTTATAGACTTTTTAACATGACCACCTACCAATTTTTCAGCATTAAAAAACGTTCAAGGTAAAAATGCTATTTAATTTTCAAAAACCGTTTACACATTACTGCCAATGACGTCACAGTGACGTTTTGATAAACAGCAATTTATATTGTTTATAAATTATCACTAAATTATCGTTCTTTTAAATTAACCGCTGGCTGCCCACCGGGTTCATCTTCCAGCAGGATGGCACGCCAGCATACACAGCACACAGTGCACGGAATGGACTGCGGGTCAACTGTCCAGATTTCACCACAAAGGACCAGTGGTCTCCAAATTTGCTGAATATAAACCCAATGGACTATCACGTGTGGACTGCAATGTTGGAGGCTTACTGCAAGCTTAAAACTAAGCCGAAAACAATCTCCAAAGTCAAGGAAGCGCTTTAGGTTATCTAGGGCAACCTGCCATAAAAACCGATTGACAAGGCTGTGAAAGACTTATCAAATTAAGCGACTGAAGGCTTGTGTTGGAGCTGGCGATGGACACTTCGAACACTCACAGTGACAATGAAATTCTGGCATCCGATCATTAGTTAACTGTGTTGTTTCAATGATGTTATTGAATTGGTGTTGTAGCTTGAACATTTTTAATGCTAAAAAATCGGTAGGCGGTCATGTTGAAAAGTCTATAACTTGGTCGTTTTTCAACAGAATCATATGTTGCTCGGCAGTTAGATGTAGAAGGTTTTAATTAATAAAGCTGTAAAACTTCAAATTAAAATTCCAAATGGTTGCTGAAAAAACAGTGAAAAACTTTAGAGGTCCACTTTTTTGCCGCACCCTGTATACTGACATCTAGTAACAAAAGCCCAGCTGTGGCTAGGATAGTACTAGTTGTCAGTGACCTTCAAGGTTATCCAAGGTCGATGATTTTCAGGTCATTTAAAAGCCAATATGTGACTTCCTATTAGCGATCAATAGCAACCTTGGCCAGTATCTCACCATTTCCAAGATATGGCCAATTTCCCACTGAAAATGCAGATTTTTCCTGCCCCTCCATTCAACCCCCAATTTGAAAATGTTCCCCTTGCACTAGATGGCTGAAATTTTGCACGCCAAAGTTTAACACACGTGGCTAATTATTCGTGTAAAAAGTTTCCCCCAACGACGTAAAGCTTAGCCACAATACATCTGCGACAGACAGACGGACAGACAGACCATGCCAATAGCTTGACCATTAGTTAAGAACAGTTGGCTAAAAATCACTTCATAATAGGTTGAAAGGGGGTTGAAGAGTGTGTACTGTATAGCTCTTCATAAGAAAATCATTTCAGAGCTATAGAGCATCACCTGCCATATGGAATCACACACTGTTACCTGCTATCCCGACACAGGTGAACGTGCCCAGCCTTAACCACAGCCAGGTAAGCTGGTACTTGATAAACCCACCTCGGAGGGATGGAAGGCTGAGTTTTCCTGGGTGGCTGATTACATACCTGAGATGGTTTACCTGTCCACAGACGATCAGTCAGCCATCCAGGTACTAACCAGGTACTGCGTATGGCAACTAAATACAGCATACTAACCACTAGACCATCTACCACAAAGTAAGTAAGTAAGTAAGTAAGTAAAACGTAAATTTATATAGTGCATCAATGCCAAAAGCCTCTAATGCACTGCATACGATAGTACTCTGAAAGAAAAAATGTCTTTAGTAATCATCCAAAAACAGATATAGTGTGAATAGGATCATGCAGATGTCTTGGCAGTACTCTTTAAGTTAGTCAGCATTTGATGTATGACAGTTTTATTTACGGTATTTATTTACGCCTGATGCGGAAAGACCTGAGGCACGTTTCACACTTTTTATTTTTCCGAGATTCTCAGAGATTCTCTGAGAATCTCGGAAAAAAGGCAGGTGCGAAATGCGAATTCTATGCAGCATCTCAGATATTCTAAGAGAATGTCAAAGATTCTCAGAGAAATAAAAAGTGCGAAACGCACCTCTGGTAGACATTCACTGAAATAACAATAATGACAGCTAACAGAAGCCGCACAGACGGACAGCGGCATCATGGCTGAGGTAGCAGGAAAGGAACCTAAATTTTCAACTGGCCAAAAATTGTCAGAAAATTTTCTGCATGTCCATAAATTTTTGTTCAAAAATTTTTGTCAAAAAATGCAAAATCTGTGTCTGAAAATCCCATCCCTGCCCCCATTTTGAAGAAATTCTGGGGAAAAATTGAAATCTTCAGCAACCTTTGAAAATTTGCAACCATCTGTCGGAATTATGTCTGGAAATTTGCAGTGTCTGTCGGAAAATTACAACTTTCTACCTTGGCTACTTTTTAACCCACAACGCCACTGGAGACGGACCTTTGTGAGAGCGGGCAAACTGAGACAGCTTCTTGAGTGCGACGTCGAGTGCCGATAACTGAACACCCGACAGAGAATTGTTGCTGCTACGATGATGAGCCACAATCAGTGCCAACTAAAACATGTCCAACATACAATAATCGGTGTCTTGACAAAATCCGGAAACAGTGGTATAGGCTTAGGTTTAGGAAATAAAGTTAAGGGATAGCATTAGGGCTAGGAATTAGGGTTAGAAATGGGGCTAGGATAGGGTTAGGTAAGGGTTAGGGTTGGGGATCATGGATTTGCGATAGGGTTGTGGTTAGGGTTCATGTAGTTGGGTACTTTTGACGTTCCCTGTTTTGTTGGTCCTGGTTTTGACATCATCATCATCAAGCGCATGCCCTGAGCTGGAGCGTAGCAGTTTCCACGAGGTGCTTCCAGTGTTCTCGATCCTGGGCGCATCTCCAAGCCGAGTTGAGGCCATGATTATGAGGCTGGAGATCTGCTCCCAGGGTACGTAGCCACGTGTGGCGAGGGCGTCCGGGAAGGCGCTTCCACTCTATGGGCAGACCTCGGATTGACATTTTGAGTGCTCTGGAGATGTCAAGTGATGCATCCATCCTTGCCACGTGACCGAAGAGTCGAAGCCAACTTCTCTGAATCAGCTGAGACAGCTGCAGCGGTGAGCCAGCTCGAAGTCGAACCGTGGCGTTGGCTACATGATCCACGTATGGTATACGGAGAATACGACGCAGGCAGATGTTGTCAAAAGCATCAACCTTGTCTAATAAGGCTCGTGTTAGGGC
>Ga0209367_1012372_pt1 | contig 11166 bp, 10 predicted proteins | sample WorMetLIZISLAND2_FD_187412 | JGI IMG/M metagenome (GOLD analysis project Ga0209367, IMG submission 187412) | Marine gutless worms symbiont microbial communities from Max Planck institute for Marine Microbiology, Germany - Olavius geniculatus... ... | reverse complement strand
TGGGTCAGAATACGGCTTGCCAACCAGCTGAGACCATTGGCTGAGCGGCAGTAAAACCAAATTCAGAAAATATGAAGCATTCATTATTGCTTGCGCTCCAAAAATGTCGATTCCAGCAACAAACCGTCAAGACATAGTTATTTGCTTTGAAGCGGTGACGATGAACTAATGAACTTCTTTACATTCTGAATTCGCGTGAAAACAGGAAATGGGACTAATTCAGGGGTTCAGGAATTGCGAATTTAGGAATTGAAGGTGTTCTGGCTATCTAATCCATCAATTCTCTTGTCCCTAAATTCCTCAATTCCTGAATTCCTAAATCCCCAACCCGGACAAGCCGGAATTGAATATTGAATATTGAATATTGATTATTGATTATTTGCGGTATCGCTTCAGGCTTCGCATTCGGCTACGACCCGACACGTCGCTCGGTCAATCATATTACAATCGATTATTTAACTTTTAGACTTTTTGAAAGTTGACGCCGAAATTTATCTTCGTAAACGGCTTTATACCAATGGTTTATCATGATACTAACAAATATTTTGTGCTTTTTACGCAAAACTGAATTGGTAACTGTCTAAAGTTCTAAATTCAGACCAGTTAGTAAGCGCTCAAAAAAGCCACTCCATTCAAGAAGTAAGTTTCCAGATCGCAAGGCATGAATCTTAATCAGTTAAAAATCTTTTATATGGCGGCCAAAAACCGCAACCTCAGCGTGGCAGCCCGGAAGCTTTTCATTACCCAGCCGGCAGTCACTAAGGGGCTTCAGCGGCTGCAGGAATTTTATGACATGAAGTTCGTGGACCACGTTGGAAAGCGACTGGTTCTGACCGATGCCGGTGAAGTTCTTTATGAAATAGCGGAAAAAATATTTGAGTTGGAAAACCAGGCCGAAGAAAGCATCCGTGATTTTCAGCAGCGCAAACGCGGCCACATCCGCATATTGTCCAGCGAAAGCTTCGGAGATTATTACCTTCCCCGTATTATCATCCCTTTCAGCAAATCATATCCCCGGGTTCGCATTACCATGAACATCCTGCCGACCGAACATGTGGTGCGTCATACAGCGAGCCTGAACAACGATTTGGGGTTTATTTCGTATCCTGTCAAACATAACAAACTGCAGGTCAGAGAGGTGCTTCAAGACCAGCTGGTGATCATATCGCCCCTGAATCATCCCCTGGCTTGCGCAGAAAAACTGAGGCCGGAGGATCTGGCAGGCCAGATGCTCATCATGCACGAAAAGGGATCCGCCCCCCCGCAAGGCCATCGAGGATTATATTCGCAATACCAATTTATCGGTTAAAATAGCACTGGAGCTGTCCAGCAATCGCGCCATCAAGCGGGCCGTTGAAGAGGGAATCGGTATTGCCTTGATATCCAGAAAAGTCGCCCGGGAAGAAATCGAAGCCGGCCGGCTGAAAGCCATCGCGCTCTCCGATCCATCCATGACCCGCAAATATTACATGATCCACCACAAGGATAAATACCTGTCCGAATCCCTGGGACACTTTATTGACAAGGTTTTCGAATGGGCCACGGAGTATGCGGGAAGTTTAACCAAACCCGGATAAACGGGATTGAAGATTGATGATTGAAGATTGAAGATTTGTGGCATTCTATCTATTTTATTTCAGAGCCGTCGTCAAAACCGCTATAACCAGTTTAATAGATACACAGCCTGAACAAACCTGGAATAATATAAACAACAAAAGTTAAATTCAATTCCATTCTTTGTAAATGCTTGTTTGTTATAGCTTTATAAAGATGCAAACAAATGTTTTGCACAATTTGCACAAAACTAAATTGGTAACGGTCTAATACCCAATACCTAACCCGGATAAACCGGAAATAGCCACAAAGCCACGAAGACACAAAGAAAAAAATTTTTATAAAAAAACTTTGTGCCTTTGAGTCTTGGTAACGAAAACCATTTATTTGATCAAACCTTCGGAACCATGATGTGATTTCAATAAATAGTTACTAATACCCAATACCTAATACCCATTACCCAATACCAAATACCCAATACCAAATACCTAAATCGCATCAGGCGGGCAAATGAACTGTTGGCCAGCCCGCAAAGCCGAATCTTAGAGACCCGGTTACTTGTTTAGCAAATGCAGCCAGGCCGTCTGCAGGCCCAGAATCGTCAACGCATCAGTTATACGACCATCATCGATCATGCTCAGGCTATCTTCCAGCGGGCATTTCACAATATCGATGATCTCATCCGAGTCCAGGTTCTGTTGGGTTTTGATTAAATCACGCGCCAGATAGACCCAGGTCTTTTCGTCCGAGTAAGCCGGCAGAAGCAGCACTTGCGAAAGCTTTATAAACTTTTCGGCCGCATAACCGGTTTCTTCCTCCAACTCCCGCCGGGCGCAGTTTAGGGGCGATTCGCCGGGTTCCATGGTACCGGCCGGAATTTCCAACAGATAATCTTTTACAGGATGCCGGTACTGACGTTCCAGCAGGACCGTGTCATCGTCAAACAGGGCGACGGCGGCGGTTGATCCCGGATGGCGCACCATGGCCAGTTCAGTGCGTGAGCCATTGGGTAAAGTGACATCCTCACTGTCAAAAGAGAAAAGCGACCCCTGATAGTGCCGCCGCACCTGATGAACTATCGCTTTTTTTTGACTCGGCTTATTATCTGTCGGCATTTTATTTTATACCCCGCTATTAGAAGCATCCGCGCCCACCGGTTCCGGATGTAGAAGTTTGACCCAGAAATACCCTGACCGCCTTCGGTTACGGTGATCGATCCTTCATTCGCTGCCGGCGGCTCTCACGGATCTGCACAGCATCTCTGCGATGTCAGAAATCAGAGACTACTATTAATCCAGATCGATCAAAAGGTATAGCAAAAAGATACGTATCAAATTAGAAATAGACCGGAAATCCTCTTAATTAACAACAATCACCTTTTCGGATGACGGGCAAGGGTAAAACAAGGTCATAGATATTGATAAATTCAACGGGAAATATTATAAATGAGAATAGAATAGTATTGAGTGGAGGGTAACGGATTCAGGAATTCGCAAGTCTGTCCGGTGTCATCTCACACCTTTCCTCTGCCATCTGTCATCTGTTTTCTGTCAACTGTTTTCTGTTTTCTGGCATCTGACATCTGAAATCTGTCCTCTGTCAAACAAGGGGGTCCGCCATGTACGGTCAATATCGTGATAAGCTAGCAAAAGAACTTCAGGAAATAAGTCAATCCGGACTATTAAAATCCGAACGTCACATAACGTCAGCCCAACAGGCTCGCATCCAGGTCGACGCAAAGCAGGTGCTGAACATGTGCGCCAATAATTACCTCGGGCTGGCTGATAACAAGGCGATCATTGAATCAGTCAAAAAGGGGCTGGACGAACGCGGCTTCGGCATGGCTTCCGTGCGTTTTATCTGCGGCACCCAGGATATCCATCATGAGCTGGAGAAAAAAATCAGTGACTTTTTCGGCACCGATGATACCATTCTCTATTCCTCCTGTTTCGACGCCAATGCCGGTCTGTTTGAAACCCTGCTCGGAGAATCAGACGCCATTATTTCAGATGCCTTGAATCATGCCTCGATCATCGACGGCATTCGCCTGTGCAAAGCGGCTCGATATCGCTATGATCACGCCGACATGCAGGCTCTGGAACAATGTCTGCAAAACGCAGCCGGCGCAAATATCCGCATGATCGCCACCGATGGCGTATTCAGCATGGACGGTGACTATGCCAAGCTGGAGCCGATCTGCGACCTGGCGGAAAGGTGCGAGGCCCTGGTCATGGTGGATGACAGCCATGCCACCGGCTTTGTCGGTCCCACCGGGCGCGGCACACCGGAGCTATGCGGCGTTCTGCCCCGGGTCGATATCATTACCTCGACTCTCGGCAAAGCCCTGGGAGGCGCATCGGGTGGATTTACCACGGGACGCAAAAATATTATTGAAATGCTCAGACAGCGATCCCGGCCGTACCTGTTTTCCAATTCACTGGCGCCCCCGATTGTCTCGGCCGCGCTGAAAACCATCGATTTGCTGGAGCACTCGGGCGCCGCCCGATCGACGTTGGAGGAAAATACCAAATACTTCCGGGATAAAATCACCCGGGCCGGCTTCACCATAAAAGTCGGTAGCCACCCCATTGTTCCCATCATGTTGGGAGATGCAAAACTGGCCCAGAACATGGCAGCCCGGCTGCTTGATGAAGGGGTATACGCCGTGGGTTTCTTCTATCCGGTGGTCCCCATGGGCCAGGCCCGCATCCGGGTTCAGATCTCGGCCGCCCATTCGCGGGCCGACCTGGAATTCGCGCTGGAGAAATTTACTAAGGTGGGCAAAGATCTGAAAGTGATTCATTAGTGACTATCTATTGAAATCACATCATGGGTGCGAAGGATTTATCAAACATAAAATATTTTTGCCACCAAGACACTAAGACACAAAGTTAATGAATTATTTTCAATTATTCTTCGTGCCTTGGTGTCTTTGTGGCGATTCTTCCCAGTTCAAACGAGAGGATTTGAACATGAAGATGAAGGCATTAGTCAAAGCAAAACCGGAACCCGGCATCTGGCTGGAAGATGTTGACGTGCCGCAGATCGGTATCAACGATGTCCTGATTAAAATCGACAAGACGTCCATTTGCGGTACCGACGTTCATATATACAACTGGGACGCCTGGGCCCAAAAAACGATTCCGGTTCCCATGCACGTCGGTCACGAATTTGTCGGTACGGTGGCGGAAATCGGCGACAACGTGCATGATTTTAAACCCGGTGACATTGTCTCGGGCGAAGGGCATCTGGTTTGCGGCCGCTGCCGCAACTGCCTGGCCGGCCGCCGCCACCTGTGCATGAATAGCAGCGGGGTGGGGGTTAACCGGCCCGGGGCCTTTGCCGAGTATTTGAGCATCCCGGTGACCAACGTCTGGTACTGCGATCCCGCCATCCCAAGGGATATTCTCTCCTGCTTCGATCCGCTGGGCAACGCCACCCACACGGCGCTTTCCTTCGACGTGCTGGGTGAAGACGTATTGATCACCGGCGCCGGTCCCATCGGATGCATGGCGACCGCCATTGCCCGTCACGCCGGTGCGCGCTATGTGGTCGTGACCGATGTCAATCCCTATCGTTTGAAGCTGGCGAAGAAAATGGGTGCCACCCTGGCCTTAGATGTCAACCGGCAGAAAATCGGGGATGCGCAGAAAAGACTGGGGATGAAAGAAGGATTTGACGTGGGCATGGAAATGTCCGGCAACCCGGACGCCTTGCGATCGATGCTGCCTCAAATGTGTCATGGCGCAAAAATCGCGCTGTTGGGGATCCTGCCGCCGGAAACTGCCATAGACTGGGACGATGTGGTTTTTAACGGCTTGACCATCAAAGGGATCTACGGCCGTGAAATGTATGAAACATGGTACAAGATGACCGTCATGATCCAGACTGGGTTGGATATCAACGCCATCATCACCCACCGCTTCCACTTTACCGAATATGAAGAAGCCTTTGAAGTCATGCGGTCGGGCGAATCCGGCAAGGTCATCTTAAATTGGTCGGCGGAGTGAGGATACGAGTCTTTCAGGTCCAGCTATGGTCGACCTTAGAGGTTAATTTCGGTGACAACTTATACCAACGGTGTTCAGGTTTCGGGTGTCAGGTGTCAGTAACTGAAGTCGACTCGTTCGATGGAAATTGCTCATGGATTGAATTTTATAGCGATAATGACTTTCAACCTCAGCTCAATACGGGTTCAGGAACGAAGGTTCACTATTGCTGACAACTAGTATGAAACTTCAGCTAACCAGATCTTAGAAAAAAATTGAACATCGAACATTGAACGTCCAACATCGAATAATGAATTCTGTCGATTCAAAAACAACGGAGCAAAGCCAATTCAGCCTTTGAAATTACTCGTAGCAGAATTCACCGTTTGGTTAATCTATAAAAACGACAAAGCGCAGCGTCATCCATATTGGACGTTCGATGTCGAGCGTTCGATGTTCGACGTTCATAAGTTTGTTTTTCGATTAGACCGGCTGTTTTTTTGTCTGGCGGCTGTGCTGACACCTGAAACCATAAATTACTGAGACAGATGGCAATTGCTGATTGTCTCTGATCCCCAACGCCGGGAGTTTCAATAACAGAAAAAAAGCTGGTTCCAGCATCGCCTCCATCCTATGAAAAACAACCTCGCTAAAAAATATGGACGCCTGGTTATTGATTTCGTAAACGCCGGCAGCACCGATGATGCGGTCTTGACCTTTCTTAGAAATCTTCAGGGCTGCTTTTCCTTTTCTTATGAATTCTACGATAGAATGAAACAGCAGTTTCCAACTGCCGGTGCCGTTATCGGCGGGATGAGTGACGAAGAAAAGGAGCTCCTGCATATTATCCTGGACAATAATGAAATAGTTGCCGAATTAAACGAAAAAATAAAACGGATCGACTATGGCATCGAACACTATGATCCACGCACCAGGACGATCAGTTTGAAGAGCCTGGAATTGAAGCGTGATCAAGGTGCCGGAGCCGCACAAACATTGGAATCCGGACCGAACGCCGCACTTGGTGGAGGATTTCTGCAGACATTGAAACTGTTGGGACTATCCATTGTTGATGGACCGGTTGCCATAAAAATTGATGCCATCAGAGCAGAAATTGAGGAATTTCTCGGACCAGTAGCGGCAGGCCAGCTCAGCAGCCTTATCAGGTCGGGCCATGAAATCGAGGAATTCGTATCGACGTTTGGCGAGGGCAAATATGAAGAACTGGAACTGCTGGCCAAAGAGCGGGGCGAAATTTTCAATTTGCACAAAAAAATTGCCGCCATTCGAACCAATTGCAGCGATACCCTGCGAATGATTACCCAGGGCCGGTCTTTTCATGATATTCCGGCCCTGGTGGAATTCCTGGCAATATACAATCAGGCCGGACCTCACCGCTTGGTGCTTGGGTCTGACAACCGCCTGTTGACGGTATTTCCAATCGATGAACACACGGATTTTGGAGCCCAAGGAATACAGGCATGGCAAGGGGCACTGCAGTGCATCGTTGCTTATTGCCTGATTGAATTCTTAAAATTTGAAAAAAATATCGCGCATCTGAAAAAGTGCCTGACCTGCCAGCGCTTTTTTCTTGCCAGACAGCCGAAGATTCAAAAGTACTGCGCCAAACCGTGCCGCTTGAACCCCAACGTTGCAAAAGTCGGAGGGCTTCAGAGTCAAGGCGACTGAGGGTGAAGTCGTAGTACTTTACTTCGAACCCTCAGCAACGCAGAATCTGAAGTCCTCCGGCTTTCCCGCAGGGTAGACAACATGGCAAAATCGACCCCATCCTTCAAATTCACCAATGGAGGTATCCAATAGTCGGCCAAGTTACTACGATTTTGGTAATAATTGCACTTCTTTATTTAATCTTTGCCATGTTGTTTATGCAGCTAAGGGGGAAACCGTCTCAATTCTGTTTGACAGTAATCCCCTGTATTGGTTATACCTTCACCTAACCCGGACAAGCCGGAATTGAAGATTGAAGATTGAAGATTGAAGATTTGTGGCATTCTATCTATTTTATTTCGGCAACTTCGTTAAAACGGCTAACATCAGATAAGGCAATGCCCGGTGAGAGTTCACTGAAGTCGTAAAAAATATAAAAAGTTGAATTCGATGCCAGTCTTTATAAATGTATGTGTGGTGTAGCTTTACGAAGATATCAAAAAATGTTTTGCGGATTTTACGCGAAACTGAATTTGTAGCCGTCTAATGACTATCAGAACAGCAGAAAGGTGTGAATGATGGTTGCCAAGTCCTCCAAAAGCAATTCTGCGAACAAGCCAAAAACCTCCTCTAAAACAAAACGGGAATTAGACATCGCCAAAGAGGCGCTGCGCGAAGTCGAAGAAAAATGTCAGGCCATAATCGACAACATTGAAGACGGCTATTACGAAGTGGATCTAGAAGGCCATTTTACCGATTTCAATGATGCCATGACCCGTATCGCGGGACGCTCCCGCCAGGAGTTAATGGGCATGAATGCCCGCGACATCATGGACAAATTCCATGGCGAGCAAGCCTTTAAAGTGTTTGAAAAAGTCTACTACACCGAGATGGCCGCCAAGGCTGTCGATTGGGAGCTGATCCGTAAAAGTGGCCTAAACGCATCGTCGAGGTTTCCGTGTCGCTAAAGAGGGACCAGGACTCCCGGCCCCTAGGGTTTTTAGGAATCGCACGCGATATCACACATCGCAGGTTTATCGAACAGGCTCTGAAAGAAAGTGAAGAAAAATACCGCACCATCATCGAAAATATTGAGGACGGCTATTATGAGGTCGATCTGGCCGGCAACTTTACATTTTTCAATACGGCCCTGGAGAAGATTACCGGGTACTCCCGCAATGAGCTGATGGGCATGAACAACCGCATCATCATGGATGAATACAATGCCGGCCTGGTTTATAAAGTTTTCCAAAATGTCTATCAAACCGGCATGGCGACCAAAGCGATCGATTGGGAACTGCGGACCAAAGACGGCTCCCGGCGTTATGTCGAGGTGTCGGTGACCTTAAAGAGAGATCTGAATTCAAAGCCGGTTGGATTTATGGGTATCGCCCGGGATATCACTGAACGCAGGGAACATATGGAAACCCTGGTCGCCAGAGAAAAGGAGCTGGAAATCAAAACCAAAGATCTCGAGGATCTCAACACGGCCTTAAAAGTTTTGCTGGAAAGACGGGAGCGGGACAAGATCGAACTTCAAGATACGATAATAAGCAATGTCAACGATATTGTAATGCCGTATCTGGCAAGGGCTAAAAAAAGGCGGCCGATAAAAAGCAAAAAGAGTATATGGTTATACTTGAACACAATTTAAATAACATTACCTCATCCTTTTATCGCAAGATATCAACAAAATACTCCAATCTCACCACAACGGAGGTCGAGGTGGCAAATCTCGTCAAACTCGGCAAAAGCATCAAAGAGATCGCAGATATGCTCAACGTATCCGGCAAGACCGTCGAAGTTCACCGCATGAATATTCGCAAAAAGGTCGGAATCGCCAATACCAAGACCAGCCTCAGAACCCACCTATTGTCACTCGGGTGACAAACATTGAAGATTGAAGACTGAAGATTGAAGATTTAAGGATAATGGTCTGAATTTATATCTTAGCCCGTACGATCCAAATAAAACTGATCCCATTTCACTAAACCCAGCATTCTTTCCGAGATGTAGGCTGCATAATCACTGCGAGCCGGAGGCCAACGTTCCAATACTCCTCCGGTGGATCTGCGATATTCCATCATTCCGTTCCCGTTTGTAGCCTTATTCCCGGCGCAGCCGACTGCCTTTGACCGGGCCCAGAGGACCAGGTTTTCTGTGACAAAATCGATGGCTAGATAAAACGTTAGCCTACCTTCAGCAATTAATTCTCAATTGCCTTTAGTCAGCTTGCGGTGTGTCCTATAATCTTCAATCTTAAATCTTCAATCTTCAATATAAAAACACCCCCTAGAGATGCTAAGTGATTATTACGGGATTTTGCGGGGTTGAACTTACCATCGTAATGGGATTTAGTATAAACTGTCATAGATAAATCAAGGGGAATTGTCGGGCTAAGCCAATGTGTATTTTCCAACCCTGATATATTGCAATTTTATGGGGGATAAATTTACAGAAAGGCGGTGGCTATGGATTCTTTCAAGAAGCTGGCGGACTTAAACACCCTGCTCATTGACGATAACGCTGTAATCCGAAATACCCTGACAAGGGTTTATGCGTTTTACGATTGCCCCATTGAAGCAGTCGCCACCGCCGAGGAAGGCCTGCGTGCCATGGAAGGGAAATATTTTGATGTCATCATATGTGATTTCCATTTGCCCGGTATCAACGGCGTCGAATTTTTCAGGAAGTTAACCGACTCACACCCGCAGGCCGTGAAAGTACTCATCTCCGGATCCGGCAATGAAGAAGCCATCGCCGGGGCATTTGAGGCGGGTGTACACGAGTTCCTGAAAAAGCCCTTTTCGCTGGCAACCTTTATAGAGCGTTTGACACCGCACGTTGATGGATACCTTGACCGAAGCCTCCATCACCATCAACCGGTCCCCAGAAACACTTTCGACAGATGCAGCGACAGTTAACCTGACAATACGGTTTTCAGATCGAGCAGTTGCTCAAGGTCTGTAATTACAGGCAGTGAAGTTCGAATATCCGGCCAATTTCGCTGCACGCTGTGATGCTTGAGCCATATCGGATGCAGGCCGGCATTCTCAGACCCGCAAACATCGATGCGCCAGTCATCTCCCACGTATACCGCCTCTTCGGGCGCGACGCCCAATTGCGCCAAACATCGTCGGAACGGCTCAGGGTCGGGCTTCGGCGGTATTCCACCTTCCCCCGCGACGATGATCGCGGCAAAATATTTTTCCAGCTCCGGATAGAGACTGATGCGATGGGTCCCGGCAGTTGTTTGGCCCTGGGTGTTGGTGATTAAAGCCACTTGATAGGTATCATTCAGGCGTTGGAGCACCTTTAGGGCCTCCGGGAACAACGACGTGTGAGACTTTACCGTTTCCCAGTAATCGGCTTCCCAATGTTCCAGCATCGGCTCATCCGGCGTGCGACAATAATAGTAATAAACTTCATGAAAGAGGAATTTGCGGGAAAAGTTGGACTGGCCATGAAGCTCTTTGCGCAGACGCCGGTAAATATTCATGAAATCTTCTTGGATCGTGAGCCCCAAATCTGAAAATAGTTTGGCCTGGGCCTTTTTTTCCGCCGCTCGAAATCCATCAGCCGAATTCACCAGAGTTTGTCCGAAATCGAAAATAACAGCTTTGATCATGGTAGTAGTTTTTGGTGTTTGGTGTTTGGTGTTGAGCGGCCTAATATATACCTTAAATTCATTGTGTCAAAGGTTTCGGGTTTCGGGTTTCGGGTTTCAGGTATACGGTGTAGGGTATAAGGTGTAGGGTATAAGGTGTAGGGTATAAGGTATAGGGTGTAGGGTGTAAGGTGTCAGCAAAAAAGGAATATATTCCATATCACTGCTGTCCGGTTTATTTTTCGTAAAGTCGCATAACCTATTGAAATAGTGCAAAATAGAAGGTGATTTCACTGTTATCAACTTGAAATTCGGTTTATCTGGGCATATTCCTTTCGGTCAAATATA
>Ga0209367_1012371_pt1 | contig 11167 bp, 7 predicted proteins | sample WorMetLIZISLAND2_FD_187412 | JGI IMG/M metagenome (GOLD analysis project Ga0209367, IMG submission 187412) | Marine gutless worms symbiont microbial communities from Max Planck institute for Marine Microbiology, Germany - Olavius geniculatus... ... | reverse complement strand
GCTATTAAGTGCTGATTCTCTAACGATTATTTTTGTCAAAATCTATTGCTATTGAACCAGGACTGTTGGAGTTATTGCAAAAGGTAGCAGGGGTCCGGTTTTTTTTGAGACACAGTGTATATTTAATGATAGTTCAAGTTCTAGTTTCAGTTGCTAATAAATTCAAATTTCGGTTTTAATTTAAATCACTTTATCTTTCCTTAATTCACATTGGTTTAACGACATTTTCCAACTGTTACATTATTAGCTTAAATAGTAATAAGCACAAGAGTCAATTATCTGGCATAGTCACTAAGGTAGAAATTGTCGATACCCATTATGCAGACCAGCACGGCAGCCAGTGCCATCGCTGACACCGAGCAAAAAGAGCATCAGTCCAACGTGGAATACGGTCATTGTAAAGCCGACACGATACACTGCAACGTGCCCAATGAGGCGAGTGCAGTTCTCACCAACTTGCAGCGTGACGCACGTCTCATTAAATGATGGAATCTACAACATGCCATTTGACTCATGAGTACAGATGGTGACTCACGGTACCTCTCAAAAAGCACACAGTAATGGTATAGACACATATTGTAAACCACTAGTAAACAGTGACACTCTTTTCGTAATTGGCTATTTTTTGACTAATTAACTGATTAATCACATTTCGTTTCCTACATAAACTAACGTCAACTAAATAATGACCTGTGACCCCAACATACGATCTGACCCAAAAATCAAAATGTTACCCTTAAGACTCCAAACTTGGTGACCTAACAGAGTAAAATTAAGAAGTCTGAACTTACTTACCACCAACAGACATAACATCGAAAAACCCTGCTGCAAAAATATGCAAAATGAGAAATCTAAACAAATAAAACAAGAAATTTGAGCTAATACTCACAAAAAGTGCAAAAGCCTGTAGCAGTTACGATTCAGTAGTTTAGCTAAAAATTGGTGTGTTCATGCTAAGTTAATATACAAATACCAAATTCTCTATCTGGGTCTCATAACGATAGTTCCGTGGTGCCACCTTCTTGGCCAAAAATCGCAAATTTTGCCCACCCCCCTCTCATTTAGTGCCCTCGTTCAGGGTGACCCCCTTCGAATTTTTGGAAAAGCTTAATGGTTCCTGAAACTAGAGTCTTCCAAACAGCCAACGGTGAAGATTTGGTGATCCTAGCTTGCACCGCTTTTGACTGATCCACCCGTGTGACAGACGAACAGGCGGACGGACAGAATTGCGATGGCTAAGATGCGCTGAAAGCAGCAGCTGTTTTCGCACGTAAAAACTGTTCACTGTTCACACTACACTACCCCAACCAAGCCAATCAATGACTTAACTGGTGGAAAGATACAGATGAATTCTTCAAAAATGTGTTGAACAACCCAACAGCTAGTCTAGATAACAACCCATGTTTTGATCTCCCCAGCTCCTCCTCGGGGTCCAGATATAACCTAGTTAAAAATGCCCGGTGCAGTGCAGAGCTGTATATACCACTTCAGCCATCAGTGTTTCGGCTTCAGGAGACAGCATAACACAGCAGAGAAAGACCGCACAAAGCAGGAACAACGTGTACATCATGCGCGTGCTTGTCGACTGCTTCACGGCCGGCAGACAACTGCAGCATAAACTGCATGTGTCCGAGCAACAGCAGCATGCCACCTGTGTGTGTATAATGTATATACATTATTTTACAGATTATAAACTGATTAATATCTTTCACACACAAAAGACCTATAGTGGATTACCATTTACCGGTTCCAGTGCTACCGTGCTACACACAGCCCAATACACATCATTTCTATCTTTTTTGGCTTTTACTGATCCGCAGTTTGTACACTTATCATGAAACAAGATCCGCATTCGTCGGTGTTGCCTACCTTTGATCCGCTGTCGGCCTGTCAATCAGTGTCCGCAAAAATCCTGTGAATCTGCATCTGCAAGCGAATGCATCCACAGTAGGCACATATCTGGATCTCTGGCACGAACATTGTCATGACACTTCAGCTTCCACCATCTGTTCCCCACTTAGTTTCAACATCAGATCTGATGATATATCATTTGATGAACAAGTGTGTGGGTAAAACGAACTCAGCAGAAATTAACAATAAAGTATCTGGCCTACCAACAATAACAAGCATTGATTAATTTCACTAACTGTCCAACCAAAAATGTCGCTTCAGATACAGCTACAGACAATGCTACATTCTAGTTGGTCATCACAAAGCGACATCGTAAAACAAAGCTGCACAACATACGGAAATGTCGCAAATTACCTGAGAAATGCAACAGTTACACATGACGATACGGTGGAATCAACAAGACTCAAATAAATGCTTCTATTTATGGCTAAGCATCACAGCTTTCCGGCGCTAATCGCACAGTAAAAACACAACGTCTGCTTCAACAAAGTCAACAATACACCCTCATTATTATTAATTTATTTCTTCAGGCTGCTGCCTTCTGCCCACAGGCTAGACAATATAAAAACATCCGGTTACGGTTATGACAAAAGCAGATCAAGATTGTTCACTGCAGTAAATAAGTAAAGCACATACATGATTGCTTTTATTTTACCGTAAATGCTGAATGCTGATTTGCTGGCGTATTAAACGTTGATTATTTTAACTTGTATGAGCTATATTGGCTAAGAGATGTTATTATTTAACAATTTAGTTTTACCGGCAGACAGCAGTAAGATATTGTATAATTGTATTTAACCAAAAACACCCTACGAGGTGGCTTCCAAAATTAGGCCTAACACCGGATCTTTTACGTTTTAAGGCCCACAGACAGCTAAGGGTGTCTAGAACTCCCAGCTAGTTACGCTGATGCACGAGGCTTTTCATAATTTTTAAACAAAATGTTTCAAAAAATGATTTTTTTCAATAAATGAACACATGATTTCTTTACAATGAGACTAAGTACGTTAAGCCTAGTGTTCAACACTCAATAACAAAAAAGAAAAATATTCAACACTGTATGCAAAAGTAGACAGCTGGAAGCGCAAATTTTAAACTAGGTATTCGGTGCTTATTGCTTCTGTGGCTTGTTCTGACGTAATTTTGCATGCTAGGTTAATTTTTTTACTGACCATGCAGCCGCGGAACCCTTGGAAGATGCTTGCGGAACCCTTGGGTTCCGTGGAACCCGGTTGAAAAACACTGGGCTACGTAGTGTAAACTATGAGTACAAGCTACCATGAAGGAGAATATAGAATGAGGTTGTTGTTGTTTAGTGGTTCGTCGCTTTGTTCAGTTCAGTTCAGTCACTGTGTACGCGTCATAAGTGCTCTCTGAGCCTAATATTTTACAAACTGTGTGTTTTAAGTGTTTACAATTTGTATTTTGGGGGAAATAAAATGACGATAATGACCGATAACAAATTGTGTAATAACAACCTGTCATTGGACATTATGAAGTATTTTAAATGTTTTGTGCAAGACACGATACATAGTGGCGGTTTTAGGCCTGGGCTGGGGTGCCTCCCCCAGTTTCGTGGCCACCCATGATTTTTTGCAATGATAACACAAATATCTGATTTCTTCGTGTTTCCAAATTTCAAAAAATAAGCAAATTTGCGGCTTTCATTGAACGTCCAAAAATCAAAATTGCTTCAGCTTCAGGGGGCTTTGCCCCGTCCCCTTGACCAGGGACTCTGCCCCTAGACTCCCCCACTAGGGGCTCTGCACCCAGATCCCCATTATAGGCTCGCGCTACCGCCCTCGCTATGGGGCCGTGCTCCTACCAGATATTGCGGGCTAGAACCGCCACTGATGATGCCTTACATATCACAATTCACACACTTGTTCTACTACTAACGACATTTATCTCAAATAACCTATGGCAAAATCAAGCCAAAAACTTGTATAGTGATGCATTCTCAAGAATTTTTCAGTCACACAAAGCAATAATTTGCAACATCAATGATTAATAATTTCAATGTATCGTAAACACTTTGTCATGGCATCTGTCTTCAAAATATCAGTACAGTACGAGATCACAAAATTGTCAAGCTTTGCTAAAGTCAAAGTACTGTTTATGGTTTAATAGTTTAAAAAACAATGTGACCGTGGTATAATAGGTTTTTACAATTCAATAGGTTCATGAGTTATGAACAGTGCGCTAGATTTTGGACAATTGCAGACTTCGGTCATAAATATCTCTGGAAGTTGACTGGAACAGATGAAGCAGTCAACAAGTGAAAAATGGCATCATCAACTACAACTGTTCCCACGTTCGATGAAAAACAAACAATTTGATGAACTTTGGTCCACTAACAAAAAAAATGACTGATCTTTGACCTTTGACTACAATTTTCAATATGACTTCAATATGGCTAGAAGTTACTGAGATACATGTGCTGCAGTTTATGACAATCAAAGTTTTTTGCCCAATCTCACAATGGTAAAGGATCCAAAAGTCCAGTACTGTGACCTTGACCTCAATGTGCTTTCAGTTTCAAAAAGTTGACAAGGTACATGTTCACAAAAATTTCATCAAGCTAAGGTTTACAAGTTAATGTGATCATAGAAAAAACTTGTCTGAAAACAATACTGTCGTACAATGAACAGTAAGAGTTTGTAAGAGTTACGACAAACAGTCTTTGTGGCTCACTTTTGAGCTAACAAGCAGCTACAACTTCAACATATAACTCAAGCAATAAATTAAATGACAAAACAAAAATCCAACATATAAAATCGAACAAGAAACTAAAATCACAGATCTGTACTACTTACCAACTATACCAACCCACACAAATATGTGTCATGCTGCATATTGCAGACTGCATACACAGACATATACATTTACAAACTAGTAGTTGATATGTATCTACACCGTGTCCCAAAAAAACGGCACCCTACAGATAAGTTAGTGTAAAATCGTTAATACCTGACAGATTTTTACAAAATTTTAGTCAGTTATTGGGACAATCATTCTGAACATGTCTTTGAAGTTTTAGTTTAAAATGACCACCTTTGGCCTCGACGCAAGCTCTTAGTCTAAGATGGACACACTGCTGCTTGATCCCTTTGTCAATAACAATGCACTGAACGTATCATAATGTAAACAAACTCTGACATCATAATGACGTTACACTCAGCACACACGCTAACGTGCGTATGTCATAATGGGTGTGACCGTAACTAATGTCAAGATAGTGCAGTGTACGATATTTGGTTGAAATCCATGAACTACAAACTGAATTAGGCGTGTTTGAAACAGGGGGGGGGGCTAATTTTGGGACACTGTGTATAATTACTGTGTTAGGTACAATTTTTGTCTACTGGTTAATTTTTAGCAGTGACCATTCACAAACAAAAAATCTAAGCTAATGCTCACGAGACGTGCGACAGCCTACAGCAGTTCCTGTTTGCAAACTGTCAATCTATCTCCAGCCATTTCGTCGCAGTTCATTCTTGGAGTGTGTGCTGCATAAGGAATGCAACCCAGGTACCCGAAAACTCGGATAAACCCGGCCGTTTTCAAACCTGTAAGCACAGGTTCGAGAGCGGGCAAAAACCTGGGTTTAATTTTGGCTGTCAATCATTAGGCATATGCAGTATAAAATTGTTAAATAGCTTTTACATGTACTTTTTTTTCAGCCGACTGTTGAGCTGTGAGCTTAATTAAAGGCTTGGCCCTTTGGTACGAGTTGTCATCTGTCTATCTGTTTATAACGGATGTATTGTGGCTAACCAGTAAATAGACGAAAGCTTTTACATGATTAATTAGCTCTGTCTAAAGTAACCTAGGCCAGCATGCAAAATTTGGGCGATGAGTGCAAGGAAAACAGTTTCAAATGTGGAGTTAAATGGAAAGGGTAAGAAGAGTGTGCGCTTTTCAATTTCAACGAAAAACTGGCCGTATCTCATATTCTTTTCCAAGGTTTCAACCTATTAGTGGTATGCTTATAGTCCCAGAGCTCGTGTTGTTTTAACTCACTTTTGATCCATACAAATCTAACCGCTTACAGCAGTGATTTTCAACCGGGGTTCCGCGGAACCCAAGGGTTCCGCGAGCATCTGCCAAGGGTTCCACGGCTGCATGGTCAGTAAAAAATAAAATTAACTTAGCGTGCAAAATTACGTCAGACCAAGCCATAGAAGTAATAAGCACCGAATACTTACTTTTCAGTTCAAAATTTGTGCTTCTAGCCGTCTACTTTTGCATAGAGTGTTGAATATTTTCTTTTTTGTTAACAATATTTATTAACAATATTTGTATTGAATAGGTCTACTGAACACTAGGCTTAACGTACTTAGTCTCACAGTAAAGAAATCATGTGTTCATTTATTGAAAAAAAATCATTTTTTGAAAAATTTTGTTAAAAAATTATAAAAAGCCTCGCGCATCAGCGTAACTACCTGGGAGGTCCAGACCCCCTTAGCTGTCTGTGGGCCTTAAAACGTAAAAGATCCGGTGGTAGGCCTAATTTTGGTGGCCGCCTCGTAGGGTGTTTTTGGTTAAATACAATGTCTTACTGCTGTCTGCCGGTGAAACAAAATTGTCAAATAATATCATCTCTCATGCAGTCATTAAATTCTACCCATATTTTGCCTGCTGCTTCAATTATCGTCAGCTTCTTTGGGCTTTGTTTTCAGACCCCACAGATTCTCTGTCTCTGTCCCATGCAGTCACCCTGAAACTTCCACTTCGCCCGTAGGCCTGTACTCTGCTGGACTCACGAATCAATCGCATGGGGTTCCGTGAGTGACCTTCACGCTTGTGTGGGGTTCCGCGGCATCAAAAAGGTTGAAAAACACTGGCTTACAGTCTACGGCTCCCAACTAGTGAATCTGCCTCTGACATTTGACCGCTAAATGTAGGCCTACACTACAATAACTACCGGCCGCCCGCCGGGTATCCAGCCTCCAAACCCGAGTACCCAGGTTTGAAGGCCGTCAAACCCGTAAATACAGGTTTGAAAAATGCACCCCGGGTTTGCATTCCCTAGTGCTGCAGCCGAAGATCGCAAAAATCAATAAAAAAAACCCTTCATTTCAAAAGTTTAGAGTTTTTCAAAGTCATCGAAGTTGACATGACTAAAAAGCTTGTCACTAGTGCTTGTTGTGACAGGCAGCATGCCCCTGCCTATCTGCAACCGTTTTCATGAAAGACTGGCCAACAACGGTAAAATAAAGACTTCTACAGAGGTGCCGATCTTTGATGCAACCGTGCGCAGGTTTCCTTGAACATAGAAAATCGATTGAACCATTTTGAAATCTACGTTCAATGCTGAAAATTTCATACGCAGCTTATCCATGTCTATCTCAATTGGTTTCAGTGCAATTCGCTCTTGAAATGTGTCTCGCAGACCGAAATTGCCAAAAAATCCATAAAAGCACTAGAGCTGTCACAGTTGACGTGTTAATTAACACGTTAATAAATTAATGCGCATTTAAAAAATTAACGCGCGTTAAAAAAATTAACACACGTACGCCTAAAATACTCATTTCGCTTAATGATACTCGTAAAAAGATTTCTTTGCAGCATAATTATTTTAACAGTTAGCCCTAATATTGCACCCATTGCGAATAATAAAACATGACAAAAACGTTTCGTTAAACGATCATTATTTTAACCTCAAGAATTACACATTAGGCTATAGGCCTATTTCAGCTTGTGGGCCCAACAGTCGATCCGTTCACACAAAATGCGCACGCTGTTGCGTCAACTTGCGTGACGTCATTGGAATTTGGAAAACTACAGCATCAAGCGCAGATCAAGCAAGAAGCCCAACTGTCGCTAGGGTGGGCCGACCGTACTGGTTGTTACTGACCTTGAAGGTCATCCAAGATCGATGTTTTTTAATGTCATCTGTAAGGGTGTAAGCCTATACCACTTCCTATCAGTGATTAATAGTAGGCTAACCTTGGCCATATGTCGCACCGTTTCCGAGATATTGCCGCTTAAAGCTTGAAACATTCCATTTCATAGTGCATTATGAGCTTATGACTCTTCAAGATCATCGATTTATATGTAATTTGAAAACCAGTATGCAACTTCCTATTAGTGATCAATAGCAACCTAGGCCCTATAGCACCGTTTAGCAACAGTACATCAGTGACAGACGACAAACAGACGGACGGACGAACAGACAGATGACAATCATGACAAAGGGCCGACTTTAAGCTTAGCGGTCGGCCAGCATTCAATGGTCCATCCCCGAAAAACCCCCCTATAGAAGCAAAAATCTAAATCGTAAATAGTCTAAATAAATACGTTTAAAAAATAAAAATTATATGTGTTTTTAAAACTTTTTTTTCACTTTTCTAACTTTCTATATTCTACAGGCGGGTCCCATAAACGTCTTGGGCCCGGGGTAATTTACCTCCTACTCTCCATCTCGACGGGACTGGATGCGTTAATTTACGCGTTAATTAATGCATTAAAAAAATTAACGCACTGCGATAATGCGTTAAAAAAATTAACGCCTTGACAGATCTAAAAAACACTATTTTAGCGTTCAAGGTCATCCAGGGTCAGTGAATTCGGTGGCAATCAAGAGCCAGTGTACGACTTCCTATTAGTGATTAATAGTAACCTAGGCCCTATCTCGCACCGTTATTGAGATACAGTGACTTATTGGCCAAAAATCGCAAAGTTTTCCCACTCCCTCTTTATGGTTCCTGAAATTAGAGTCTTTCAGGCAGCCAACAATGAAGATTTGGTGATTCTAGCTTGCACCTTTTTTGACTGATCCACCCATGTGACGGAGGGATGGACAGACAGATGAACAGAGAGACAGAACTGCGACGGCTAAGACGCGTTGAATGCAGTAGCTGCTTTCGTGCTCAAAAAAATCAGTAACGATTGTCACATTAAAAACAATTTCTTCCAAGCATGCAATGAAGACTGGATCCAAACAGCCTTTGCGTGAGACAGTCATTGTCTAAAAACTAACAAAGAAAGGCAGTTTCTGTCCACAAGAAGATAACAGTAATGGTGAACGACAATGTCCATAAAAATATCAGTACTGCTGATGCATTGCTAGCAAATTTTACAACTAGAGACCAACAACAAAAACAATAATAATCATACATGCGCCAAAGTATAATGAAATTTTAACATTGTAACCCATTTTATTTGAGTCTATTTCATGACCTAGCTGGTTAGGTCTGGTGATTCTTTGACTTGGTGGGTTTCTCCAACATTACACCAGTTAGATCTCTTCAATTCTGTTTGTTCAAAATCAAAAATTCTATTGTGGACTGGCCACTGGCTTATGAAACAAACTGATGCCATATAAAAGTGACTAAGTGGGAGTTTTGTACAGTAAACAGCTGCCTTTCAGGCAAAGTTTATTATCTGATAAACTCCGATCTCTAAGTGCAGCTTTGACCTGGCCAACCATTAATCTATCGGCACAACTTTTTGATTTCTAGATCTGGCCTGTGCACACTTACGACACAGAACACATTTCAGTGCTCTTAGTGACAAGCAAACAGTCAAACGCAATAAACTAACTACTCAATACGCTCGACAATCGGTTCCCCAAGCTTAGTGACCAGTTTGTAGAGCTTGCGATCTGAAACCCAATCAAGCTGGCTGGCATGAATCAGGCCGATCTGACAGTTCTGTACAATATGCAGCCGGTCGACCAGATGATTGTACTGCTGATGTACTCTGCATGTAAACATGCCAACAATAACACCTGAACAAAAGCATGTCGTGTACCATCACACAAAGTCTAATGCTGCAGCTTCTTGAGCTTTTACTTCTACTTTTACATCTAATCTACAGTGTACTATTATGACTATTACTACTTGTATTATTTCTACTCATCGTTATCATCATCAACACTTCTGGGTTCCTCTATGTCCAGATCCAGATATGATCAGTTTCCCTAAAACAAGCCCGCCAGAAACTACCATTCCTCCATGCAGCCTAATTAATAATCACTTCTTGTTTTCACGAAGCTGCCAGCTTACTCCACAGACGCAACGGTTGGTAAAATCAGTAGCTGTTCAACAGTGGACTCGGGCCAAATATGCTGTTTTCTGCACAACTACCCTTCACATGTAAAAAAGTTAGTGACGTGTTTCAACGAGGATGGTGCAAAATTTGTGATATGCCTAGTTGTCACTGCTGAAGATGAGCTTGTTTGGGCATACCGAAACAGAGACAACTTTCGCAGATCATTAAACATTCGTATGCTAAAAATTGAAAGATTATACTCTATAGGTCTTAATGTTAACCCATCTCAGAGCAATGGGATCATGCAGTGTTACCTGCTACCTGAAACAGGTAAACGCACCCAACCTTAACCCCAGAGAGACAAACCAGTACTCGGTTCACCTACCCTGCAAAGATAGAAGGCTGAGTTGACATTGGTGGCTGGTTATTTACCGACTACTAGCATGGTTTGCCTGTCCAAGTGGTAAGGTTCATCTGATAGCAACTCATCCTATGACGCATTGGACTATGAGTCCAACATCGTAACCAATATGCTGCCAAGCCATCTGAAAATGTTCTAAGTCGACAGAAGTTATTTGCTGGCAATTATCATTTTAAAGCTGTGATGCTTCCCCACCATGGTCAGCCACCTTGCCGTGGTGGTGGGGCTTTGCACCGATGACCCAAAAGATTTCTAAAATCTGGAGGTGAGGAGCCAACTAAGAGCTGACCAAACTCCTCGTGAAAGCAGATTGCTACACGCTACCAGTGCTTTTGAGCTGGTTTCGGCTTCACAGCCGACTACGGCTTTATAGCCGTCTACTTACGGGTTTACACCCATCTATTTACGGCTTGACAGCCGTCTATGGCTGTATAGCCGTTACCTGTAACCTTGTGGTTGCATTCGGGGACAGGCATTGGGCCGAGCTGATATGACCTCAGCGCTGGGCAGGTGTAAAAGCCTGTCCGCCACGGAGGTAAGGTAAGGTAAGTGTGGGCTGTGATGCTTACTTGGCAACATCTGGGTCGTCAGAGTGCAGTTGTTGATGTCGTTGCTGCTGCTCCAGTTGTTGAGACGAACAAGCCAGCTCACAACATTCACGCACCAACTCTACAATGCATCAACAATGATGATCAGCAAGCTGAACCACTGCAGCAGTAAAATAAAGAAAAATAAAAAAAAATAAAACTACAAATTTGTGGCAAAGCCCAACGTGAGTCCGCCTGGCGCCCTAAGTCCGACTGGGGGAAATTAGGGGGGGGGTAAAATTTCCTGTCT
>Ga0209367_1012370_pt1 | contig 11167 bp, 6 predicted proteins | sample WorMetLIZISLAND2_FD_187412 | JGI IMG/M metagenome (GOLD analysis project Ga0209367, IMG submission 187412) | Marine gutless worms symbiont microbial communities from Max Planck institute for Marine Microbiology, Germany - Olavius geniculatus... ... | reverse complement strand
TAGCTCCAGATTGACGAACTTTGGCGTGGCAGTAGATGGTTGATGCTCCCCTATGTCTTTGGGGTGGGCTTGGGGCGATCCGAGAGGTCTCCGCGGTGGAGCTGGATCGCAGACCAAATCGTTGGCGTCTTCGCTAACCACGGCTTGATGGTCGTCAGCTTCGAAGTTGGTAGTATCAGAAAGTCTGCCGTGCGGCACTCGATCCCACACCAAATCATCGTCCTCTACCGTAACTGCGGCATGGGCTTGCGGCGTTCCAACATGTCTCCCGTGCTGCACCAGGTCACAAACCAACTCGTCGGGGTCTTCAATAACAGTAGCTTGGTGGTCTTCCGCTTCGAAGTTGGTACCAGAATATCTCCCTCGCGGCAACAGATCGCAGACCAAATCATTGTTGTTTTTGCTAAGCATGGTATGGGGGTCTTTCTCCTCGAAGTTGGTACCGAAACGTCTTTCATGCGGCACCAAATTGCAGACAAACTCGTCGAGGTCTTCGCTAACCACGGCTTGATGATCGTCGACGTCGAAGTTGGTACCATAACGTTTCCCACGCGGCACCAAATCGCAGACCAAATCGTTGGCATCATCGCTGATCGAAGTGGCCGCTCCGTCATCGTCATCACCATCATCATCATCATCGGTCAAGCTGGGACTACTGTTCTGCCGTGACACCGGCGCAGAGTTCGAAGAAACAGCAGGTTGTTCCGTTCCAGACTCCGCAGCAGCAGTCGATGTTGTTGTCTGTGACGCTGACGAAGTTACCGGTTGATTCACCTGCGACACCGTCATTACAAATGCCGGCTTATTTTACAACGGTGGCGTTCTAGTTAAAAAATCTAATCTTTTCTGCCCCCTTTCACGCGTAAAGCAAGACAGAAAGTTGCAATTTTCCGTCGAAGATAGCTGAAAAATTAAAACCGAAGAGATACCGGTGCTCAAAATATCAATCTGTTTTCAAATCTTCCCACATATTATGTAATTCTCAGCGCAAATTTGTATTTTAGAATGAATATTTAATGACAAAAGCAAAATTTTCGGGAAACTAAAATTTGGGGAGCACATCCTGAGCCATCACGACACTAATCTGGAATCAAATAAAAGTATAGTTTATTATTTGTTGCTTCGACCACGCCACACACCTCTAAAATGTTATTAAAATCTGTTCAATGCTTTTGACAAAACAAGCAGACAAACAAACAAAAACAGACAGGCAAATAGACCGATCTGAAAAACAAAAAAGCTAAGTAATTAAATAAGAAAGTAAGTGTGTAGTTGCAACCTGTTGCTGTTTAGCCCTCATGCGGTGGTTATGAAACCAGTTTACGACCGTTTTCGTGCCAACACCCAGCTCTGCGGCGAGTCTTTCCAGGGTCGTCTGGTTCGGGTACGAGTCCGTCTGGAACGCTTCCCTCAGTGCGGTTTTCTGCTGCTCGGAGAAGAAGACGCGGGGTTTCTTCTGGGACGGCGTGGACTGTTGCTGCGGACCGTCGCTCAGTTGGTCGTCAGAGTTCGTGGCGCTACGCTTCAGTCGCGCTGCAATCACAAACGTAACCAATGGTGTTGTGGCAAAGGGCAGAGGAGAAGGGCCGGATTAACGCATAGGCCACCGAAATCATGGCTTAGGGCCCCGCGCTTTTAGGAGCCCCGCGTTCAGTAAAATGCGATCATTTGATTCTCAAAAAAATCATCAAAAATGTTGCCACCAGATGTCATATTTTAAGGCTAAAATGCACCAAATTCGATTTCGGCTGGGGCTCCGCCCCAGACCCCGCTGGGGGAACTCACAGTGCTCTCTCTACTAGACCCCCTAGCTGAATTTGAGGGGTTACACGCAATGACATACACAACCGTTATTTTTTTAATTTTCGCCGTTATATAAATGTTTAGGCTTAAACAACTTTGATGGATGGTTTAGTGTATAACATGTACCATATGTATAAGGAGGCCTCGATCTGCCTTACCTTTCTGTTGGTCCTGGCAAAGCCTGAGTCTGGTGATGTTGACTGGATCAGCCAACCAGGCGGCCATCTTGACGAACGGTTCCCGTCCTTTGACACTGAGCATCCTCCACGGCTTGGGCTTGGACAATAGTTCACTCACGGAACCCTGGCTTAAACCGAGCACCGCTTCACCGAACAACTTCTGACCGAGATTGTGGAACTGTAGCACGTCCTTTACCTTCAGCACCCCACCAGCATTTTATTTAGTAAGTAAGTAAGTAAATGCAATGATTAGAGTGCCGAATCTAAAGCAAGGCCGCAGAAAGTAATGCCCAATTCACACGTACGACTCCTACGCGACTCGACTGTTGACTTGACTGTTGATCGCGTCGGCGTCCAGGGTGTGAATTGGCCATGACGACTGACCAACCAATTAATTGTTTTTAACCAACTTTCTTACTAAACTTGGTGAGCGGGCGAGAATCACGACAGACGAAAGATACATACAGGCTCGATCTCCGTACTTTTAGCGTTTGCGCGCCCTTTCTGCGTTTGCCTAAAATGAGAATTACCAGTCCAAAAGTTGAATTTTTGAAAGAAAATTTTCTAACAAAAAAATCTGACAGGCTAAAATTTTGGCGGGCAGTTGTTCACTTTTTTACTTTGTTGCCACGACATCATTGGACCAATAAATATCAAGCTGGATCTTCATACCTTAGTGGTGATGTCCAGAGTGTCGACGATCTCGGGTGAGGTGTCTGGAAGCTGTGAGAGGACGTTCGGAGACGAGGAAGCGTCGATGCCGCTAGCCGCCTGCTCAGACTGCAGGGTGGTGGGGGTGGTGTTGGTGGTTGGATTGTTGTTGTATCGGTGGAAGTCTAACAGCAGGGCGGGGTGAAAAAACGCCGGAGACAGCGGGAAAAAAGCTCCGGGCGGCGGTATTACCGCAGTCATTCCTGAGTTCATCTGTACATACAGAAAAAAACAACTCAAGTTACTTAACTGAATGTCGACGTAGGCCGAGCCGTCGTAATAATGTGTAGCCTATTTTGCTTCATTCACGACTATCAACCTAAAACGACAACCCCACTACGGATGCAACTGCATGCACGTCGCAGGACGGCCGCATACATGGCGTCTAATGTGTGCATCCCGTAGTGCGGTCTCGATTCTTTAATCGCCATGAGGTAGTCAAAAAGAAACACAAGATACCACACACACAGCAAAAATACAAACAGAATTAAAATCAATTTTTAACAAAAAATATTTTAGATTGTGACTAATCTAATGTACTCCTCGCGCGCATTATTTTCTCCTGTATTCTTTTAACTGCTTTTTAGTTCCTTTCTTTTCACACCGAAAATAGCGGTGCCGACAGCATCACCTCGCCGACAGCATCAACCGTGCAACTGACGTCATCACGTCACGTGACCCCAAAAAATCAAACTCGTAACCGCATAACTCTTTGAGGCGCCATATCTCCATAACGGTGCTAGATAGACGCATGGTCTTGTCCATAGTGACCATGCGTCTATCTGGGACTGTTATGGAGATACGGCCGTTTGAAGTTCTTCCAGGAAGGCTCTTCCAGGAACAGAAGTCGGTCGTTGGTCGGTTGTCGGTCGGTCGGTCGGTCCTCAATATTACACTGATCTCATATACTCCTCTTTGCTACGTTAGGAACGTAGCGCGCGAGGAGTAAAAATAAAGAGAAAAGCTGAATAGCAAACTGTCATTATGGTTTGTGCGTACTGTATCGTATCTGTCCGACGCTTTCAGCGTTAGAAAATTAAGAATATTATTGTAGTGCATCTGTGAAACGTTTCAGCTTAGTTTATGCAATAGATACTGCACTGCTGGAGCGAATAAGCGAATATACCACTCCAGACAGTACGGTACCGTATTTAAACCAGGCTCAGATCGCCTAGACCACACCGTCGTTTGCTTTGTGACGCACGGCTACAGCGGAAAATTGTGCAAACAGTAGAAGTGCGAGATGGGTGTGGTTTTGACCAGACGACCGGCTGGCTGACCTGCACGGTGGCTGGCTGTGGTAGGTCGTCAGTGGTCCACGGTCCAAGCAACGGCTGCGTCACAGAACACTGGTCCGCCGGCGTCATTAACGCTGTCGGCTTGGTGTCCAGGAGGAACGCCCTCTCTACGGCGTGGTTGAGCACGGCTGTTCTTGGTTGCGGTGGGAGAGGCTGCAGTGGGCAGTCGTGAAGGCGAGAGGCTAGCGGCGAGGCAGACGGAGTGACGTCCACGGTGGTGGATCCGGGGTCTACCAGGGCTGACGTGTTTGGTCCAGCGCCTGGGGTCGGTGACGGAGGAGACGGCCAAAGCGGAGCCACGCCGCCACGAACACACTCGTCCACTGTTAACAATCACACAGGCACACACACAAATAAAGGGTCCAAACAAAAAGTGGAGCAAGTGCCACATAAAAAGTAGGCTACAACGGAAAAGTAGACTAAATCCAAAAAACGGCTTCATATTATTGAACTTAGACCACTTTTCCGTTGTACTCTTCAAAAATGGACTTAGTTCACTTTTCGTTTGGACCTTTCAAATTTTATTTATAAGCGCTAACAAAAATAGGCCGATTGAGAAACTTTATTACTTTATATGCACACTTTGTGAAACAAAATTCAATACAACGTTTATGAGCGTGTATTACGATTTTCGACGTTAAAGAAATGCAGAACTGACGCGAAGGCGTGGAACAGTCTGAGAACAGAGGCGGTGGTGCTGACGACGACGACGACGACGTGCGCAGAAACTTATCCGCTGGTATTTGATACTGGGTTGCGACCAGCCGCGACACCGAGGCTTCGTCCTCCAGGAAGATCTGCATTCGTATGAACGGTTCCCGACCCTTCTGGGTGAGTAGGTGCCACGGCTTGGGCCTGGCCAGCAGATCGGACACGGAGCCCTGGCTTAGACCGAGCACCGTCTCGCCGAAAAGACGCTGACTGATTGAGTACTGACTGAGAGCGTCCTTGACTCGACGTACCAGGTCATCCGTGTTCATCTCCGAGTAGCGGTCGATCTGCTCCTGCGATAAATAAGTAAAACAAGTTAACGTTTCGACACATTTTTGATAGAATAAATTTTGAATAAAATTTGCAAATAGGACACGTGGTTAAGCAAGTACTTTTGTGCTGCTTTCATAGTGACAGTTTGCACTTTGTTAGCCGTTCTGATTACACTACTGATTAGAATAAACATATACGGACTATACAGTATTGTCGTTTTTGCGATTTCGTTTTACTTTATGTAAGATAACCGCTACCCGTAGTTGAATTCTGCAGTTTCTGCTTGACCAGAAACGCTGTTCGAAATTAATAGATTAGTCAAAGTTAATTTGTACAAAATAATAGATATAAAAAATCTTAATCAGTGCCAGCGAAACTCTCTCAGTGTATAACTGACCACCGAGGTGAACTCAGCCTTCCATCCCTCTGGGGTAGATAAATCGAGTACCGGCCTGTGTGGCTGGAGTTAAAGCGGGCGCGTTCACTGGTATCGGGTGGCAGGTAACACTGTGTGATCCTATATGGTAAGTGACGCTTTAATTCTGACATGGGTTACGACGAAACAACCAGCCGTTATTTATCGATGTACTCTGACCTGTGTGATAGGCGGCAGGACGGCTCTGAGTGGTCGCTGGTTGGGGTGCTTCGGCAGCAGTAGGTTTGCAATTGTCTGCATCTGTTTCAGCGGTGACGACACCCCAGCGTCGTTAGCTATCCCCGGCGATGACGTAACGTTTTCGGTAATGACGTCACAACATGGCGGCTGGAGGGGCGTGGTCCGTGGCTGGACCGGTGTGAAGGCGCTTCCTACACGTCGGGTCGACTCCAGACCGGCTGCGGGTCCGTCCTGCAGTGGGGTTGCTACGGCATCTTTCTTGACTACCCGAAGGTCTTGCGGTCGGTCGGAGGAATTGTCGCTGTAGACACTTGCCGACGGCGATGCAGAAAGCGACTCAACCTATATAACATCATTAGTAGACGACACAAACATAAGGTTAATATTATAATACGTTATTGCACAAAAGCTATCTGATTGGTAATAGTCGAAAATCAAGCAGTTATTTTATAGCTCTCTGTGGACTCCACAGAAATCCAGTGCGTAGGCATAGGCCTATGCATTGTTGATAGTTTTAGACAGTTTAACCACTCGTACTAGTGTGGCCAGCAGTCAGCACGGTTTACTTACTTGCTTACTTAACTTAAAGGCACGTACAGAGCTACGTAACTGAAGGACAAGCCTACTGGTCATTGGTTTACGCGTACCTGAGCATAGTCACGTAGAGCACCTACACCGTTAGACGGTGCCTACTGTAATGCATTACTGCTTGCCCGTTGGTCAGTTCATCAAAAATTAAACCATGTCCCGTCGGTGTGACGCCCCTGTTCTGGGACTCTGCCGACTAACAATCCAGATCCAGATCCAGATGTCAGTTCAGTTCAATTCAGTTACGTCGCTATGCACGCGCCTTAAGATGTGACTGGATAACGGACCTTGGTGGTTGTCTGTAGAGCGTCATGTGACTCAGACCAGCAGGTGCCCGCAGTCGCTCCAGGCGCCGTGTAGCTGGTGGTAGTGGAAGCTGATAGTCGATCCAGTTCTCGTCGATAGACCGCCAGTTCATCGACGTTGCCCGTGGCCTCGGCGGCGGCTGCAAGCTTGGCCAGTTCTTCGCGGTAGATTCGAGCTACGATGTCGTGCGTCAGCGAGTCCTGCTGTCATATATTCAGCAACAGTCAACTCTAATCATTCTGTGACCCATAATTCGGGTATTTCTGACTTAATTCGTTAAAATTATAAAATTCTATAAAACTGCCAGAGCAATCTGTCTTCTGAAGCCCTGATGCGCGGTGTTGGGCTCACTTTTTTTCCACGATTCGCACAAGTTATCCAGAATCCAAATACTTTAGTCTCTGATGCCCCCTTGCTCTCCTTGATGGCAAACGTAAATAATTAGTTCCTAAACGATGATAAACACATCACTAAAGACTCATTTTGTACTTCATAAAAAGAATTAGTCTGATACTTCAAAACTAAAAGTGTAAAGAAAAGAATTCGTTCCGTGATCGTATCCCGCGTTGTATATATTTTTAAGCAGTTGCCGAGAAAATAGCAGTTAACTCTGAGAATGCGTTATTGTGCCGCACCCTGTAGTATAGGTCCATGTAGGTAAGATAAAGGCGGTGCCATACCCCACAAGTGGTATCGGCCGGGTGCTCATCTCCCTTTTTATGACCGTTGAGCCTGTAGGTGGATAGACCACTGAGTCTGTGACGCAAGGCCAGTGCGACGCCAGATTTGTAGTATGTAGAGCTAGGTATTATGGTGTGAACGCAGCCTACCTGTTTGACGGATGCCGGTGTGTTGGAAGCGGAACCGGAAACGCTTTGCTGTTGCTGTTGCTGACGACGACTACGTGCCGACGCCGTGTCACGTCGTCTTGCTGCCGCCATTTTGTTGTCACGTGACCCACCGCTACTACTTCCGGTACACGCGTCTAACAATCGGCACAAAAACTAAGTCAATCTCTGCGATCAATCAATCAATCTGTGGCCTAAAATAGTCTAGGCCTAGGCCTATTTTCCTTTACAAAATGTACAGTAGAAAATGGCGAGTGTTTAGTAGGAATTGGCCTTATGTGCAGTAGCATTTTAAGCAATACTAAAAAAAATCTTTATAATTATTGCCACCATATAGCATCTTCTAAAGTTCGACTTTAGAGCTAGGATTGCTTACAGGGTTCCCAAGACTCTAATTTAGGTAGATTTGAAGGGTTTACTTCTAAAAATAGAAGGGGAAAAGGGCAATGGTTGAAAACAGAAATGAGAAAAACGGGGGAACCCCGTTATAAAAAAGATAGAAAAGGAAGACAGACAAAAAAAAAAGAAAATAAAGAATTTAAAAAAGAGGAAATGTGCAGTTAAAATTTTCAATTATTTTAGGCTCTGGATCAATCAATCAGAGTTACTTTCGTAGCAGAGCTACTTCAGGGTTGATAGTAAACTTTTTCAGTTTAGATGACAAATTCCGGGTATGATGTTCTGAAGAAGCAGGTAGGTGTTGACAAAACGTTGAGAGTGACTGAGATGTTGTTATGTCATCGGCAGAGTGTTCTAGACAAACACGATCGAGGTCCAGCAACCGTGAAAATAAGCCCGGTCACCGACTGTTGACTGTGTTTTGACGATCTATTCTATCTGTGCTTATACTCTCCCCCTATATGGCCTATAAGGTAATTATGTGTTTCAAATAACAGTTTTCTTAAAATAAATAATGGCAAAATCGTCGTAATTAAGTTGATCAATTTTGGCGTCATGTTACGAAAAATACAGTTCATTTTGAAAACAGTGAGATAGGCCTATTAACCCGCAGCATTATAAAGTGTAGACCAAGTTCCAGGCACTTTCCATGCACAGACACGGCGAAAGCTTCTCAACATGTCTGCAGTAAACGGTTTATTCAACACAGAATATGTTATACTGGCTTACATCAGACAATAGAATAGATAAGTATGTATCGGATTGTTTGTGCATTATATAGTCTTACTGGCTGAAGTGTCGGGTTCGTTCAGCTGAAGTTGCTGATTCATTCTGGCGAGCTCCTGACGATAGATGCACGCCACCAGTGACCCCGCTGACTCGACCTACATAACGGATTACTGGGTCAGTAGATTACTGGGTCTAATGAAATAATAAAGCCTATTAAGTCAACCGTATATAAACTAATGTACTTACTACGTCGTTCGATATCATCGATCTATTTCACGGTATCTAAATACAGTGATTATATCAAACACAGTGTCACGCCAGTACGCAAGAACAAAGTTAATGACCCTTAGCCTGGCCCCCTTTCAAAGCCAAAAATTAAGAAAACCGAAACATTAATCATAAGAAAAAAAGAAGTACATTAGTCGTGACGTTAAAATATTTCTGCAGAAGCAAACCCCTATTTTTACGTCCAACGCCTTTAGCACGGAGCGCTAGTGTGACAGACAGACGGACAGAGGGACAGACCACGCTAAAGTGTCGTCTGTTGCAATAGCCGTGTGAGGATAAGAGAAAAAGAGACCTGTTCGTCGGAGTGTTTCTTCTGCATGGCGGCGTGTGCTTCGGAGAGTATCTGCGAGATGCGCTCTTCAGTCGCTGAATCTTCGTTCTCACCGCCCGACACCACCACGCTGCCTGTGAATAAATACACCGTCATCAGCAACGTACGTCATTAATGGTTTTTGAAAAGTTAGAAATGGGGAGTTGCAGACGGCTGCTTAAATTTTAATTTGCCCTCTTTGAATTTCCCCAAAACAAAAGATTTTCAGCTGCACGTTTAGTATTTCTGGAAAAAAATTTTCAGACAAAAAATTTTTGACAAAAAAAACTTTTTCCCGACAGGCTATAATTTAGTTTTTAAAAATGGGAGCAATTCCCCCCTGTCTCCTCCGCTTTACTACAAAACCACCAACCACCATCATCATCGTCAGCATCAGCAATAACAACAATAACGTCGACGTCGTTTTTACCTCCGCCAAGAAGGTAATGTTTTTGCCGGTTTTTGTCTGTTTGTCTGTCTGTCTGTTAGCAAGATAACTCAAAAAGTTATGGACGGATCTTTCTGAAATTTTGACGGTATGTCGGGCACGGCATAAACTACCAGTGATTCAATTTTGGGCATGATCCGGCAGGAATCCTGGATTTTGGATCACTTTAAAATTTTTGTTTTTGCCTTGGCGGAGGTACCTGCGGGCTACGACTGCTTATCTAGTTTTGCAAATAGAATACAGCCTGTACTAGTATAAACTTATTACAAGTTACATTATTCCAAACAACTAATTAAAAGCCTGTGCTGGACAAGTCAAAAAATAGAAATGACTCAGATACACATGAAAAATGATGCGAATTTTAATGAAATTCGTTCTAGCTGTGGGAAGAGATGTACCTGTCTGTCTGTCTGTCTGTCTGTCTGTCCGTCTGTTCGTTCGTCACACCCTGCGACCCTATTAAAACGACGCAACTAATAGGGTGTTTACACCATCCAGCAAACGTCCAGCATAAGCACGTATATTTTGGATACATTTGCTGGAAGTTTGCTACACGTTTGCTGGATCGTGTAAACACCTCATAAGGTCCAGAAATCTTCATCGTCTGCGAAAGACTCTTGTTTTAGTAGGCTTATTTTTCTACCTCTTTTGGGTGCGTAAGCTTTGAGGGCGGCGACGTTGCCACCATCACGTATCCACTGGTGCATTCGTCGATATGAGTCGCGACCCTTCTCTGTCAGCTTGTTCCAATGCTTGGGCTTTGACAGTAACTCACTGACCGTACCCTGCCAGCAGCGTTCAGACCAAGCGTTGAACTAACTGTTCGAACGCTAATGCCAATTGTCAAAGGTTTTCCTTATTTAAACTAATATTTCAATACCAGTAATTTTTCCATACCAGTAGCGATAGACTATTCGGCTAACTTTTAAAGTAGTAAAGGAATCTCCACTGTCGGTAATTACTATTTAAATGCCGCTAAATTTAACCTATTTTAAATGGTCAATCAAATACATCTAAAAAAAATTTCCTCTCTTCTTTTTTTCTCTCTTCCGTTAAGAAAATAATGATGAAGTTGATATTTACACGTCTCCATTAGACTCTGTCATGCACCATGGCCATAATTTCGTCAAACTGTATGTTTCTTGTGTCTACGACTTCTTTTATATTCTTTACCCATATTTCTCTGGCTCCCTTGATTTATCCTCCCAATTATATCGCACTGTAGCCTTATCACATTTACTGGTAACCGTTCACATCCCAACAATTTCAATAGCATTTAAATGATGTTAAATAAGTAAGTAAGTAAGTAAGTAAGTAAATGATTTATAAAGCGCCAAAGTCTCAGAAAGAATCAGGGCGCATAGGATGATGGACGCTAGGTGGCAGAAAAGGCTGACTGAAAGTAGTGCGTCTTTAAGTGACATCTGAATGTAGCCAAGGTTTGACATTGACGAATTTGAGGAGTTAAGGAGTTCCAAATTCTTGGAGCAGAGACACGAAAGGAACGGGAACCAAAGGATAAATTATGCCGTGGAATTGCAAGTAACTAACTGTACAGTTGGAACATGGAATGTGCGCACCATGTGGGCACCAGGCAAACTTGAACTGCTGGAGAATGAGATGGAAAGATATCGCTTCGATATACTAGGATTGGCTGAAA
>Ga0209367_1012369_pt1 | contig 11168 bp, 6 predicted proteins | sample WorMetLIZISLAND2_FD_187412 | JGI IMG/M metagenome (GOLD analysis project Ga0209367, IMG submission 187412) | Marine gutless worms symbiont microbial communities from Max Planck institute for Marine Microbiology, Germany - Olavius geniculatus... ... | reverse complement strand
ATACAACTTTTATGGGCCTACGATGACGATTAGGGGTCGTTTATAGGTGAAATTTTTATACAGGAGCGTTTTTGGCCGAGAATTTCAGTCCGTTCTTTTTGCCCAATTTTCGACTTTGGGGGGATTTTTCAGGGGTTAGATATTAACTTCGAATTTTCTACCCCTAAAAAGGCACACGCTTGCGTGAGACCGCGTTGTTTGAGCCATCGTGTGTGAAAATCCGCCGACCGGTCTGACCTGTAGGTCGGTCAGCAAAAAAAAGGTATATATATCGGAGAAAAATTTTCGTTATATTTCACCCATTTGCCGAGAAACTCCCAATGGACGGATTTGCACGAAATTTTGCACGGGGGGTCGTCTCGCGGACGTAATCACCTGTTTCAAATTTTATGTCGATCGGTTGAGGCGTTTCGGATCTGCGTGGGGTCGAATTTTGCCATTTTCCCTTTACTTAGCCAGTCGCCATTAACACAGGGCTGTGCTACCGCACGCCTGTGATACACTATGAACACGTTAGTCAGTCGTCGGCAATTTTAGCTACACTAACCACTGGTTATAACCATTTCGCAAGTAATTACAGTAACTATTTTTTAAGTGGTAGTAAAATGTAGTTATGATTTTTTACGGTAGTTACAACTACTTGGCTACTTGACAACTACTGTATAAACTGATTATAAACAGAATCTATCACTGTACCCGACACGCTGCTCACTTAGACTAAATGGCCGTTATTCATCAAGCGCCGCATTCAGACACTGGTGTAGGTAGAAAGGCAACACAAATTAAATTACAGTTTTTAATGCCGTGGTAAAGAATCTAAGCGTCAGAACAAAAAATAAAAGGCTTTTTCTTGCATTTTATTTCCGTGAAATATGTCTGCCTGTATTGTTATGTTAGTTATTGCTTGCAGTGGCTTATATTTCGATACCTGTTGGGCGCAGCTTGCGCCCAGTGTATAATAGGGGGAGGTTTTGTTAAGGGTGTAGAATGTAGATCAACACTTTCCCCTTATTTTTCACCTTGCAATCTACACCGTTAACAAAACTTCCCCCTATTTTATACTCCCCTCTATTTTTTACTCTAGATTTTTAACGAAACTTTTCTCCTAGAAAAGGAAAAAAGCCCAAAAAGGGTTGGGAAACTTGCGTTTGAAAACAATGGGGGGTAAACTTGAGCCCAAAAATGGGTGAAAATTGCACTCGATTTCTACTCTAGATTTGGGGGGAATAGAAGCCACTATTTCCTTGTACGGTCTGGTCTGTAAGAGTTACGTGTAAACCATTAACTATCATGCATTCATAACGTCATCGAGAATTATTTTCATAGCCGGTTTGCTGGCAAAATCATTGGGAAACATGAGAACACGAGTTGTTCAAGATTACGTCACATCCTATACCTGTCATGAAATATTAGTAAACTTTTGAATACTTTAATTCACTTATTTCAAAGCTCACCATTTCACAACGCCAATGAGCTGAATTAAACCTTTGTTGACTAGTTTGTTGACGTTTCGGCAGCAGTCGTAGGTGAGAAAGATGGTAGGACCCTTTATTGATTTCCATTTTTTTTCATTTTTAATCTATGACTTAGTTCAAAATGTGGCGACGCGTTTGTAATGTGATGGGATCTTTACTCTAACCTACTGCAAAGCGTACTAATGAAAGAATTTTGATAATAGGTCAGCATTTCATGCAGTTATGAGAAAAATCGTTAATAAGGTATATTATTTGTGTCTGTAGTAACTATCAGATGATCTTCGGGATGTTCTTTGAGACGTCGCTGGCTGCTTTCCTGGCCTACTGTCCAGGACTTGACAAGGGTCTCCGCATGTATCCTCTCATGTACGTCGTCTGCCCCCTTCTGTCTCTGTCTTTCTTTCTGTATGTGTCTCTGTCTGTCTGTCTGTCTGTCTCTGTCAACTAATAGAACGTAGCAGATTTACCGCCGATTTATTGCTTTTTCTGATAATTAATCAGTTCAACCGTTCTGTCTCGTTAAACACTTAATTACGTTACCTGTAGCTGGAGTATTATAGCCGCTGGCCTTCGAACTTGCAAGATATGTAGCCTAGATGCATTTTTTTTTAAAAAGGTGGATAAAGTTTTAAAATACGTCGCGAAATTGCTCAGTTCTAATAGTAATGTAAGATGACAAACATCGTTGTGGTGGAATTTGAAATCGGACCTGTCATTTTTAACCGTCTGGTCTACACAGCTCACTGATTTCAATTAGGCTTATAGTATGAACTACGAACTTCACTATAGACTTGCGATGAACAGACTCAGTGTTCGTTTTTTTCTTGTTTGCGAACAGTTGGTTTTCCATGTTCTAATAAATTATTTAATTACTACGTTATGTCGAAGAAAGTGCCTGCATCAAACTTATCTTATGCTTGTGAACGCGTGCGTCGAATATGCCACGTTGGTGATTTCATAAACGAACTGACGCTGATCGGCCATGTTCACTTGTTAGCTTTCTAGTTAAGTGGCCAAAAATCGGCAGTCAGCTTGATCTGAGATTTAATGGACGATAAGTCGCTAACTGGCGATTGAAATTTTAAAAAACGATTTTCAAGATAGTGAGTGAATCGACGATTAAATGCCGAAAGCAGTTGGTGATAAGTTTAATCAGCTTTTTAACATTCAAATTATAGTTGTTTTTGTTAGCTGTTGATGACTGTATGCCATAGATGTTAAAAACATTGATTTGCAAGTAAAAAACTTAAAAAACATGTTTTTTTTCGCTTTTATAAAAAACATTATTAAAAACATGCATAAAAAAACATTAAACTGCAGATGTTTCCAATCGCTACTTTTTCGCCATTATACATGCAAAGAATATCTAACTCAGATAACTAAAAACAAAAACCTACCATTTGTAAAGACTAAAAACCGGAATGTACTGAATGTACACATCAAAAACAGCTGAACGCTATTTGCCCATGAGAAATAAATCATATTTGTAATTTTGTACATTTATGTTTTAACAAGAACAAAAAACATGACATTAAAAAGCACAAAAACATTTATAAAATATTTTTAAAAACAAATAATACAAAAAGACATAATTTTTTTTAAAACACGAAAAACATGTTTTTTGAACTTTTATAAAAAAACATTTTAAAAATGTTCTTTACATCTATGCTGTATGTTATGTCTAGGTGGACCTGGTGGCTTGTTCCGATGCCTTTCAGTGCAGCAATCTTTATCTATGACGAGGTATAGCGATTTACATCTGTCTGTCTGTCTGTCTGTCTCTGTCTCTGTGTGTTGTTGTCGACCAAGTAACAAGTCGAGCTATTGGCATGGTTGTCGTCCGTCCATCCGTCTGTCACGGATGTATTGTGGCTAAGCTTTAGGTTGTAGAGGAAAACATTTTACACGAATACTTAATCATGTGTCTTAAACTTGGGTGCGTGCACAATTTCAGCCAACAAGGGGAACTTTTTCAAATTGTGGCTTGAATGGAAGGCGGGTAGGGAAATGTGTGTGTTTCAACGGAAAACTGTCAATATCTCGGAAACGGTGAGAGATACGGCCAAGATTTATTATTAATCACTAATTAAAAGTGGCTAACACCCTTTCAGATAAAACAAAAACCGTCAGTCTTGCCTCACCTTGAAGGTCACTAACAACCAGTACGGTCTGCTATTTTAGCGACAGCTGGGCTTTTTTTATTTCTTTGCCCTTTGCCGCTAGAGCCGACAGAATTATATTTTCTCAAAGAATTAAGACGTTTTATAACTCTAATTAATTGGAATTAGATTTACATGTAGCTTTTAACGTGCTAGTTAATTTGAGCTGGATCTAGACGGCATAAGTGTAGTTTGTTATATGTCGAGATGGTTAAGCTGTCCGCAGAAAGTAGTAGCCGCTTGTGTTGTCATGCTGTCAGCTCGTCTATCCGTCGTTCTCTGATATTTTTTTTGCGTTATCAGTGTAAAGCAAAGCTTCATTTTTAACGGACTTTTACCACTGACGCATCTTGGACACAGACGATCTGGTCAGATTTTGCAGCCTGACACACTAGAAATCAAGATAAGAGACGAATAGGCTATTAATTCGTTGTAACATATTGCTTTTATTTGTGTCGAAATCGTTTTGTTTTTTTTTATCTTGCCTTCCTTTTTTCTAAAAATGCTTTACGCGCGATAGCAGAATGCTTCGTGCGTCTTAGCCATCGTCTAGGCGTCTGTCCGTCTGTCTGTCCGTCTGTCTGTCCGTTTGACACACTCGTGATCTGTATCAAAACATTGCAAGCTAGGAGTACCAAATCTTCACTGAGGGCTGCCACAAGAACTCTAGTGTATCGTGACAAAATTTCGTGCCCGTGGGTGCGGGGGTTCCCCTCGAACTAGGCGTCAGAGAGGGTACCCCCTAAAAAGACGTTATTTTTCCCTTATTGGCTCGTATAGTGTGAAAACGGTTGCAGATAGGTACAGACATGCTCTTATCATAACAAGCACTGGTGACAGGCTTTTTGGATTTATCAGCATCGATGACCTTGAACGACCTTGAACCCCTCAAAAAGAGGTTTTTAGTGAATTTTTCGCAATTTTTGGATGCAGCGCACATTTCAACACTAAATTGCGACGAAATGGCTGAAAATAGCCCAAAACAACCTGCATATATAATTTTCAGCATTAAACGTTGATTTTAGCAGTCCAAGTCCTGACCCCCTACGTTTAAGGAGGCCGGCGCAGGCGGGCGTCAAAGACAGCTACCCCTCTAAGAAGTGGTTATTTTACCGCAATTATCTCGTGTGAAGTGAAAACGGTTGCAGATAGGTACAGATATGCTGCTTATCATAACAAACAATAGTGACAAGCTTTTTATTGGTGTCAACGTCGATGACCCTGAATGACCTTGAACCCCCTAAATAGGGGTTTTAATGAATTTTTAGCGATTTCCGGCTGCGACACGTTTTAAAAGCGAAATGCGCCGAAATGGACCTGGACAACCTGCGTATGACAATTTTAGCATAGAACGTAGGCCTACATTTTTAACAATCTAAGTTTCGATCTCTTAAATTCAAGGAGTCTTCCGTACAGAGGTTTCAAATTTAAGTACGCTTTTAAGATGGCTCGGTAGTCTAACCGTAACGTGCCGGACTTGTAATCCTGAGGTCACTCAGGGGCGCAGGTTCGACTTCGCACCGGGACATTGCCGGGTAACGACCTTAGGCAAGTTGTTCACACACATGTGCCTCTGTCACCAAGAGTATAATTTGGTACCGGCTTCACCGCTGGGACGTAAACAGGCACACCGCGCGATACACTGGTCCCGTATTTGTGGTCTCGCAGTGCAAAAACTGGTGTCTGGCTGAGGGCCTTAGGAAACGGAGATCAGCGCCGCCCTAGGGCCGTAAGGCTCAAGAAAGACTTTACGTTTTTTTACGCTGTAGGCCTACACTGATTGCCAAAGTGGCAGACCTGACCGCTGCTATCGCGCGTCACGTGAGCTTTGCTTAAATTACTTGTACTTTGTGTCAAGGGGCTTCTGTTCAGCGCCCAGTGAAAAATAGGGGGTTTGTTAAGGGTGTATTTAAAATAAAATTGTTATCACCACGAGCGCTGTTTTAGCTTGAAATGCATTACAAACCGTTTGGCAGCCGTGCTCTTAGTTAGACTAAAGGTGTGGAGCCCCCGTGAATGACAGGAGAAAGGAGAAAGGGGGAAGGAGAAAGGAAAGATAGTAAAGAAAAGGGGGATAAATGGTGAGGAAATGGAGTGCGGAAAAAATATGGCAGGAAAAAATGGGAAGGTGTAGGTAGGCGAAAGTTGAGACCGATTTCGATTCGAAATTTGCGGGGGAGTAGAAGCCCGTGCTTTATGTTAGATAAGAGAATTGATTGGGTTATACTTCGAGTGAAATCTCAACGGTTGTATAACGTCTGTTTGTTTCTCTGTGTGTGTGTGTTTGTAGTGTCGTAAGTTTATACTGCGGCGCACGCCTGGTGGCTGGGTAGAGCGTGAAACCTACTACTAGTAAGCTTACTACATTCCACCACACTGCTTAGAGACCCGTCTACCTACTTACCTGCCTGCCTCTCTGCTAGTGCCAGACAGTCAGCCCAGGGACCTACACCGCTACAGCTGAATGACGTCATTATCATCGTCATCATCATGACGTCACGGTGACGTCACGGTGCTGCTACTGCTGCTGAGAGGCTTTTACCAGCCGGGAATATATAGCAATACTCATTTTGCCTGTATATAAGCCTGTATTTAAGTTGCTATTGTTGGCCATTACCAAGTGTACGTAAGCGTACCATTTACACTTCGCAAAGTTTCGCTTCAAACTTTAATTGCACGTGTTTTGCACATTTTTGCTGCACTAGGCCTAGCCAAAAGCGATAAATTATTCACTACGATTCAGCTACTTAGTTGTAAGTTGTTGTCGGCTGTTAAACGCTTGTCCGTCGCTACTCGCTGTACAGTAGTCTGTTACTCGCTAGGCCATCTTCTGCTACCATGCGAACAGTCAACACTGTCTGAGACGCTGATGATGATGATGATGATGATGACGTCACTGACTGATGCAGTTGCCTTCTGGGATACATTTCCCGCTGACTGCGTGCGCGGCGGGTGGGGGAGGGGTGATAGGACCAAATTCAGATACCCGGTACTGCGATTGTTTTTAAACACTGCGGAACTGCTCGGAAATCCTCGTTCGTTTGTACTGATAAATATGTTGTATGCTGCACGAAGTTTTTGTCACGCATAAATTGTTCGGTTTGATTTGTGTTGAAAATGTTGGCGGCATTGCGCCTATTGGTGGAGCGGGGAGTGAGTATAGGCCAGTAAATAAGTAGGTGCCAACTATACAGGACGTCATATCTATTACTGTAGGTAGCTGCTGTCTTGCACCTTGTGACGTCACAGGTCACGTGGTTAGCCGCTGCCTCTGTGCATGCCTAGGGTTCGTACACGGTCCGAAAGTCCTCAGAAGTCGTGGAAAATGTTGTGGAGTCCGGCAAGTTTAGCAAAATTTACTATAGATTTTAATAAGATATCTGGTTTGAAATACCAGCTCGGTTTTAAAGACCGCAAAATGTGTGCTATGAACGCCTTAATCCAGTGTCATGCGATGGATAAGGTCAATCTCGTTCATTGACTTTGTTCGCTGATTTTATAAGTTAATTATAAACGACGCCAACAAAAAATTGTTTGTCTTATCACATATCAGAGTATTTGGTGGTGGAGCAACTTAGAAGTTTGCTTATTTGGGTTTTGGAAAGTGCTGCAAACTGGTCTATTGGCAAGCCTGTACGAACCTTGTCTGTCTGTTTGTCTGTCTGTCACATTCTAGTAATTTGTAGGCGCACAATGTTCCCATATTCCATTCCTTGTTCTGTTAGCCTGTTCTTTTACTTTCATAGGCGTACTGGTGCACAGGCGGTACCATGGCCACTGTGGCCTTGGCCTTGGCACGTTTTGGCCTTTTATGGCTTTTGCTATAGCACTTTTTGTACTAAAATGTGAATTTTGAAAAAAAGTAAACAAGAATTAGTGAAAGTTTTGTACTACGCTGGAATATTTTAATAATTCGTTCAGGAAATATGTTTAGCTACAGCAGATCTTTAAAGACTTAAGAATTCAGTTTTTTTTGGGGGGGGACTTCGTCTGCCAGAGACGCCTAACATTGTCTGGGGAACCCGGTAGGAGTTCAGCCCCCTCCCCAGAAGTTCACTCTGGTCTCCACATTCATGGCCATATCAAAGCGTGCCACCGCGCCGCCATGTACTTGTAGCTAGCAGATTATGCCGTACATACTTAGCGGACGTCGTAGTTTGGCTATCTGTCGGACTTAGTAAATTATCTTACGTTATCATCATCATCGTCATTATCGTCATAATGACGCAATGACATGCATAGGCATACAGAGGAAGCAAGAGCTTTCTGTGACAAAAATTTACCTCGAATACTCCCAAATTTGCTCTGGTGAATGTCAGTTCAATATTTGTGCTGGATTATGCTTTTCCGCCAGAAGTGTTTTGTGACGTTTAAAAACGCACCAAACTCGTTTTCGGCCCGAGTTCTGACCCGAACTGGCCGTTCAGATCCCTAGCTGGTGGAATACGGGGGAGGGGGAAGTTGGGTTCCATTTTTTCCTGTGTGGGCTAATTTGGTAATAATGATGATGATGATGATATTATGTGCGCTGGTTCTGTAGATTTGACGGCTTCGTCGGATTGTTGATATTATTAGTTGATTATTTGACTGCACAGACATACCCCACACATTGACAGCACGCACTGCAATACGCTGCACTGTTCTGTGGTTATGTAGGATACCTCGACTGACTCTTATGTGACTCTGTCAAGCTGCAGCTTCGGGCTGGATCTTAAGGAAATAGGCAACGTTGTTGCCCAAGGGTCTCCACAAGTTTCGTGAAAAAAATAATCATAATCGTGATTATTTTTTTTTCAAGTACTTGTATCCATTTAGCCTGAAAACATAATTACTCCAGTAGGCTTACCCTACTGTTTGCTTGGTTTCTCTGATACTTTCAAAGCAAAGTGTTTCGATTTGATTCCCAATTTTTGCACGGCCACTGAGAATTGATGATTACGCAAAACCGAATCCGACCAGAAATTTTGGCAAATAGGCCTATCCTCGTTTCTTTAACGCTATTGGGATGTTTTTTTCTTGCCAAATTTAGGCTCACTTCGCTGGATGACTGGAAATATGCCGTCGTTTTTGCCGCATTTTTATTTCTAGTATTTCAGGGTAGGGCCTCACATATCTCATCCGGCCCTGCTGTAGCCTAGATCTACAGTGTATTTCTTATTTAAAGTATATTCGTGTAACTAATAATGACTGTAAGCCTATACTCGTTGGTTATTCGGTTTGTTTGTGCGAGTGCGTTATGTCGTCGCCGTTACGTAGCAAGCACTAGGCCACTGTATACTAGAGTGAGTTGGTTTGTTTTTCTGCGGGCATCGCTAGCTAAACACTATGCCTAGTCGTCGCCGTGCACCTGTTTATTGTTGCCATAGTAACGTAGACTGACGCATTATAACCGGTGGCGGATTTCAGACATCTGCTGCCCCTAGGAAGTTGTGTAATTTCATTCCGTTGTGGAAACTCTTATTTTGGGGAAATTTCGGGGCAAAAGTGAAAAGGGAAATTAAGGGGCAATATTGGTATTAAGCGACACGGGGTTTAACGGGAAACTTTAGTTTTAAAACTAAAGGGAGAATGTGCAGGGGGAATTTCAACTTTGATTCCGGGATTGACCCAAGCGCGTCTAGTCCTTAAATACAAGCTACTGTGGTTTTTCCTCCATAATCACTTTTACTTCTCGGCTCACGCTCGTGTTAGTGGCTTAGTTGAATAAAATAAACTAAAATTATCAACACTGCAAAACGGTAATGTTCCAAACGCACTGACCACTGACTATTAGTTTGTCAAATAGTTGTGAAAAATAGCAAAGCATATTTCAACAGATGTCCCTTTCCCCTTTAATTAATAATTAATTGTGTCACCTTAGGCAGCTGTATGCCTAGTCTGCCTGAGCTTAAATCCGCCATTGTGCATAATATGCGTACAGAGCGACGTAACTGAACTGATCTGAACGGAACTAACATGGTTTAGTTTTTGACGAACTGGCCAATGGGCAAGCAGTATTTCATTACAGTCGGCACAGTCTAACGGCGTCGGTGACTACCTGACTACTCGCACGTACGTATCAACCTATGACCAATCGCTTCGCCCTGCTTGCCGATTGGTCAGTTCGTCAAAAATTAAATAGTGTCAGTTCAGTTCAGCTACGTCGCTCTGTACGCGCCTTAACGTAACGTAACGTAACGTGCCTGAATGCCTTGCAGCCAGCTGTCATGATGCTACCAGCTGATGACGAATTGACGATGGTGATGACGTTGATGATCATATAGGAAACTTGTTGAATGACATTTTGACATTCCATCTGTTAGAGCGTGCGCGCATATACCGCGGTACGTCGATCGTTCGTCGCGTCGTTGGTCGCCGTTAGTTTTGATATTTTTGTAGTTATAGCCGCTGCTGCCGCTACTGTAAATACGGCTGTCTCCCTGCGCAGACTAGAGAATGATAATATGTGAGTAAGTAACGTTAGACGTCAGTCAGATTAGGCCTATATGAGATTGCTGTTGTGTTGAGTTGTTGGTGTCATGGGCGGAGCTTGGCTCCGTGTGGGCGGAGCTTAGTCCCGTCGTAACTCTGATGCATTCATTCATTCCGTTCGATCGATCGTTCGTGCGCCGGTCACTTGATTGATTTAAGCAACTAAAACGTTTAATAAACTGTGTCGGGTCGTTTTGCTTTTTTTTGTTCAACTAGTGTTGCACTTTGCGGTGAGAAAAAGAATTACCAAACGATATTACACAAAGGTCATGATTACATGAGGAAAAACGGACTAAAACATATTCACAAATATTTTTAAATGCTCGGTGTTTCACTTTAGGACTACATGTAGGGACGATTAAAACATTAGTAAAAAAGGAAAAACAATAGTAACCGCGACCTAGCGGCGCTAGGAAAGTGACATCATTTCACAAATGTCTAAACGTGGTTATGTGTGAAGTAGAACACAAAACAAGAAGCCCAGCTGTCGTCAGGATAGCCAACCGTACTGCCTGGCAAGTTGGCAACACGCAGTTTGAGCGGCCGCTATTTTTCCTAGAACGTGGACGACAGAAAGTCGGCTATGGTGGTACCGTTGGATAGGGCGTTGGTAAAATAGGCTGTCAGTAGTAACTATGCGGCTAACTTGGGCGGTTTGGCCGCAACTCGCAATGCAAGTATTTGGAAGTACTGTCAGTACCGCTATCTGGGGGAAATCGGGGGACGTAGAAGATCCGAATTGATACCACAGGTTAGGCCTAGCGGCAGAGAAACCCTACTTGCATTTTCAGACAGTACGACGTATCGTTTAGCGACAATTCAAACGTTACAGATAGAGCTGCGGATTTTAACGATTAATTTAATCGTTAACTAACAAAGAATATTAACGATTAATTATATTTTTAACGATTAATCAACTCAGCCTTTTACTTACTCACGTACGATATAAATCGGCTGCTCTTGATGACTTCCAGCGGCGTGTGACTGGTATCGATGGTGTTGAGATCTTGTGCATTGCTACTGCATTGGACCCACGACACAAAACTTTGCGATGCTTGTCGAC
>Ga0209367_1012368_pt1 | contig 11168 bp, 9 predicted proteins | sample WorMetLIZISLAND2_FD_187412 | JGI IMG/M metagenome (GOLD analysis project Ga0209367, IMG submission 187412) | Marine gutless worms symbiont microbial communities from Max Planck institute for Marine Microbiology, Germany - Olavius geniculatus... ... | reverse complement strand
AATTACAGTAAGCAGGAGGAAAGCACACAGCAAGCTTTGCAACAAGCATTGTCCAGTCCCCTGTAGGAAAGAATAAAAGAATCTGCTGCTGTTAAGTGACATTCATCGACGGTGAGTGCCTTGACACCGGCCACTCACACCCGCTGCCGTCCCTGTCCTCCATGCAGCAGGCGACCGTCGCATGCACATCTCCCCTCTCTCCCACTGCGCCCTTGCCTGCAGCATCAAGTGCATGCCTGTAGGCAGACACCTGCATGATGTTGTGCCTGGGGCATTCACACCGCAGCAGCCGCAGTGGCAGGCGTCACTTTTGCCGATACTCTAAGATCGGTCGAGTTCTCCTCCAGTCCCGAGAAAAGAAATTCTCGCATCGAGAAATAAAATTCTCAAAAATTAACATCCCTAGTAACCTGTATGGCTAACTGCTAGCCAGAAGACAAAAAAAACAAATTTGTTTCTATGTAGTGGTATTCAAGCTTTGGAGAAATGCTGGACCAAGTGTGTTTCAGTTACAAAAGACTATGTTGAAAAATAGCAAAATATGATCTAAATATCTTCTGCCTAACTGTATCAGTCTATGAACTTTTTGAATGACCCTTGTATTTACAGCACTTAACTTCCACAGCATTTCAATGTTTGGTTACTTTCAGCTTGCAAGTGCCCCACAATTTGACTACTAAATTAATATATATCTAACTACCAAAAACACTTAGATACATCTTGATGACACAAAAAAATAATTTTAAAAACTCTGAAGTTCGAACATAATCCAGTGTTTAATTTAGGCAAGCAACACGTAGGAAAAAAATCTGAAAAATAAAAAAATAAACACATATGTATGATATGTACGAACAGATAATGGGCATACAAACGGAGTTTGGGAACATAAACCTGCAGAAAAGAAAGCAGACAAAACAAATGTATAACAAACCTGCGAACTTGTCGTGCAACCTTATTCACAGAATGATAGGCAAATGCCTTTGGATTTCGCTGCCTAGCAGATACACTGGAATCTGATGGTATTTTCTTCTTTTTCTTATCTAACTTTGAACCAGCTTGACGTTTTCTGTGAGCTTTCTGGCTCAAGTTAAGTGTTTCAGTCTCCATCCCAGTATTCCAAAATCTAAAATAAAATCATCATCATCATCATCATCAATGAATATCCGGAAGCAGGCCAGGGGCCTCTATTTCCGCCCGAAGTAAATAACTTCTACACACATATCAATCGAAACTAAACTAATACGATTTTCACACTGACTTCCGGTACTAGATGTCGAATTTATAGTCATAATACAAACTAAAACCACGCCAAATCAAATCAAAACGTCTCTTAAAACTATTAACACTGCATGCTGATAAAAAGTAAACACCATGAACGTGCATCTACATAACACAAAGTCTATAGCAATATAACTTCCATAAACTGGTTGCATGGCTTGCAATACGCAATCATTATCATTCCACGCTATCAAAATAGCAGGCCACACCCCTGAGCGATAATTGGGTAGAGCATGTAATATTACAGTGCCGAACACCTATATAAAAGTAGTCCTGAATAACGTACTGTAATTACTGCCACTGCGTGACTGTAAAATAAAACGACGACTTACGTAAAGAAATGAAATACGCAGAAAATTATTATATGACTTACATGATAAACAAAGTTGCCAGAAAATTATATAAACAACAAGTATGTAAATTCGCTGAATTCAGGTACACCTACGCCCGTCGATAGTCGTTATGCGGCCGTCCCGCGGTCCCCCACTACGAGTCTTGGTCTTGCTCGTCCGTCCGTCCACATGTTTTTTGTGGTTGTTTTAACTCGAAAAAAGCGTAAAAGCAACGCGCGTGAACTGAACGTTCCAAAATGCCTGAGCAATGGGCAGATGCATATGAGTGAATGATGTGACTTATGTGTCTAATTTTCAATTCAAACTCCATCAAGTTAAGTTACACGATGTGAATTTTCTCAGCCAAAAATCATGGAGTAGAACTTCCAGATCGAAACTCGACTCAAAACTGGACTCAATGCAGGAGAACGGAACGGGTAGGAGCCAAGACAGGAAAAGTGCAGTCAGTCGCTGCGCCTACCTGTTTACCTGTGAGGTCACGTGACATAAACTAACGTAGATTGCTTATTATGGAGCGCTTTGTAGTTTTAGCCGCAACTTTTTGCTTAATTGCGCTATGCGAAGCCCGTAAGTTTTATTGACTGAGTTCATTTGAGACTAGTATTTTGAAACCATAATTATTTTGATTCGTTACATGCATTTAATACTGTATAAGTGTTGATTTGTTTACTGTTGTATAACAGGTGTGCGGTACCCGTTCTATGAATGAAAACATGCCAAGTTGCTAACTATATTATCTAGTTATATATAGTTCTGTAATTATTGTAGAAAAATTAGTGCACTCAGAGTTGCATGCTTAGCATAAACTTGATTTCGTTATTTTGCATATGGTGGTCATTGATTAGGGTACAGGTCTGTGTTTTGTTTGTTTCAGAAATCAACGAGTCGGCCGTGGGTATCGACATGACCAGTCCTTGCCAGTACCCAACACCCGTTGGCTTGGAGAAAGGTTACATTCCAGATGAGAACATGTGGACGTCGTCTGAAATCAACTCTCTTCGTGGTGCTCGGTTTGCCCGACTCCGAGGATGGAAAGGTTTTAATTTTCACAGCTAATCCTATGTGTTCGAAATACTCTGAAGCACCTGGTTGGCCATTGTGAATCGAAGAGCATTTTTAAAGCAAATTTCATACTTCAAAATAGTGTAAGGTTTCTTGGAAAATGGGTGTTGAAGGAATTTGTGTTTGTTTCATATCTGATGTGTATTGTGTAAAACATATGCATTTTGGACATGATGGTTCCTCCAACTGGAATGCTCATTCAATGATCCTTTTCGTTTTACTAGCACATCGAGTGCGTTCGAGGTTTTTACAGTTAAGGCGCTACAGTTACTTACTTACATACTTACTTGCATTGAAGTCCAAGTCGCATCATTTTACGTAACTGTTAATTGGCTTAATCAAATGCTACTTTGTCAGTATTCATTAATCTTCTGAGGCGCGTCTGGTATCTTAGCCAGCTGCGAGCGGCTGGCAGCTGCTGTGCTAGCCGCTACGACTTTTCGTCAGATAACAGTCTACGTTAGCAGCTAGCGCAGATGAACTTGACGTCAATTTGTCCACTAAAATGGCTGTTGCTGCTTGTTAGAGGCGAGTTTCAAATAAAAATAGTAATTAAGAAGACGATTTTGCATTAATGTTGATTTATACTGTTTGGTACATTTGGCACATTTAGATCAGTGATTTTTCAACTTTCGTCTAAAAACTGATATGTTCAGAAGCCCGGATTTTGGCCTAAACTGTAACGTAGCGTAAAATTTTTACGCTACAATGTGCTCGTAGCGGCTTGCCGTAGCCGAGTGTCCAGTAGCTTAGCAGCTGCCAGCCGCTCCCAGCAGCTAAGTTAGCAGATGTGCCTCTGATTGCTTGTACATCTTAATACCCTAAAAATAATGTTTAAAGTAATCACTTTTCTCTTTTCACGGCTTTGGCCATATTCGGAACTGTGATGTCATCAGCAAGACGGTTGCTAACTAGCTTTATTGCTTTGAGGTCAAATGCAGCTTAATTTACAGCCAAATAGCCTCATAACTTTGGGCCAAATTTTACATCGGTAGTTAATTCACTAAAAACCACAATATTCCAGCACATTGTTAATTTTACAAATCGCACACCTCTAGTAGTGAAGAGATAAACAATGACATAATTTCTGATGTTACCTATGCGCCATTACTTGTATTATAAACACGACATTATTCTGTGTAAAACCGATTCATTTACGATGTTTTAATGCGAATGTCAGTTTGGCAACCAAGCATCCTGTGAGTGACGTCATCATTATTGTTCGGCTGGCACAAAGTATTTCTCTGAAAATTACTTCAATGCGATGTTTTCATTTCATTGGATCAGTGTATTATTAATTAGTGTTACATTCTACACATAGTCTTAGCACAACAAGCATGTTTAAGGTTTTTTACAGTTAAAGCACATTACCTTTTTACAAGTTCGTTGTTGGTATTGTGTATGTTTAGGCGGAGGGGCATGGACGTCCGGTTTAACTGACATGTATCAGCACCTCAGCGTTGATCTTGGCTATCGGCAAGTGATTACAAAAGTTGCAACACAGGGCCGACGAGGTAGCAGAGAGTTTGTTAGCGAGTACTATCTATGGTTTTCGTCAGACAACAAGACGTGGACTGTCTACGGCAATGAGTATGGTACACCCCTGGTAGGTTTTTGCAACACTGTTGATTTTTAGTGGAAGTATGGTAATATGTAGCTTTGCAGATTGTCAGGACTGGCTGTATGGGTCGCTGCCTGCAGTGACTTCTATCCCCCTAAATCTGAAAGTGAAATCGGGTGCAACTTCCCCTCACGTTTGGGCTTAGGTTCCCTCCAATTTTTGATTCGAGTTTTTTCCGTCATTTTGGTTTTTTCCTATTTTTAGGAAGGAAGTTTTGTTAAGGGTGTAGTTTGTCCACTGAAAAATAGGGGAAAAGTTTTGATCTACAACCTTAACAGAACTTTCCCCTATTTTTCACTGGATGCAAGCTGCGCCCACCAGGTATAGGTATAGAAGCCACTGGCTGCCTGCAGACGAGTTAACCATCTGTGTAAACTGGTCTCTGGCTGAGAGCTAAAGAAATTCAGTCATTGCCAAGTTGTAGTGTTCATGGTTTGGGAATGGCTACTAATTTTTTAGTCAGTCGTTATCATCAACCTCTGATGCTTGTTTCTTTGCCTTGTTTGGAAGTTCACTGTTTTCTGGATTGTGCAAGAAAATTGCTGTTCTGATGGACATTTTTAAATGTTGTCATTTAACCTGTAACCATCTGCAGAGTGGCCAGCCTGCAATGCAATAGAAGCTTTACCTTTGTTTTGCTGTGAATTTTGTGCTGCTAGCACTAACAGTATTGTTTCGGTGCTGGTGTTGTATGGTAGATGTTTGAGGCAAATCTGAATGACAATGACGTTTACCTTATTGAACTACCATATCCAATTGTTGCACGTTATATACGCATTAACCCACAACGGTGGGAACGCTTTATCTCATTGCGTGCCGAATTCTATGGCTGCCGTTTTGGTAAGTTGCATTTTGCTTATTGTGACTGTAGTGGACCTGGTTAATCTCCTTAAATTAATTTTACCCCAAGGTTTTTTTATTAAAATTTTTAAAGTCCTCTCAAGTTGCATTTTGCTTATTGTGACTAAAATGCGTGGTTGTTTTTGTTTGATGATTTGATCAACGTGAAGACTTCTGACCTGTACAAATGTCTTGCTCTACTTATGCTTAGAACTTTATGGTAAAACCTGTTATTGCCAAAATTTTTGTAGTATTGTCAGGTACATTTAGTGTTAACTGATCGATAATTTGCATATTTTCAGATGGTGAAGCAGCCACTTTTGACGGTAAAAGTCGGATAACGTACGACATCAGTGGAGAAAATCAGTATGTTCAGACAAGGGAGGATTATATCAGACTGCGGTTTAAAACGAATCAAGCCGATGGTCTTCTGTTCTTTGCCGATGGGAACCAAGGAGACTATATCATCCTGGAGATGATTCGTGGCCGTCTTTTTCTCAATCTGGACCTCGGTTTGGAATTATTCCCTCTTTAGTAATGCTTGCAGTATTTATCAGTGGAATGGCTTTATTCCATAGATGTAAAAACATTTTTTATGTTTTTTGTAAAAGTTTTAAAAACATGTTTTTTTATGTTTTTAATTTTGTAATGTTTTTAAAAATTTTTTATGTTTTTTATTTTTAAAATGTTTTTGTGCTTTTTAATGTCATGTTTTTTGTTCTTGTTACATCGTTAGAATAAATTGCTACAGAAGTGTTAAAAACTGTTAATGTGACTAGTATACTTGGTATTTGTTCTGACATTTGATTGTTTAGTTCATAATTGAGTATGTACCATAAACACGGTTACATAAAGTAAAAAAATGCCTAGTAAAAAGTAGCAATTGGCAACATTTGCAGTTTAATGTTTTTTATAAAAGTATAAAAAACATGTTTTTATGTTTTTTATTTGCAAATGAATGTTTTTAACATCTATGTTTTATTCTTTCATTTGTCTTCTCTATCTTATTTCTTGCCTATCCATTTACATCTTTGTCCGCAAGTTTTGTTGTCCAGTCTCCAAGGTACTGAGAGGAAAATGAACAGGAGTGAAGTGAAAATGAAGCCTATTGAGGGAGTGATGTAAGGGCCAAAAATTGAAGTCTTTTGCCTACCGGCTAGAGGTCTGAGGATCCCCCAACTACATGGTGGGTTTTCACTTGTCGCTATTATTGGCAGTCATGGTGACTTTTCATTGACACTAACATGCTAATATTGGATTGCAAAAATCTGCCCATCAGTTCTCATTGTGGGGACAAGACAGTATTGAAGTGGAAAATTTTCCACTTCCAGGAGATCTGCTACGATATTTACTGACCCTTTGACTAGGCAGCAGTGTAGTGTTATCACATAGCTTGTCTTGTGACAGTATCGACTTGTAGCTCAGAACCAGCTTGAAATCACTCTTTGAGTTCCAGTCAGTTGTATTTGCTGACAATACTAATGTAGACTTCCTTTGTGTAACAGGGACGACTGCTGACACAAGTGGAGATACAACGATTCAGCTGGGAAGTTTACTGGACGATGGACAATGGCATGATGTAGAGGTGTCTCGCATTGAACAGGATGTTATTCTTACTGTCGATCGACTCAACATGACGAACATCACTAACGGAGATTTCTACCAGCTCGACCTTGACCGCAGGGTATTAACAGTTGATATCTACTGGCAATAGGAGCTTTGTTGCTGTAATCTTGGGTATTTTCAGTAAAATATATTTATGAGAAAGAATCAACTGGAAGGAGTGAGAAGTAAGAAGATCGGTGGCGTAAGAGCAAGTAGAACACAAATGATGACTAGTTCACAACTTTATGATGTGATCACTGAACCAGCAGCAAGATTCTGAAAAAATTTCTGATGTGACCAGCTGATCTTTTTTCATAACTATACTCTGCTACAAATTCCTGGGATGACAATGACAAGATGCTATTGATAGCTCATGTTAACAACTCAGCATTCACATTGCATTGGATTGTCTCTCATGAGTCACATTCAAAGGTGATTCAAAGGTGGTCTGATCTATTTTTTAGCCCTCAATCAGGCACTGCATTGTGTCTCAAAATTAGCAATACCCCTTGCATCAAACACACCATATTTACTTTCCAGTTCATGGATTTCAACAAAATATTGTACACTGCACTATTTTAACATTACGTGCCATTACATCTATTATGACGTTAAAACCTTACCATGTGCGCTCAGTATAACGTCATTATGACATCACAGTTTGTTTACATTAAGGTTATGTTCAGTAAGTTGTTATTGACACGGCGATCAAGCAGCGGCGCACTCACCTAAGACTAAGAGCTTGCAAGGCAAAAGGTGGCCACTTTGAGCACAAACTCTAAAGACTAGTTCAGAATGAATGTCTACATGAACGTTTCATATTTTGTACAAATCTGACAGATATTAACGATTTTACACTAACTTTATACTAACTTTATAGGGGTGTCATTAATTTTGGGACGCGGTGTAGTTTACACTGGGAGACCATGGATGTGGGAGCCAGTGCATTGTGCGACGTGCTGTCAACTGCCCAGCTTTTGCTGTTGTGTACGTAGCTATGGAGGGATGGCCAGGCTGAGTTGACCTGGGTGGTTAGTTACATACTGACATGGTTTACCAAAGCTAGTCATTTTTGCTGGTTTTACTGCATTAATTATCTTGCGGACGTCATAATAAATCACGTTATGGATTAATTGTCTGTCTGTCTTTTTTGTCCATCTGTGTGTTCTGTGTAGGCACTCAGCTTGAGAACAAAAATTTGCAGAAAAGCCAAAATTTCTGTGAACATTATCCATAGCGAAAGTAACAAAAGGTATGGTTTGTGTTTCAAATCTGTAGGTAGATGGCTGTGTAATATGCCGGGAATGTGCTGACATTTTTTTAGTTGTGACATTGGACAGTTGTAACAATTGCATAGTTTGTGATGAACGTTAGATCCATGTTGGAGGGCTCGACAACTTCCTGCAGGTCGGAAAGCGTCTTCAGACCAGACAGAACTTTTCCGGTTGTATGGAGAATGTCTGGTTCAACTACATGGATGTTATAAAGGATGCGCGAATGCAGCAGCCGCGGTTTACTGTCCACGGCAACGTGCTCTTTGGCTTTTGCAGGGTCAGTTGCTTTACTGTATTAACTGTTTTCATCTACTGTGCCTTAACATTTTACATTATTTTTTTAGCATTCTACATATCGTGTCATTTTAAAACTGTTTTTGTGGTTTTTAATCATTTCATATTTATACATTTTTTCATGTATTTCATTTCAATTATGTGCAGCTCAGATGCATTTAATGAATTACGGACTTTGCTTATAAGAATCCACCTAGTTTTTGTTGTGATAGCATAACAAATATTACCTAATTTTTAAAGAATATTTCACCAAAACATATAGCAATGACATTACAGTAAAGAGACTCATAGATGTGCTAGCATGTTGTGTTGCCTCAGATGAAGTTGATGAGCAATATGAAGACATTTTCTGCAGTATCATATAATTACAAGATTTAAAAGAGAAGGTTACATCGAAATATTTTTACTAGTGGTTTGGGTTTATTTGCTGTTGCAGAGTGTTGTTGTTATAGTTATTGTTTTTCGAAGCAAGTGTGATTTTGGTGACTTTAGTGTAGAAAGGTTAAAGAATGATTTTTTACATACAAGATGATATATTTTGTCATTAATTAGTGTATTTGTAGCAAATTATGTGTATTTGTTAGACTTCGAAAATTGCACCGCTGACATTTCCAACGGTGAGTGCCCACCTGAAACTTGGTGACTACGACGTGGAGGGAAGAGTCCGGGTGAAATTTGACTTCCGCTCTTACAACCGTGACGGAATGCTGTTTCTTCATGTTCCTAATGTTGGCGGACGCTTTACGGTGAGTTCTGCGTCTTGTAAATAGTTTTAGTTGCATGTTTTGTAATTTTGTTTGCTTCTTTGAAGCTGTTGATGGGGCAACGAAAGGACGTTCTTTGTGAAAGTTTTGCCGAAACAGTTTCCTAAAGTTTTTTCTGGAGTGAGCTAACTATTAGTAGGCCATGTCATTGAAGTGTGTAAATAAAATTGCAATTAGGATGTTGTGTAATAATGCTTTTACACAAATTGCGTTAAGTAAGTTAATTATGTATGTTTTTAGCAATTTTTTTGTAGATTATATCAGGTGTAACATATGAAAATTGGCTGACGTGTCAAATTAGGAGTAATGATGAGTTTCGTCTGCGAAACAAAATTCTGGGCATTGATTTAGGTTCCGTGTTGACAACTTTCTGGTATTCTTGAATTTCTGAGGTTTAAATAACTTGCAAAGCATTTTCTAATATTTTTATTTTGTTGTTGCTTTATTTGTTTTTTTTTGCCATCAGCATCTTTTCAGTGCTTCTGAAGGAAACTGAATGGAACCTTGTGCTAATTGCATATAATTATGGAATTCATGACTATGTTTGTTTGTTTTTGTAGTTGAAATTGAATGATGAAGGCTTCCTAGAATACAGCATAAAGACACCAAATGATCCTGCTGTCACAAATACCATAACAAATCGTAAGAATCATAACTTTTTTTAATTACTGCAATGTCATAGTAAAATATAAAGGTTATCAGTAATTTTGTCTTTTTTCTTTGCAGAATTTTAAATTTTTGCATGTTGTATATGATTTCAGTTATGCTGTCAGTTTTGCAGCATAAGCAGTAATATAATTGATTACATAATCAAAAATCTACCCACTATTTTTAATGTTGCTATATGTATTAATACATGTTATTCACATTATAGCATTTAGTTGTATGCAAATTGTTTTAATAATTTTTGTACAATGTGACGATTATGGAATATGTAATGTTATATGCTTTTGTGGCTCTGTGGTTTTCAAATTTCTTTACTGTCATACTTTGCAATAGAGTTGCAATTAACTGATTCTAAAAAGATGCTGTGATTGCATAATGAGAACCCGAGAGAGAGTTTTGAGCACTGAGCTAACTTGTGTTTAGTAAATAAAGTAGGTAAAGGCTCATTGCCAATCAATCATCAATTTGAGTATCCCAGTCACCCACATTCTTTGGCTGATCAGGCTTGTGCATGATTTGTTTCCAACTGCTACTTAACCATACATGAAGTTGCACGACTCCTCCATGACTTTAAGCTGACAAACAACCCGGTCTCTGCTTGATCGTCCCAACTTTTGCACCATTCCTACACAATTTCTACTTGCCAACTTGATCGAATCCATGTTTAATTGAACACGCGCTTGAGAACATAGATGTATGTGCACACAGATCTGAGCTATGGTCTCGAGTCGTTCACCGATGGTTTGTGGCATTCCGTGGATATTGACATACTGGAGACTCAAGGCTCAAAGAATGGTTATGTCCGTGTGACTGTTGATGGCCTGCCGGATATCTCAGAACGCCGGCTGACTTTTACTTCTGGTTCACAGTTCTACATTGGTGGTATGAACGTTATTTTTTTACAAAGAGGCTGAATTTGAAGGAAATGTAAACACATGATTGTGTAACGGATGGGCCAAATTTATATATCTTTAAGCTCTTCAACATTTGGCACGGTGATAAGAAGCATGTCTGGTCTGTAACAGCTTTTTGCTTAAGAACCCTTTATATGAGAGTCAGTGGGAAATCGGACATCAGCTAAGTCAGTTTTCTTTAAGTGGTCGTTAACCTGTGATACATGTGTGTCTATGTGGTATGTTATAGACGCATTTTTTGTTTTAGTTTTTGAACTGACTAGTACTAGCTTGTGCCATATTTGTGCATTTGCCAGATTTCTAATCGTCAGTTTTTACGTGCGACAGCAGAATGCTTCGCACGTCTTTGCCGTCGTCTGGGCATCTGTCCGTCCGTCCGTCCGTCTGTCCGTCCATCTGTCTGTCACACTCGTGATCTGTATCAAAACAGTGCAAGCCAGGATCACGAAATCTTTACTGTGGGCTGCCCTAAGGTCTCTAGTTTATCGTGACAAAAT
>Ga0209367_1012366_pt1 | contig 11169 bp, 10 predicted proteins | sample WorMetLIZISLAND2_FD_187412 | JGI IMG/M metagenome (GOLD analysis project Ga0209367, IMG submission 187412) | Marine gutless worms symbiont microbial communities from Max Planck institute for Marine Microbiology, Germany - Olavius geniculatus... ... | reverse complement strand
CAATAACCATATCGCACAAATGTCATAAATGGCATTAAGCAATGAAACGGTATTAATAAAGCAATATGCAAACGACACAGGCCCGGGTCGGGGGCTCAGGGAGCCCCCACCCCTGAAGCTAAAACACATCTAGCTTTTGGACGTTCAATGGAAGCCGAAAATTTGCCTGCTTTTTAATATTTGGAGATGCAAAAAAATCACAGTTATCTGCAGTCTGCATGATCCAAGATCATTTTCCCTGACTTTCCTCCGACTTTTCAAAAATAATATTTTCACCTGACATTTCCCTGACAACATAAATTCCCTGACATTTTCCAGTTTTCCCTGATCTGTAGGAACCCTTGTTACGTAGTAGCAAGTATTGCATCATACCCACACACATGCATGCACAAAAACATAAATCTTATACATTAAATTAAAATCAGTGAGAAATGCAGCAACAACACTTTGCCTAAGGCCATGTTCACACATCAACCATAAACGTGTGCAAAACAGCTGTGCATTTTCTTTCACATGTAACCACATCTACAACATCCAAAAAGTGCTTTTCGTTGGAAACATTTCTGTAATCATTTTAGATGCAGTTACATGTGAGGTAAAAAGCAAAACATTTCCAAAACGTTTTTGCAGACGTTTCATTTTACGTGTAACCAACCCTTAAAATGCACACCACACCACAACCATTCGAGTTGGCATTGCAAAGCATGCTAGATCGTTTACGGTGCCAGATGTGAATGAAAAATATTCGGGCATGAATTGTGGCAGCAAAGCCAAACCGTAGCGCATTCTCAGAATAACTGAACAGTGTGGTTCGTTGTAGAATAAAGATGGTGACTGGACCACACTATACATTAGAAACGAAATACTGAACAAAACTACTGCAATCCACGTATATCACTGAATATGCAAATTCAATTATATAGAGAATTTCCCAGTTCCAATCCAATCGCTGGAAGTCGGAAAAACTGCAATTCTACCACTCTTGCATACCAGGCACTATTTACACAATCTGAGTGAAAATGAGGCATGAGAGCTAGCTGAAAGTGCTTTTCTGGCATATGCAGTCACTGCGAAAAAATGTTTCAAATAAACAACAACCGATAACTAAAAAGGATGTGCAGATTTATTTAAGGCATTTAAATCATGACACAGTAAAATGTCAAATACGTTAGTGGAACATATTACAGTGTCACAGCCCAATAAGCAGATCAAAACACTACGTGACGTTGAAGCAAAAAATGAAACTACAGCAGCATTTCTGCATTGATGTGGTACTGGGCTCCCGGCTCCAACTATGTACTCAAGTCAGACTCGCACTAGGGGGCAAGACTGATCCAACAGACATGCCATAAAATGATACTAATCTGTGCACATCATATTAAACATTTTGGTGTCACTAATATTATACTGTGTGCAGCGATATCTGGTGGCAAACACAAACTGTTCCAAGGAAGGCTGCAGTCAGTGCATTGGTCATCAAAATGTCGACAAATTAGCAAATTACGAAGGCTGCAATGTTATGAATTTACTCACAATTTAATTTAAGATGTTGTGGTTTCTTACTGCATGCTTAAACTGGGAATACTGAATTTTACATACACGTAGTGTCTCACTCAACCCGCCAGATTCAAATTTAGACTACATGGACCTGGACTGCATCGCTGCATTTCCAGCTTAACATCAAATGAGACTATGGGTGCACTGGATTCACAATGTTCGGATCCAGCCGGATCCATCTCCAAGCCAGATCCACAAATCTGGCCACATTTGGCCAAATCTGAATTCATGCACACTAAGCTATTTTATTCATGATTATCACAGTCAGTAAATTCTGGATACAGCACATTATGCAACAGAGACTTTACATTGGCAGCGAGTTGATGACATGCTTGCTGGTCAATGCACAAATTCATTTGGATACTTAAAGGCCAAATCGCATGAGAAAACAATATTGGATAAATAAGTGTAAAATAATTGTAATGCTAATTAATAATACACTGACCAACTGAAATTAATAAAAAACATCACTTTACATTAATGTTAATAAAAATATGCTTTGCAAAACAAATGATACGTCACCCACAACGCTTTGTTCACGGCGTGTACTGCAGCATGCGAAACTAGCGTGTCGTCGTCGTGTCAATGCAGTGCGCGCTCAACACGGGGAACTAGCTTGCGTTCCGGAACCAGAAGTCAGATACTGCTGACGACTGGTGCAAACAGAAAAAATATACAGGGTGCGCCAAAAATTTTTACCCCCCCCCTATGCTGTATTAAGTGATACCACCAACCAAAATTTTACATTTCACCAGAATTTTAACTTTTTAATTTACTTACTAACTTTGCACCTGTTTTGAGCAAATGACGTCACTATGACGTCATCGTCATGGACACATTTACTGATTTTTAAAAGTGTTTGCAAAATTGCTAATTAATTTTATCTACAATGGGTAAAATATCTTATGATGACAAACTTCTAATGCAGACTTTGCATTAACAAGGATTTGGTGCAAAAGCAATCGTTGCAAAATATATGCGTAAAGGATGGAAGTTAGACACTGTTGAAAAGATCTGCCAGCGTATCGATCGAAATGGTTCTGCAGTCAGTTAGTAAAACTCGTGATGGACGAGTTGTGAAATGTAAAAATTCGGTGGGTGGTCGTGCTTAATACGGCATAACTTTGTCAAAGTTAGAGATAATTGAATAAAATTTTGCAGGTTAGCGTAAATCTGAATGGATAATAAGCGTGTAAAATTTTGTTTAAAAATTCTCAGCCGTTTCGGAAAAATTATCAGAAAACCTCAAGGGGTAAAAATTTTTGGCGCACCCTGTACAGCATATGACAGTGACATCTCGAAATGCAAACGAAGTCTCTTCACCCAGTACCACGCTCTATTGACGCTGCTAGCATCGAATTCTCTCGAATGCTTATCCTTGTCTATCTCGATTGATTTTGGCGCATTTCGCTCTTGAAATGCGTCTCGCAGCCCAAAATTGCCAAAAAATCCATAAAGAACCTCTACTTTGGTGTTCAGGATCATCCAAGGTCATTGCTCTCTGTGCCAACCGAAAGCCCACGTACGACTTCCTATTAGTGATTAACAGTAACCTAAGCCCTATCTCGCACATTAAGAGATACAACAACCCACTGGCTAAAAATCGCAAATTTTCCGTACCCCCTCTCATTCAGCACCCTCGCTCAATGTGACCCTTTTCGACTTCATGGAAAAGCTTCATGGATCCTGAAACTAGAGTTTTCCAGGCAGCCAACGTTGAAGATTTGATGATCCTAGCTTGCAACGTTATTGACTGACTCACCCGTGTGATGGACGGACAGACAGAATTGCAATGGCTAAGACGCGCTACAGCAGTACCTGTTTTCGTGCATAAAAATGGTGCAACTTGGCCTTTAACCTCGTTGGGATTCGTCCTAGGTCCAATGGATGCAGCCAAATCCTGCATAGGATGAGGCCAGATCTGGATCCATGCTGAGTTTGAGTCCGGCCCGATCTGGATCCAAGCCAGATCCTAAAATTTAGGATCCAGCCTAGATCTGGTGCACCCATAAATGAGACTAATCATTTGCTGCGGTCGAATGTATGGAAACATCTGTCTCGAGACAACAGACAGTAAGAAGTAGAAGAAATGGACTGCATGATGTGCTCGGAATGGAAAGGACAAAAGTCTAAAGTAAGCTGTGGTCAAAAGACTGCCCGATGTCCTTGTTATAGGTCTAAAGTCTGAAGTAAGGTGTGGTCGAAAGACTGTCAGTAATCTCTATCAGGCGCACGGTCTTTGCCATCGCGCCGAAGTCTTGGTCCCACGTTGTAGTGGTCATCATCATGGTTGTTGTTCACCTTGGCCGGACGTCGATGCTGGTATCGACCGGTGTTAGGCAGAGGTCGGCCAGTCGGCTCCTGCTGCTGCGGATGCTGCTGATCAGCTGGGTGCTGCTGGTCCGCATCAGTCTGCCGAGCTCCTGACATCCTACACAACAGCACATAGCCCGACTCAGCCTTCTAACTTCTGTGCAACAGTAAGTAGATAAGTAACTTATATAGCACGTTAACTGTAACAACCTTAAATGCGCTCAGGCTCAAAGTGCTAGTGGAATGAGTGGCCACCTTCTCGTGGTGGAAGCGTCTGGGCCCGATGTTGACCGAACGACCGGCGACCTGCCACTTGTCTCCGACTTCACAGGCTCAGCAAAGCACTGCAACCCTCCGGGATCCGATTCCTGGAAGTTCATCAAAGGCATCTGTTTGTAACTGATCCACGACGACTCTGGGACTTCTTGGAATGCATTGGAATGGTGACCTGCCTCCTCGACCAGGAAAGAGAGAGAGAGAGAATAAAATGAAAAGTAAAAGAGTATGAGAACATAAACAGTATGAGCTGCATTTAAGAGTGTTCGGTAGAGCATTCCAAATAGATGGACCAGCATGTCCGAAAGCACGGTTTCTGTAGATTGCCATCTTGACCTGAGGAACCTGCGTACTGCAGCTAACCATGGTTTGCAAATCACAGATGCCCGCGACCATAAATTATGACTATCATCATTTCTACTATTTTACTATCTATTGTTTGTTGCAGTTGCAGAGATACATTTAAGGAAAAAAAAGCATCACATATAACCACATAGGTTATAGGTGACGATATAGCTCATAATGGGAAGCCCATCTCAGAGCTACAGAGCATCACCTGCTGTATGGGATCACACAGTGTCACCTGCTACCCGACACAGGTGAATGCACCCTGCCTTAACCCCAGCCAGATAGGCTGGTACTCGATTTACCTACCCCACAGGGATGAAAGACTGAGTTGACCTAGGCAGCTCGTTACATACCGAGATGGTTTACCTGCCCGCAGGCAGTCACCCATTGCAGTACTAACCTGGCTCGGCGTAGAGTAACTTCGTTGATCGGATGAATTGCGCTACCGCTACACCAAGCCACCAACCCAACATACAAGGGTCATTCAACAAATTCCAGGACTGTTCTTCTCAGTAAGCACACAGTGCCAGTTGAAAACCAAAACTATTATGAAGTTGTATGGCCACTATTGTACATCACTTACCATGGTTTCATTTATGACGTCACGCTGTGACGTCATTATTACTGAGATATAAATGATAGGCGTTGATTTTTGGCATAGTCACAGAATTATCATAAAATTTTCTAGTTGCAGAAGGCATGGAAAGTGCTGAAATTTATTGTAGATTATCTGTAGTATTTAGCTATGACACTTTATCACATTTGAAAGTATTTGAATAGTTCGCCGGCTTTTGCAGCTATCATCAGTCAATTAGTGATGATGTCCATGTTGAAGCACTGCATATGGCAAAAATGATCAGCTGCAGGCAAAGCATTTTTTTGGACACTTGGAGACTTGTTCTCGCAGACTTTCTGCCTGAATGACATACTGTGAATGCAGAATATTACTGTGTATTATTGTCTGATTGATTATGACCAGCAATTCGCAGCAATTGACCAGGTTTGCTGCAGAAAGGTGTCGTTCTTCAACATGACAATGCACCACTATGCGACAGGCTCGTTAAGCAGTTGACAAAATTAAACAGATGGGCTAGGAATTACTACAACATCTGCTATACAGTCCAGATTTAGCTCCAAGTGACAACGAGTCACTTGGAGACATTAAGTTTAAAGACAATAAAGATGTTCAACAGCATGCATCCGGAAATTTCAACAAGGTGCCACAAAAACTTAATGCTACGGGTTCCAGCCGACTTGTAGAACAATGGGAACATTGCAGTGAACTGCAGGGAAAACATGTTGAAAAGTAACATAACTGTCAGAAATGTGCGATTTACTGTCCTTGCATAACGATGTCAGTCCTGGAATTTATTGAATGACCCTCGTACATAACCAACTAGCTCTGCTGCTGCTGCTGCTACTACTAAAAAAAGTAAAACATAAAGTCCTTCCCGAGCCTTACGGCCCATCGGGCGGTGCTGATCTCCATTTCCTAAGGCCCTCAGCAAGACACAGTTTTTACACTGCGAGACTACGGATACGGGGCCAGTGTATCACACGGTGTGCCTGTTTACGGTGAAGACGGTACCAAATTATACTGTTTGGTAACAGAGGCACATGTGTGTGAACAACTTGCCTAAGGTCGTTACCCGACAGTGTCATGGTGCGAAGGCGAACCTGCGCCTCTGAGTTACCTCAGGATTACAAGTCCGACACGTTACCGTTAGACTACCGAGCCACAATAACTACTACTACTACTATCCCTATTACGCTGTGACACAGTTGCCTGCACGTCAAGAAAGGTATCTGGCCTGCAAAAACTACTGCATAGACAATTCTCAAATGTTTACTTTTGGAGTCTGGCAAAACCTTCACAAACTGCGAGAAAACCAGACTGGTCAATCAAACCAAACACGCATATACCTCGGAGGTCGGCCGTCGTTTTGGCGGGCAATATTGTTGCGCCGAGAACCAACGGCTGGTTGCATCCTGACGCTATGTGGAGTGTCTCCTCGGGAATTATTATCCACGTGCGACCCTGCTGCTGAGTCCGACGAACTCGAAGATGCTGACGCGGCCCCTACACACAAAACACCACAAACAATGTCATGTCTAATGGTGAAAGCAAAGCCTAGTTCATTTATCACAGAGGTCCTCAGCAAAACAAAAAGAAAAACTGGTACAAGCACGATAGTTTACCTACAAGCTCTCAACTTCCTAAGATTTTATCGTTTGAACGAAAATGAAAAAATCTTGACCACCTACGCTGCTATACATTCAGCAAGCCACCCACCGTATTATTCAGATTTGACACTAAGAAGCCTGCACTGAAAATAAAATAGGCTGCAGTGGTGAAAAAAATGCATCGTGTGAAAAATGAACTAACAAAAGCATTAGAAGCTTCATACTGTATGAAGTGAAATGCTTTAAGATACAGAAACTGCACAATATGTTACACTGCAAAACATCAACTGACTTAGCAAGTCACTAACAACCAACTCTTAAGTACAAGCAAAATATTAAACTTCATACGGACAGCATATTAGCACTGCAGCTTAATACTTAAAGCTGCGGAAATTAATGATTAATCATGCAATTAACCACAAAAACATCTACTGATTAATAAAGTTCTAATATCATTAAATGTTCAATTAGTCAAGCCACTAAAAATGCATTATCAAGTAGACAGAATGGCAATCATCTGATAAGCTACTACCACTTTCTTTGGAGAATGTAATTGGATAATGCAAACACTTCAGACCTACTTGCAAAATACAGACCTATTATTGTCTTAGTGCATTTATGACAGCTGACAAAAAACATGCATTTTTCTTGCTCAATAACCCATGTTAAAAAGTTCTAAGTAAAATCAACAATTAATTAACCATTATATTCTGAAAAGTTAAGCACTAAAATTTTTAACCGTTACCTGCTCCAACAATACTGTTCTGTGATTGCTGATCAGTTAGTTCTAGCTCAGTGCTGATATCAAACCTGGTGCCAGATGCGTTGAGATCCTGTTGTTATCATTGGTCTGTGAACGGTAGAATGTGCGAGGTAAGACATTTACATTACTCATTGCCGGTGGTCGGTTGGCAAAGCGTGGGGGCAGTCGTCGCTGGGGCTGAGATGTACCAGCCATGTGTCGACTGGCCGCACTTGGCATGTAGCCGTGAGGTCCAGTTCTCATCGGTCGCTGCTGAACACACAAGACATTATTATTCACTCAGATTACAGCAACTACATCGAGACTGTCTGCAAACCATCTAGGTATATAACCAACACCAAGATCAACTCAGCCTTCCATCAATTCACGGCAGTAAATCGACTACCAGACTGTCTGGCTGAGGTTAAAAGAGGCATCCTAGGAGGTCAAGACTTGGACTGTGTTTAATCTACGTTTAATGCTGAAAATTTCATACACAGGTTGTTTTGATCTACCTCCAGACATTTTGGTGCAATTCACTCTTAAAATGCGCAACGCCACCCGAAATCATGAAAAATTCACTAAACCCCATGATTTTGAAGGTTCAAGGTCGTTCAAGGTTATCGATGTTGATACCACTGAAAAGCTCGTCATTAGTGCTTGTTATGATAAGCAGCTTGTCTGTACATATATCCGTAACCGTTTTTCACGCTAAACGAGCGAATGGCGGCAAAAATATGGACTTTTTAGAGGGGGTACCTCTCTTTCACACCCTCATATGAGGGGAACCCCCTCACCTAGAGTCACAAGATTTAGTCACAAAAAAACTAGAGTCCTTGATGCATGGAGTCCAAAGTAAAGATTTTGTTATCCTAGCTTGCATTGTTTTGATAAAATACAGCAGTGTGACCGAGAAACAGACGGACGGAAAGACAGACAGACATGCCCAGACCAGAGCTATGATGTGCGAAGCATTCTGCTGTTGTGCGTAAAAAAAATCGCAAATAAATCCTAAATTGTCTGACCTCGCTGTGCAATACATCGGGTCTCTCAGAATGAGACTGAGGTGGCAATGATGACTGTTCGGTTGACCTCGTAGCAGTAGCTGGTGGGGCATGCATTCTAGGTCGACCGTACACTGCCGGTCGGCTACCGAAATTCCGCCGCTGATGTCCACCATCGTGGGCAGTCGGTGGCAGGATGGCATCGTCTAAAGTACATCAGAGTAAAAACAACATGTAGTTGATATCTACATGCCTGATCGAATATTACTAGACTGACCAGCCTTGTTCAAGGATAAGTAATGTCCGCAGGCAACCATAGTGAAGGTAAAGACGGTGTATAGCTCTTAATAAAAAAAACCCTTCACAGACCTACAAAGCATCACCTGCCATATGAAATCACAGTGTTAGATGCCACTTGACACAAATAAATGTGTCCTGCTTTAACCCCAGCCAGACAAACAAACATTGTAATATAATGCAGGCAAACATGCAAATCAAATATGACACTAGAGGTTGTTGAAATAGATGTTAGTGCAAAAGTTCTTTCAGCTAAGTGGAGCGGTTTATGATTTATCGTGGTGACAAAAAAAAACAAAAAAAGTGACCAGCTTAAAAACAATACTGTCATCACTGCAGTAAATAGTAATAATCTTAGTCTAACGGTAACGTGCAAATGCAAAAAATCATTAATTAAAGAAACATCTTACTCAAATAAATGTTGTTTTATTATATCTACACCCCGTCCCAAAATTAGCGACACCCCATGCTTCAAACACGCGTAATTTAGTTTGTTGTTTATGGATTTCAACGAAAAATAGTGCATTGCACTGTCTTGACATTACTTACCGTCACACTTATTGTGACGTCCGCACCTTACCATGTGTGCTCTGTGTAATGTCATTATGATGTCAGAGTTTGTTTACATTAGGGTTACGTTCAATATGTTGTTATTAACAAGGCGACCAAGCAGTGACATATCTGTCTAAGACTAAAAGCTTGCGTCGAGGCCAAAGATGGCCACTTAGAGCTCAAACTTTAAAAACTAATTCAAAATGATTGTCTCCATGAATGTTTAAAATTTTGTAAAAATCCGTCAAGTATTAACAATTTTACACTAATTTGTCCGCAGGGGTGTCGCTAATTTCTGGGCACGGTGCATGTCGGATTCTTACCTACACGATCAACCACCATTTTATTCGATGTCTGCTATACAAGAACCTACTCCATGACCTACTTTCTCCTCCTACCTCTCACCGTCATGTCATAACCACCCATAATCTTACTGCAGTCAAGTGTGATGGTTGAAATGCATCTTAAGTCTGTGTATCACACGCATGTCCACGCAGAACACACCGTCAATCATTCAGAAAATAAGCACGTTTCCAGAGTTTACGATGCCTCTTAACAATTGCATAATCCACCCTAGCCGTGACAAAGCGTATACAACTTTTAATTGCACTTTCAAGGTATACTGTTTTTAAAATTTATTTTCTACTCGATGGATTACTTTTGCTCATTTTCGGTGTATCTTTCATGCTTAAGCAATCCTGTGTAAGTTGTAATACAAACATTTGGCTGACGAAGCGTTGTGTCGATGATGTAGTGGCTGCATACGACCAGGCTCGGCGTGAAATGTGGCACGAGCAAAGTTAACAGACGAATCCACGACTCCCGATGAGCTTTCCGGAGCAGATCGGGGCGATGTTTCTCCTCCCCTGTGACCGGGAATGTGAAAGAGAGGACGCGGTGGGGTCGCTGGTGGTGGTCCCTGGTGGCGTGAAGCTCTGGATGACGACAGGGAAGTGTCAGTGTTCCACAGTGATCGACGAAAGAGCAACTTCGGCTGGAGTGGCAATGGCGCTACAGCTGCTGCGGGCGGCATTGGCGTAGTGGCGCCAAACAATCTCGCCATCTCGCAGTTTAACTAAACAGTAAACGAAATAAAAATTATTGAAAAATATGGCAGTAAATAACCACATCAGTATGCTAACAGAATATTTTTCACTGTAACTTAAACAAACATGAGATACCGGTATACTGATAAAAAGACACAATTGCCAGAGAGCAAAGCATACATTTTAACAACATCCATCACCCCTTCTGTCTTGTCACCCACAAAATTAAAGATAAACATATGATATGACTAATACGTCACTCAGTGCTACTGCAAAACGACAGCCAAAAGTTACTATAATGCACATAATCAATCTGTCATAAACTAAAATCAAAACTTATGTATTTATGGCTATTGTTACGAACCTAGTGTGCCACTAGGGGTAACAACAGTTATATAGCAATAACCACACAGACATGAGAATGACAGTTTTGAATAATCATGCAGAAAAACAAACAAAAAACCAGCAAACAGTGTTATGAAGCTATTGTGTAACTAGGTAACTAGGGGTATACAAATAACAGTTATATAGCGAAAAACACACGCACATGAAAACGTCAGTTTCACACAGGAAATCAGCAGTGACGATGCGGAGCACAGCGGGTATAGCAGAAGCAAAGCACGACGGTAGTCAGGAGGCGTTCAGACGATGAAAAGTGGACTGTATGCCATCTGAAAACTGGCTGTCCAGTCCTGTGACGTGGTCCGGGAAACTGGACGCGAGGGTCCAAACCCCGGTAGCCCGGAAAGTCAAAGCCGACACCCGGAGCCACGCGCAGGACCCTGGTGCGTAGACACCACGAATTCCATCAGGAGCAAAACCGCATCTTCAGACTGAAGGACCCTGATAT
>Ga0209367_1012364_pt1 | contig 11170 bp, 10 predicted proteins | sample WorMetLIZISLAND2_FD_187412 | JGI IMG/M metagenome (GOLD analysis project Ga0209367, IMG submission 187412) | Marine gutless worms symbiont microbial communities from Max Planck institute for Marine Microbiology, Germany - Olavius geniculatus... ... | reverse complement strand
AGGATAGGATGGACACAAAAGGTCACTAATGAAGAATTGTACAGAAAGATTCAATTGACAGAAACCCTACTGCAGAAAGTGATACAGAGAAAGTTGCGCCTCTTCGGCCATATCTGCAGAATGAACAACAGCAGAAAGATAAAGACCCTGGTGTTCGGAATGATGGATGGTTCAAACAAAAGAGGACGGCCTCACCAAGAATGGTCAGATGACATTGAGCAGTGGTGTGGGGCAACCCTGCAGGAGTTAAGCCACGCTGCCCTAGATAGGCAGCGGTGGGCAGCGATAGTAACAGTGGCGTCAGACACCAACAAGCATTGAGCCCATGGTTGTCGATGATGATGATGATGATGACCGCAAGCTTAAAACAAAGCCAAAAACAATCGCGGAACTCAAGGAATCACTTCAGGTTATCTGGAGCAACCTACCACAAGGACCGATCGACAAGACTGTGAAAGACTTCTCAAATTAAGCAACTGAAGGCTTGTGTTGGAGCTTGGAGCTGTCGGTGGACACTTCGAACAATCACTGTGACAATGGAATTTTGGCATCTGATTATTAATTAACTGTGTTGTTTGACTTGTTTCAACGATGTTATTCAACTGGTGTTGTAGCTTGAACATTTTTTCACGCTGAAAAATCAGTAAGCGGTCATGTTAAAAAATCTATAACTTCGTCATTTTTCAATGGAATCAAATTTTATTTGGCATTTAGCCGAGGAACAATTTTGTAAATAAATCTGTAAATTTTTAGATTCAAATGTTAAACGGTTGCTGAGAAAACAGCAAAAAAACTTTAGGAGGCTATTTTTTTCTGCCGCACCTTGTATGAAGCTTAGATAAATTTTGATTATTAATCGTCCACTCCACACTCCACAGGAAAACCTTTTCTCTGTGTTCAATAGAACTAGAATGAGTATGATCAGATTTCTGAGTGAGTTTGCATTGCAGCAAATAGAGAAAAATGCTGAGCTATCGGTAAGGACAAATTGAGATGGTTTGGGTATGGAGCACATCAAGAGGATTGCCATCATTGTGATGAAAAATATCTTGATGGCACTAGATATTAGAAATTGTGGTGGGTGGGATGGTGTTCAGAAGGCTGTGAAAGATTTTTGTCTATCTTTACACTATACAAAACTCGCAAATGGTGAAGGGAAATCAAAGAGCAAATGTTATTTATAGTACCTGAAAATGTTTGGATTTGTGTACTATTTGTAGCTATACTGAAGCATTGTACAGGGATCTTTGTGTATTAGCTATGTTGAAATGTATGTGACTGAATATATGATGTTAGAATGTGGGAGTTGATTGTCTGTAGGAATGCTATGGAGTGCCATTTGTGCCGGAAGGCCAGTGGTTATGTCGTCGCTGTCTGCAGTCACCATCTCGCTCTGTCGATTGCTGTCTGTGTCCAAACCGTGGGGGCGCATTCAAGCAGACCAATGATGGCCGGTGGGCTCATGTAGCTTGTGCGCTGTGGATCCCAGAGGTTGTGTTTGCAAACCATGTGTTCCTGGAACCAGTTGAGGGTCTGGAAAGAATACCACCGGCACGTCATCGCCTGACGTGCTGCATCTGTCGACGCCGTGGTGCTGGGGCGTGCATCCAGTGCCATCGGACCAACTGCTACACTGCGTTCCACGTCACTTGCGCACAGATGGCCAGCCTGTACATGAAGATGACACCTGTACGACTCAGTGGTGAGGGTGCTGGTGGTAGCACTGCACTCGGAGCAGTACGGAAGACTGCCTACTGTGACATGCATACGCCAGGATTGTTTGACGAGGGTAACGTTACGCCAGCCGAGGTGAAGGCATTGCTCAAAGACAAGATGCGACAGGCTCGAAAGATTCTTGCCGAACGACGCCACGCTGCACCCGTGGTTTCTATTCCTGTGATACCTGAGCACAGGTGATGATGAAGTCCATGTTCATAATTGTTAGCAACAGTAAGGTGCATTGTGTGGCACAACAGTTTTGAATGTCATATATGCCTTCTTTAGATACATTATCCATTTTTTCGAAAGTTTATAAGCCAGTAAATCTTTGTATGACCCAAATTATACATCTAGGTTATTTATTAATAAGTAATAGTAAGTAATACATCTAGATTATTTATTAGCAATCAAATGGTTGCTGTCATTACCGGTAGTAGCTGTTCAGTTCCAGTGTTTTTTGCTGCTTGTTGGATTACGGGAGGGGCTGCTGAGTGCTGAGTTGTAACAGTCTCTGAAGTTCACTTTTTGAGAAGCTAACAAACATTGAGACTAAATAGCAGTATCAGCAGCTTAATCAAATGATTTTTTAAAAACCTTTGTTGCATACACACACAGTGATCTAACTTGGAACAGAGGTAGTTGTGTCAGTTTTTACTTTTGGCTTTCTCTTTTTACATGATGTTTGACTCTACCAGGCAGACTGTCCTTGTATGAATTATATCTTTGCTTGCTGGGAACTTAAGTAACCACAGAGTTGTGATTCCTGTTTCAGTTTTTTGTTTGGGTCTGTTTCTGTCAACATTAATCACATCAGGCAGCCACAGCGGTAAAATTTCTCATTTGTCAGAAATGTATAACTTGCACGTGTCCATGACAAAGTCACTCACAATTTGTGTTGACTATTTTGTTTGTTGTGATGTCATGTCATGTGCTGCAGCAGCAACTGCTGCTGTAGTATTTGTATCTGGATAAATGACATGAATTTGTTATTTCTGTGCATCAACAGGTTGCTGGAGATTACCAAGGATTTGTCTATTGATGATTGTCAGAACTTTGTAACAAGGCTGAAAAGTTACTGGACTTTGAAAAGACGATCGCGGAATGGTGTTCCATTGTTGCGTAGACTGCAAACAAGCCACATGTCTCGACACAAAGACCAGGTCAAACATGTACTGTATAATTATATACCACGGATTTTATATGGTTTGGCAGGGGAATATGGTATGTTTAGCTTACTATTGTTATGTTATTACAGCGCATACTTGAAATTTTTACCAAAGCACTATAGCAATGATCTTTTGTTTGTGTATTTAGCTGGTTTCAACAATCCATCTTTTTTACTAATAATATTATCAGTGTTGCTGCTGCTTAAAATTTGTATATGTTACAGTATTGTTATTCTTATGTTTTATGCAGTTTCGGTCTGAGATCTTTTGTGTGTGAAAAGTCTCACTCCTGTCATTGGTATTATAATGGTTAGAATTTGTAAGCAGTTTGCTCTCAGACATGAGTAATAATTACTGATTTTAAATAAAAGATTTTCTACAAAATAGCTTGTATTACATATTACATGTTCTGTTTAAATACATTAAGGCCTATGCAATAGTTCCTGCATAACATGGAGTACTTTGTATAAATATGTTATGTTGTGTAATAATTGCCAGTACAGTTAACTTAGCATTGTCATGATTTTTATTAGTTCTCTGGCTTTTGAAGAGATTGCTAATGTTTTGATCTTATTTGATGTCTTAGAAACATCCAGAATATTATATTAATTGTGTACTGGCAACCATATTGTGTGAGACTTGTAATGTAGCGAGAATGATATAGTTCATTTTGTATCAATGTTCAGGATGTGAAACTGGAAAAGAATAGCAGTGGCCAATCGCAGGGAAAGATGTTAAAAGGCTTTGGGCCAAGTGGTCACAGTCCAAAAGCACGTGACAAGCAGATTCAGAACGCTGCTTTGGATGGTCAGAATGAGTCAAATGATATCAGTGGCATAAATGATTCTTTAGCTTCTGTGCAGAAGTTAAAGAGAGGAAAAAAGCCGTTGAAGGCAGGAGGTGTGCCAGTCACAGCAGGGACAATGACAGACAAGACAAACGAAGTATCTCAGGTAACCGATGAAAGTAATAACACAAACAACGAAACACACGTCTCTGTGAAAGGTAAAGCTGCAAAGAAACGAAAGGCGCAGAAACAGCTCGCAGATAAAACTAACTCCGAAGATGACAGTTTTAGTTTTGTGGCTAGTGAGAAACGTAGCTGTTCTAGTTTTGATAAAGCTTTCCGCAGATATGTTTCATTGAAGAAGAGAAAATCGGAGCTGTCTGATGACAGTGGGAAAGATGGTGACAAAGGCGAATCTGTGAAGGGCAAACATAAGAAATTAGGGCTGCAGAAGAAGAAAATGGAAAATGCTGCAGATTCTGAAGCAGATGCAGATGTTTCAGCTGCAGAACAGTTGCAGTACTGGAAGCAACTTAGGCAAGATCTGGAAAGAGTCCGTCTTCTGCTGGAGCTTATTCGCAAGCGAGAGAAAATGAAATCATCTCTGGTCGGTTTTTGCTTCTCTGTGCTTTTTGACTGTGCAGTACTTGTTCTACATTTTTGAAGTATATATTTGTGTCTACTTCAAAGTTGTAGCACTCTTAGTAATGCATCGTTTGTGCATGAGCTTGAATTATTTTACACATGTAGCCATCGATTTACTTTTCATTTGGCTTATTCATGCAACTTAGCGTCTAGGCCTGATCTGTTAATTTTCCAGTTAGGCCCATTGTTTTGACTTTACACCAACTGAATTTTTTGAAGCTGTTTTCAAAAATCAGTAGTTCTGCATTAGATGAACAGCATCTGGTCTGTTCTCCACGTATGAAACTGTGTAAATCTTGTTTTTTTTGTGCTTCGTTCTTGGCACCATTTTTTGGTGATCATTTCGTGTCTTAACTGTTGTTGACTGAAATATTGTGTTGAGTCTGAGGTCCACATCAGACATGCGATAAAATCGCCCAACTTTATCGCGCAATTTTATCGCACGACAAATTTGCCTCGGCAACTGTCGAATTTTTATCGGCAAACAATCGCCAAACAAACGTGGCTTCCAGCATTACAGACAACGTCTGGGAAGTTTAACTCTGGAATTTCCTGCATAAACTCGCTCAACCTGCAGCTAGAAATAGACATAGGCTAGCTTGTCATCTGCTACAGCCTCGAACTCTGTGCTTGAACGTAATTACAGCTCCGTGTGCTAAGTGGTTACTGCATGACGCAATTAAACAAATGTATCGTACAACAAATGTTTATTTCGGTGACTTAATATTAAAATTAGTACTAAAATCATAATTGACTCTCCAGTACTTACAAGTCAGATGATAAGCAACACAAGAATATCATGTAAACAACAAACTGGCCAATCACAGCTGAGAGATTCGGCAATAAATTGCCAAAGAATAGAGATGGTTTCTATTCGGCAAATTTATCTCGCATTGCATCAAAAGTTGCGCAACTTGCCATGTCAGACAGGCAATTTTGTCGCTTAACAAAGTTGCATGACAAAACTGTGCAACTTTGTCGAGTGTCTGACATGGGCCTCAGCACAGCTCTGGCCTTGGTGTTGTATCGATAATCAACAATCAGTGGATTCAGTAATCCGATTTTGACTGTCGTGTGGTGGGGTGGTGGGTTAGGCTTAGAGTTACAGATGGGGTTAGGGTTAGGAATTAAGCGAAACCCTCTGATTATCGAACCCTTGGATTATTCGGGCATTGCACGTCATTGTAGGTACGTATTCATCAGCGTGCGTTGGCCTTGCAGCTCAAGCCATTTGCAGTTCTCTTGCACGAGATGCTTGATCAGTTGCAGAAGCGAGACAGCTACAGCATATTTGCTCAACCAGTCTCGGCTGATGAGGTATGGTAAATGCATGTCAGACTGACAAGCTTTCTGTTTTTTTTGTTGAAATCCATCTGCACTATGGTTAGCCGATGTTTGATCTGTTAGCAGTTAGACTTAGGTCATATTTTTTTTGCTTTCTGAAAGAAATTTTTAGTCATTTACAAACCGAGTTTGTTCAATTTTTCTGTTTTTACATTGTAGATTTACACCATTTCCAATGCATAGTGTGGTGTGTATTGAAGGTGTGTATTTTGGGGTTTTGAAAATGTTTGTTGACTGGAGAGATTGGCATCTGGCATTAAGAGAAACTTACTGCAGTAATTCAAAAGATTCCTCTCTGGGTATTGAGTTAAATCTGACTTATATCAGGAAATAAATTAGTTGAACTAAAAGTGAAAAATGTCGTGATAGTTATGATAGTAGCAGTGGTAGTGTTGTTGGTAGCAGCATCTTTCCTGCGTGGACTGTGAAAATATATTTATTTCAGAAATTGATGTTGCAAGTGACATTTTTCATGTCACAGTGTGATCTTTGAATATATATTTTTTGATTAATTTACTGAAGTTACAAATGAGACTCTGTTAGTTGTACTCAGATGGTATTAGCCAATCGTAAGCTAGTTGTTGAAGCTATTGCAGACCGGATCAGTGCAATAGCTGCACTTTTATCAGTAGAATGAGATAGAAAACAGGTTTCAGAATTTTTATAAGACAAGAACCTATGTCTGAACAAGAAGCAAGCAACATACATCGATGAATGTACTGGTAGTAATATTCTTCTATTATTTCTCTTAAGCACAAAGTGAAGATAAATCAGTTTTATATTTTTGTTGCTCCTCTCTTGTACATCACTCACCAGATGATAACCTTGCATGGGCTGGATGTGACCCACAGTCTGGTGTTTGTCCAGGGCTGGTCTAGGTCAGGGCTTGAAGTGGAAAAAATAAGTGCCGGTATGGTAGCTTTTCCTTCCACCCTTCGACTTCAAGGTGCAGTTTAAAGAATAAATGGAAATCAGAACCAAAAATGATTGTCAAATGAACAAGCTATTGCTAATTTGGCCACCGATTGATGCAAACATTAACGACCAGTTGCCTAAATCTCAGAAAACTGCCTGCAAAGCATACCAGTATGTCTTTTTTTCCGAAAAGAAGTGCCAGTATGCTTTCCAGCTGACCAAGGAAATGCCAGTATGCCATATACCGGTCCATACCATCCCACTACGAGCCCTGATCCAGGTATGATTGCTGTGATATTGTTAGCAATGCTCATTCCTATCATGTTCTGTGTGCTCTGTCAGGTGCCTGATTACCGGGATCTGATAAAGAATCCGATGGACTTTGCGACGATGCGTCGGAAGGTGGACCTGCAGGCGTACAGAACAGTGGAGGACGTTGCTGCGGACTTCCGACTGATGATCAGCAACTGTATGACGTACAACGCCAAAACAACGATATTCTATCGCGCTGCTGTGAAACTGATGCACCAGGTTTGATGCTAATTGTGCATCCATATTACAGGTCTAATCATCTAGTAGCGCTCGTTCTAGTAACTGGAAACTTATGAAAACCCCAAACCCATCAAGTTTGGTCTTTGTTTAACCCCAAGGCTAGTAACACTGGACAGCTCTGGCATGTAAAAAACTGTTTTTAACGCATTGTTGTTACCAATGACTGCTTGTCGTAGGGTGAGCCGATCATTGATGCAGCTCGGCGAATGGAACGCAAAGTCGGTTATGATCCCGACACATCAATCCATCTGTTGGATGCTCCAGTCCTCATTGATGATAACTCGTTGGAGCTAGACGACTCGTGTAAGTGTTTCTGGTAGTTGCGATACACAGTGCACACTCTGTTTTTGTTTAATCAATGTGTTTTTATGTAGCTACTTCATTCCAGGATTGGCAGATCACCCAAGTTGTTCTGGCAGAGCTTATCCGGGCCATATGCCCTTCATATTGAGGGATGAATAGCACATGGCTTTAAATGTATCTTAGTGAGTTGAAAATTATGGTGCTGTGTAGTAATTTTGTTGTCTGATAATCGTTTTCCATGTTGTTACTTATGCCAAAGAAAAAGGTAATTTCCATTTGCTTGTTTGACCACAAGATTACTAAACCTTTTTGAACAGATTTGGGGTACTTTTGAGGCCAGAACAAGAACTAGTCAGTTAGGTGTAAATCAGATCACAAGAACTTTTTAAGGACATATATTTTTGTAAATCCAGCTCAGCAGATATGCCATTTGATGGCGTTTGCATGGTGGCTATTGCTGCACTGTTGTTTGTTGTATAGTCGGCAAAGGTTTCCAAGTGCTTCTAGTTTAGTTGTGATTAAACTATTGATGATACCGTTTCTTTGCTGAATGGTTCTTTGCATCTGGCACATTGTTTTGATAAGCTGTATGTGATTTGCAGTGGATGAGAGTATACTGCTGCCGCAGTTTGAAGAAGGCACAAGTCTGGAAGAACAGCTTCGAGTGCTCCTTGATAGACTGGAAACTGCCCAGGCAAATTATCCATGTAAGTACCTCGTAACTGCTGTTTTTCTTTCTCCACTTCTGTTCAACTGACATCATCCGCCATACAAGAAGCAAAGATTATGTGGTTTTCTCGGACTCTTTGTCCAGCTTACAAGCAATTGAGAGCCACAAAGTCGAAAATCCACTGATCTTAAGGATCCTGAAGGATCACAACCAACTAATTAACAGTGGTAAATTTATAACTTTTTGCTGGATTCCCAGCCACGTGGGTATCCGAGGAAATGAAGATGCTGACATCGATGCTAAGACAGGACTGGACGTTGCCATCACCAACATAAGATTTCCAGTTAGCGATTTGTTAACTTGTGTCAACCAATTGTGTGTTAAAGAATGGCAACGACTGTGGAACCAGTGTACATCAAATAAACTTTACAGTGTGCAACCGGTTGCTGGTCGCAGTCAGTTCGTCACTGGGCCGCTACGACTCGGTCCTTATTAATCGTCTTCGAATTGGTCATACAGGACTTACAAATTCTTCTCTCCTAAAGGGAGAGAGTCAACCGGTATGTGAAGCTTGCCATTCTCCACTCACAGTCAAGCACATTTTAGTAGACTGCACCCATTACAGTGCAGCACGTCACAGATATTTTGGAGTGGACACATTCAAGGACGTTTTTGAAAATGTTGCATCTCGCAGCATCATCGCTTATGTTAAAGATATCAACTTTTACAATCGTATATAATGTTGTTTTTACATTAGCTTAATAGCCTTGATCTTAACAAGTATTTTAACTTTGTTTTTAATACATATATTAATTGCTTCTAACTAATAAGTAAAGTAAGTAAGTACGTGCATATTTAAAGTGCACAATGTAATTTTAACCACGTATGGCACTGAATGGCCTATTTTGTGCTGATGTGCTGTTAAGAAACTACACACTCACTCACTGGTCAACAGACCGAATTTAAAATGAAATTTTTTCAAAGTTGCTTCACATTAAGCCCAGTCCCCAAAAATGAAATTTTTGTTATTGTTGTTCTACTTGCAATCTGACCAAGGTCATCAAGGCAATTGGCATAGTGAACTCGTGTTACATCTTTTAAGCATTGTAACAACTATGATCTAGCTACCTCACATTGAAACTTAGCGCCGATGTCTTGTACCTGCTTTCTGTTTGAGGTCGGCGTTATCCCCCCCCCCTCAACTCTGAACACGCTGAGTGTTAAGTATTTTAATCATACTGTAGTTGTTCTTTGTTCTTTAGCATTGTTGAAGTTTTAGTTGCATCCCCATTTTGTCACACAGTGGATGGTGCTTGAAATATCAAGTGTTTGAGCTTTTCAGTATGGATTCCTACTGGAGCATAGCGGTGTCGACTTCTTGATGCCACTGCCAGTGATTAGCAGCAAGACGCCAGGCCGAGTGACCATGTGGTGGTTTTCCTCATATAATCTTCTAGGCAGGTGGCCAAAAAGCTGAAGCCTTCTCATGCACACCAACCTGGAGGCAGCAGAGCAGCCTATCATACTTCTCACTTCTGCATTTGTGACATGGTGCATGTATGGAATGCGGAGAATTCTTTTCTGGCACCACACATCGAAGGCATCTATCCTGTCTGAGAGTTGCTTGGTTACTGTCCAGGTGTTGCAACAATGCAGCAGGATGGGTAGTATGTCAACCATGTAGAGATGAAACTTGTGCCGACTGAGATTGATGACTTCCAAATATGGCAGAATTGGCGGTTAAGCTGTGTCATACAGTCACGAGCTATGCTGATTCGTCTCCAGATTTCTGTGTCATTGTTTCTATTCGTATGCTGTGCGCTTCCGAGGTAGAGGAAGGACCCTACAAGTTCCACATCTGCGTTGTACGATCTTCCTTCAGACACAGTTCAATTGCAGCTTGGGCTCGACTACAATCTACAGTTCAAGGTGATGTGGTCGTATTGTGCTCACATATGTATAGCAGCCGCCATGTGGAACAGTCTTCCTACAGAAATGAAAAAAACTGTGACATCAGTAGACAGTGCTTTGTACCATAGTTTAAAGTATAGTCAGTTTCTCCAGGATTATTGATCATGCCCACTTGACTCATCCTCTGGCAACTTCGTTTAAAAGGTACTTTATAAATTTAATGGTTGATTGATTGAACAGTGTTTACATTGTGCTGCTGTTGTCCAGACGTGAAGCCGTATCAGATGAAGCTGCTACGTAAAGAGATTGCTCGCATCCGACGACATCTCAAACAACCAACGCCGACAGGCGACGACAGCGATGCAGCGGCTGCCGGTAAACACACAACTGACTGGCCTAGTACTAGTACTTACAGGTTGTGTTTTTTTGACATTCCGAAAAGATTCGGTGATTTGTTGCAGTCTACGCGTGGACCTTTCCGGAACTGTCGTGAAATATAACGCGATAAACTAGAGACAGGTGTAGCCACGCCTACAATTTGAATGGCCTATAGCGCTAAAACAAGCGCTTTCACCCCAACAAAATAATCCTCAACAAACAAAAATACCGGCTAACAAGCTGATAAATGCACACACCTGTACGATTATCTTTACGCACAGTAAAATGCACAAAACTGAATTAATCAGTACATAATTTACATATTACCATAGTCTGGCGCGAAACACTCAAACTGAGTCATTTGTAAACAATGCGTTTGATTGGCTGACACGATGTGACGTCAATTACCCTCCCGTGCTGCACCGGCTTTACGCGCTTTCGACCCGGAAAGCATTTGGATCGACATGGGCCTTTCCAGAACGATTAAAAAATGTGAAACTTTCATTCCGGAAACAATATAATACGACTTGGAGAAGCCCAGACCTACCCAATGCTGCCCAGACCTTCAAAAAAACACAACCACAGTGTCTCAATATTCACTGACTCAACTACACTGCTGTGCTTAGTACAGTCATTAGTCCGCCCAAAAACGATAGTTTTCGGAAGGACTTAAGTTTTACCCATGATGTTTTTTTCTTCCTCGCGAGATCTCCGAGATGCGTGGGCCGACCGGCGTAAAATTTTGCACGATGGTCAGTATTAGGCAATATTTTATAATGC
>Ga0209367_1012362_pt1 | contig 11172 bp, 7 predicted proteins | sample WorMetLIZISLAND2_FD_187412 | JGI IMG/M metagenome (GOLD analysis project Ga0209367, IMG submission 187412) | Marine gutless worms symbiont microbial communities from Max Planck institute for Marine Microbiology, Germany - Olavius geniculatus... ... | reverse complement strand
CTTGAAAGAAGTTATAGAAGTAAAATCTACTGTATGAGGTAAACTATTCCAAACATTGACTATACGCTGATTAAAAAAACTGAACGACAGCTTTTGCAACTTTGTATGGGTGGCCACGTGTACTGAAGATACTGAAAGCAAAAAAACTCGTCACACTGAACATTAATCAAACCGAAAACAATTTTGTAACATAGAATTAAGTCACGTAACAAGCGACGCTGCTCTAGGGTTCGTAACGCGAGATGTTTTAGGTGATCTTGAAACCATGTAGACGCTTAGTAAACTTTCTTTGGACACTTTCAATGCTCTCAATGTCAGACTTAAAGTGTGATGACCATAGAGAGCTATTGTACTCTACTATAGGTCTAACATAAACTATAAATGCTCGTACGAGGGTATTGGCATTTTTAGAAATGAAACAATGGTGTATGGCATTTGCCCGCCTATGGGCTTTAGCAACGATGAATTTCTTATTTGCAATATGAATGCACTGTAGCCGAGATCGGCGCTGGCCATTAACATGAACGCTTCTGTTAATTATGATGTCACATCAGGATTTGATGTTGTCCGTAAAATTTTATTGAAAAGTTAACAGTTAGTGATGTCCATCATCTTTGTGAAAGGTTAAACAATTTTTACAATGGACGATCTGGAAAGCTCTGATGTGTTGAGGCCTGGGAGCGAGCCCCGAAGATCTTCTGTAAATTCGCCAGTGCCCAGCACTGCAGCCCAATCCCAAGGTAAAAATTACCCAGCAAGCTGTTCACGACTCTGGCTTAGTACAATAAGACCACCCTATAAACAGCAGAGACTTGACTTACAGTAACTATTATCTTTTCCTAAATTTGAAAACATTTCTCTGCGGTGTCCGCTATTCAAACAATGAATGACTCAAGTCTGTGGTAGAAGCCTGTCTGGAGGGACCAATATAAAACGCCTTATGACGTCATAAGTTACAATGACGTCATATCCGGTTTAAGCTCACATGAGTTCCGGAGAAATGTGCATTTTACTGATGTATAGATATTGAAAAGTTTTTCAGTCTAACATATCGACTTGCAAAACTTTTTGAACGCCCCTCGTATCACATTATAGTCATGCATTACGGTCATTTCACGCACAGTATAGAGTATTAAAAATAACAAATATCAAATATCAATAGACACATATGTCATGCAAACAGTGTTATGACTGCACTGAAAAATAAAATAAGCTTTTGCATTAATGCCGCGATTCATACGACAGTAATATGCATGCAAAATTGGCACAAGATCCTACAAAAGGCAAAATAGCGTAATGAATTTTCGTGATTGAATGTAGCTGATTACTGTGTTTCATACGATTTGTTCCTGACTGACAATAAGCATACCAAGTATAAAAATATACTCGAAGTCTCTTGAAGTATCACATGTACATGTGGTAAAATGGGCCTATACAATTTTAGAAAGTTTATATTATAAAAAGCAAAGATATGTAAACGTAAAGAATGCAATATACGGGCGTCATCAGCTACTCGTACAAACTGTAATAGAAATAGTTTGAAAAGTTACTCAGCACATACACGACAACAGCAAAATTGTGCTATTGTTTATCTACAATAAGTGGGAAAATAATTATTTGTCAATAATACTCATAGTGCAATACTGGCGAGTAAGTTTCACAACAGTCAACAGAGACACAGGCACATGCTAATCAGTGACTAACGAAGCAGCGCAAGATGCAAATTAGCACTTGTCACGCATCACAGTCACAATATCAATCAATGAACTGAACAAAGTAGGCTATAAGTTACGTTTCAAGACACGCAACAGTGCATGACAATGACACAAGGCCCATAACACAACAGCAGTAAATAGCAGCATCGGCAAAGCCGTAAATATATCACACAGCTCACTGCTGTTGCTGGTTGATCTTCAACTTTGTTCGCAGCAATGAGCCAGCACCGCTGAAGAGCCGACGACAGACAGACCACGCCACGGAGAAATGTGTCGCAGTAGGCGGCATCGCTCTCTCAGCGATGCCGCCTAAAAGTTATCAGTTAAGTCTAGTTAAGTTCATCCGTGCTTTGTGCTTCTTATGGCGAATAATGACACACCAATTGTAACGTGACCGAACAAGATTTCACAAGGTGGTGCAGCGACATGTCACGCGCGGTTGGGTGTGATGGGATTTTTAACGATTACTTGTAATTGCAATTACTGCAAAATATATCGACGACAGAATTTAGGAACTAAGTCATTATTTGATGTAGCTGTAACCAAAATTTAGGGGCTTACTTTTACCGGTCCATGATGATGCAGCGGCACACGTGCCGTCGGTGCTCAGAGTGTGAGAGATGGACAGGGTTGGAAAATTGGCCCGAAAAACCTAGGTTTTAAGGTTAGTAAAAACGTTAAAAACATCAAAAGTCCAAATTTTACGTTTTTTAGGTTTTCTTGTTTGTTGTAAAATTTATTACATATCATATTCTATTTAGTATCTTAATCGCGATTTTTGATTACTTTATCTTGCGACAATTTATAGAAAACAATACCATTATGTGACGGAAAAGATGTATTAGATGTTTTTTCTGAGTCATAATTTTGTGTACGGTGTTCATTAGACACTAAACCAAAAAAAAACAAAACCCCCCAAAAAATAACCTTTAAAAACCTTTAAAACCTGAAAACTAGCATTTTTCTTTAAAACCCCAAGTTTTTTTCCATTCCTGATTGTGGGCAAACGGTAGCCTATAGGGTGGCAATCAGTCATGCTTTGTCGACGGCTGTATAGGGACTAATGTTATCTCTGCAGTCGAGCAGCGGCGGCAGCGGCACGTAAGCTGCTAGCTGAACCGCGCTGGACGAAGCACTGACTCCCGGCGGGGTCTGGGGCTGAGTTCCGGACGCCGAGGACGAGGAGACGACAGACTGATGATGGTCTTCTACTGGCACCCTGCTCGTCGACTGACGATCACCTGCCATCACCACAGCGTCGCCGTTGCCGCCACCAGCAGTTTCCACCAACAAGTCTCTCTGCTTATCCTCTGGCGTGTCAGTCTGCACATCAACGAACTCAGAAGGTGGTGCACAGAGCCGTTAGTAAGTAACTCATCACAGAGCTACAGAGTGTTACCTGCCACCCGACACAAGTGAACGCGCCCCGCCTTAACCCCAGCCAGACAGGCCGGTAGGCCTACTCGATTTACCTACCCCGGAGAGATGGAAGGCTAAGTTGACCTTGCTGTTGGTTATTATACTTATAGGCCTAACCACCAACAGTCACCCATCCGAGAAGTAATCACTTGATAGTGTGATCCGACTGCGAGTCGCACCCACGGCCTCTCGATTGCAAGTACGACATCCTACCGTAACAGCACCAAGCCTTTGCTTTTATTTATTAACGAACGCTCTTAATGGCCAAATTTTCGTTCTCGATAAATCAGAAAATGGCCCGGTGTTTTAGAGACGGTGAACAACATTAAAGCGAAAACGAAATATGTAAATATAGGGCTACCGTGACTACGTATAAGCGCATAGATTTGGAGACTGACTGGGTGGTTGAAACAAGTGCTGGCGGTCGAGTAGGCGTGGTGCGTCTGCACCAGCTGGTCGGCACGATCCTCGTCAGTGTCAAAGTAGAGGCAAAGCATAGGAACGAACTCTTCACCTATCGCATCATCAGTAGGCTTACCAGCATCGTCACCATCATCATCATCAGCAGCAGCAGCAGCAGCGGGCGCAGCAATCGGCGACATCGTCGGCGTTGACACGTAGACGTTCTGCTCCATCCAAACACGAATACGGTACAGCTCTTCATAGGAAACCCATCTCAGATCTACGGAGCGTCACCAGCCATGTGAGATCGTGCCACCCGACACAGGTGAACCCGCCCCACCACAATAATCCCAACCAGATAGGCTGGTAAGCTACTCGATTTACCTACTCCGGAGGAATCGAATGCTGAGTTGACCTATAGGCCTAACCTTGATGTTTTTGTGAATTTGAGATGAAAAGTTAAAAAGCTGTAGGCTTATATAACTTGTAGGCCTAGCTGGGAGTAAATGCTTAAGTTTTGTGAGTATACCCAATTACCCATAGATCCCGTGGGCTTGTTGTCTCGTGCATGAGTCTACATAGGCCTGTTATAAAAATTTTTCATTCATTTTTCATATAATCTACGTTCGCCGACTAGCATGAATGCACTCCGGACATGAAAAAAATGCGGTGACTATTCGTCTGGCAACCGTACAAATAGCTTGTAGGCTATTTTTCCGGTCAAAAAACGAGCCACAGTCTTTGCGAATAGATTCATTAAGTCGAAGTCGAAACGTTGAGGTACAAACAATTTTTTGGTCGTAATTGATGAATTTATTACTGTAGAGCCACAGTGTCATTTTCGATCTGCCATTTCATATCTTCAATTACGATTCATTGCTGGTCGCTAGGCAACGGCACCAGCGTCGGTCAGCGTAATTAGTGTTAGGCGTAGTAAAAAAAGAATTAGCGTTAATATAATGGTGTAAGGTTTAGGGTTTAGAATCAGGGTTGGGGTTAGGGTCAGCGTATTTTAGAGATTTATGTGACGATAATGCACACCCAAACTAAGTGTGTAATATTGGCGATAAATTCGAGACTGCTGCAGGCAAGCACGAAACTTGCCGACTGGCGAATCCGTGATTCCCCACTTCGTAAGGTTAAGGTTGCCAGTTGGCCGGCTGCCATCCTGTCTCGGCAGTGGTCTCGTCGTACTGCCGCAGAGACACGGTCTTAGGCGGTAACTACGAGCACCCTTGGGTGCTCGTACGTACCGCCTAAGACCGTGTCTCTGCGGCAGTACGACGAGACCACTGCACGTACCGGCTAAGGCCGTCCAGGACGGCGGCCGGATAAATAGCCAGACAGAGTAAAACCGGATATTTATCCAATTGCTGTATCCATAGCCGTTAGGCTATTGATACGGCTGCCGGATAAATATCATGTAAAGGTAAAAAAGGTAAATGTGTCAATTTGTATAGCTCATTTCGCGTACAATGCCTCTAATGCGTTTTTCGTCACTAACCCGAGCCGCCAGCCGCACGGCCACAACGTGCAGTCTGCAGACACAGGCTAACGCAGCGGCCGGCTAGGCAGCCCCAGTCAGCTGTACTAAGGTCACCACCTTCCGTAATCCATATAAATGAGTTACTGCTCATTTTACCGTCCCACGGAGGGTAGAAGGCTGAGTCGACCTAGCTGGCAGGCTTCGCACTGAGATGGTTTACCTGTCCGCAGGCAGTCACCCATCGCAGTACTAACCGGGCCCGGCGTAGAGTAACTTCGTTTCAGCCGAAACGCGTTACCAACTACGCCACGCCACCAACCATGTCATCATGTGCCAAAAACAATCCCGTGTAAGCCAAATCCTTGCCAGACAGTACTGCGGTGTTTATTAATTAATTAATTAATTGAAATTTTATTGTGGCCACAGAGACATGAAAGAACAACATTGAGGTATAGTATACGGATTCTGGTTGATTCAACAGAAGACGGATAAATCTTGTCTGACGGCGGCACAATCTCAACGTGGCCCATGTCATACAGCAACTTGTAGCATCTTCTGCAACAAACAACGCACACACGAACTCGCAACTCACGACCCACGCGGAAACTAACTTCTGTTAACGTAGTATGCATACGCAAAAGTAAGACAGATCGGGCTATATATCAGACTCACAGAATGTAATGGGACTAGCAACATTAGCGACGACTGAGACAATTATTTTCCTTCTCCGCGATGAAGAATTGACTTTAACTTAAGTCCATTTATTTTACTTGGTCTGTAATATATTTATTTCTTAAAGATTAATAATTGCAAACTGGAAGGATAGTTTCAACAGTTCCAAACTCCGTTTGGTTTACAATCTAGGATTAAATTAAAGCAGTTGACTTAATAATAAACCTAATAATAAGCGTAATAAGAAATACAAAAAGCCCAATTGTCGTTAGGATAGCCGACCATACTAATTGTCAGTGAACTTCAAGGTCATCCAAAGTCGATAATTTTTATCTCACTCGAAAAGGGCGTATGCGATTACCCATTAGCGATCAATAGCAACCTTGGCACTATCCATCATCGTTTCCGTGATACGGCCATTTATAGCTTGAAACATTCCATTGAAAATTGCGGCCAAACTGCTGCAGATGGAGATATGGTTACTATTGACAGCCTATAGAAAGTCGTCAGCTCCCTATCTAATGGTACCATCGCCGCCCCCTATACGACTTATTGCACGATTGGCATAGTGCGTTATGACCCTTCAAAATCATCCGAAGTCAATGATTTCCATCTCATCTGAAACGGTGAATGCATGCCACTTTCTATTAGTGATTAATAGTAACCTTGGCTCCATCTTTCACCGTTTTCGAAATATGGCCAGTTTTTCATTGAAAAACGCACATTTTTCTACCCCCTCAAATTTAACAACATTCCCCTTGCACTAGATCGCTAAAATTTTGCATACCTAGGTTTAAAACACATGGCTAATTATTTGTATAAAATTCCCCCTTATGACCTACCAATTAGCCACAATTCATCCTATACGGACGAGGACGGACGGACGGACAGACGACAACAGTATCATAAGCTCGACCGTTACTTAGACACGATCAGCTAAAAATGATGATAGACGTGAGCGAAGCTTAGCGAATTCGACCTACTTTGCTACAGTGACGATGCCAACGACGAGAAATACTAAGATGAGAAAGGACGACGTTATCAAGCCGATAGTTGCAGCTCCAGACAAGCCTGCAATTACAAGTCGTGATAACATCATCAATAGTTTCGTCACTATATGGGATTATTTCTGTTTCTAGAGGCACTCGTAGTATGCCTATAAACCGTTTGCCTGTCATACGTGCGTGCCTCGGATTGTGAGACACATACGTCACTGAGAATGAGAAATCGTCCGTGAGTCTTTCCCACATAAATTCGCATGGTTTAATTGTCACAGTGTTTTTCGACTTCATTCTTGAAACAATCGCTGTTCGTCGTCAACCATTTGCATTCACAGTCAGCAGCGTTTACCGGTTGATTTTACCGATGACGCCAAATGCGTCATAAACATGCGTATTTCATTAAAGGTTTTATATTATAATTTAACAAAAAGACATATTCTCTCCAAAAATTTAACAATAAATAACCATTACAGCGTACTATCTCACAGCACTACAGTGAATTTTGTGACGAATGTAAACGTAGAATTTTCTGTAGGCTTAAGCTTTTACAAAAAAAATCTATAGGCCTAAAGAATAATTGCTGCTAGACAAGTTTTTTCATCCCATAATAAGCTTACACCGAAACTAACGTCCGGTGAGTTTAAAAAACGCAAAAGCAACTATTTTTGCATCTCATATACGCAGACCCGTCGAGCGGGGAAAGAAGGGAAAAGTTTTTCCAGGCCCCGCGACGTTTGGGGCCCCGCCATTGCTTAAAAATATATATGCTATGTCTGACAACAAAACTAATCATTTGAATTGAGCTTACGTCAATCGTCAAGTTATCTTGTGGCGATTTTTCAACAAATCTGACTATTTCTTGAATGAATGAATGTATTCAGAATTCTAGCCCGCTCCCCAGACACCACCCTACATAGGGCCCCGCAGAATGTTTTCCGAGCCCCGCTGTGGCTCTCGTCGTGCCTGCTTATACGTCGTGTAGCTAGCCTGATGCATGACATAACGGTGTAAAACGGTCCGACTAATCACCGACCGTCTCGCAGCACGAGTCGCGTGACTGGTGAGGTAAAATTCGACTGGCCGAGAGCGGACGAGCTCCTGACGCAGACGTGATACAGACAGTCGGGTGTCAGTCCGTGCAGAGTCGCAGACGATTGCGACGAGTCGACGACTGCCTTCGACCCTGTACACAAATCCGTATCAACTCGAAAGCCTCAAACATATCCTCAACATCAGTGTCGTGGTGGCAAAAAAGCGACATCATGTGTTTCGCGTCACGTGATCTTTGCTGAGATTACTTGTCCACTCCATTCAATTGTCATCATTCGTAAGAGCGCAAAGCGATATTGACATTAATTTTTTTCTCGCGGCCGAAAGCAAGGGCTTTTCATTCTATACGCATGCCATATATACGTAGACGCACGTCACAACACGTGGGTGTCTTTGATGCCTCACTTATTGCGTGCTTGCTGTAACGCAAATCCAGAACAACTGCACCTCGCAAGGCACGACCACAGTTCACGTAGATACATACATTTTCCATCGTGTTTACTATTGGTCTGTTTGCGGTTTGCTGACTAAACGAGCACGTTTCAGTAGTTATGGCCTATTTTTGTTTTTAACTGTCTATAAACTCATTTTCACTAGCACCGAATAAAGTAACAACTAATACTGTACGCGTATTGCAGTGCCGACAACAAAGCAATTTAGTAATCATTTGGCACTTTCTGTGGATGTCTAGGCTAAACAATCTCATGCACTGTTGTTTCCTATCCAAATATACATGTAAGGTCTGGGAAGTGCAAATGCTACGTAATCTACCCAAAGTGGATTTTCCAAAAAATATAACTTTAATGAACAGAAATACATTCTACAGCAACAGCATAATAAAATTTGTCTTCAAAAGACATAGAACGTTTGTGATTATACACAGCCGAAGAATACCATATGTCGTAAATTAAACATTTTCAAAACAAGCTATAGTTAACTAGTAATGAATCGAAACAAAAATTGTGTTCACCCCGACGGGATCTAAATCAAACATCTACCAAAGCAACAGGAAGTCCTCGTTTTAGGCTTGGCGTTTTATTAGCCTTGGCTTGAGTTCCGTAGAGTGCATATCTATCGAATCTAATACTTCGCTACTGCACCTGCAAGTCAAGTCAAAGTGCTCACAGAACATCGTATCAGCGGCTAATTAACTTACGTCGCTACTTAAACGACTCGTAGACTTACTACTTTGGTGATAGTGATGTAAACGACTACTGCAGTACTACTACCCATATACTACCACCACCACCACTGCCACCAATACTGCGGCGGGCAAAACTACGCAGACGGGGAAAGCAGCAAAAGTCGCGAGTAAAGTGCAAACTTGCCGTGTCCTCGCTGACAGTCGCAGTCGACGTCATCATGTGGACATGCCGTCACGATGAAGTGCTCGATGTAGCCAGTCTCACCACATCCGGGCCTCGTCCATTCCACTGTCAGACTGGACGCCGACTGCTGACTGGCGAAACGAACATCGCTTGGCGCCTTCACGTCTGCACGCATAGTTTATGTGCACACAAACGACAAAAATTGTGGCCGGCCATTGGGAGGACTAAGCCCCCTGACCTCTAAACAAGAGGACCCACCCAAGGGCTGTCTCCCCAATGGCCGGGCACAATTTTTTGGTTAAAAATAAATATTATGGACTCAAAAAAGTAATTAAAATGGTTGCCACAAGATCTCACATTTTAAGGCTATAATGCACTAGATTTGATTTCGACACAGGAGAAGTTCACAACGCTTCCCAGACCCCTAGTTAAAATTTAGGGTTTCTACTTTTAAGTGAAAAAGAGAAAAACAAGAAATCTGAGCTAATGCTCATGATACGCGCGAGAGCCATAGCAGTTCCTGTTCGCACGGAGTGACGGAATGCCCCACGTAAGGCCAATATCAGACGTCGAGGGCTCGAGGTAGACGGAAATATGACAGACGGTGGAAAAACGATTCTATTTTGTCTACATTATATCACACTTGCCACGAGATTCAGTCAGGAAGTTTTATTGTGGCGTGAAGTAACTCGAGCGCATTACATCACTGCAGGCACAACTCCATTAGCGCACGCACGCACATGCACCATTATAAACCTTTGGCAAATGTTGAAGCACAGAAGTAAAGAAGGAGTTTTTGAGCCGTCAAAGAGAAAAAACTTAGTAAAAATCAAGAATGAAGAAAGTTACTTAACTGCAGCAAATAACAACAGTAGGTCATAACATCAGATTTCTGAAACATGTTCACAGATAATTTAGCCTTTTTCGCCCGGTTCTATCAAATGTTTTTTAAAGCGCAAGATGTCCGAAACATGGACGTCGGCTTTTGAATGAATAAACGAATGAACAAAACAAAACATCTTTATTTTCTGTCGCAGCTGGATTCGAACGTACTTTTACGCCAGCTATTAAGTACAGGTACACAGCGTACAAGCAATTACGTAAAATAAAATTAGCTAAACAATAGGGTGAAAATAGTTTAGCCTCAAACCCCACTGGGAAGCTTATAATGCTTCCCTAAATTCCTTAATTCCTGGATTTAGAAAATGGCCCAGAAAAGAACAAAAATAGGGGAAAGAGAAAAAAGACTGAGGGGAACAGATGCCCGGCGACTACTCACCTGCGCGTGCGTCATAGACACAATCTGTCCACGTGATGCCGCTGCTAGTCGTCCGGTTACGGCCATCCAGCCAATATTCCGCTGAGATGCCGAATGCCAGGTCGTAATAGGCGAATCCGGTGCCCAGACGGAGCACGTGGTTGCGATTAGTCGCCGCAACGTGGCGCCACTGCAGCTGTAACGACATCAGCAGCACATTCACGAGCGTCGGCGACATGTAGGCCTATCTATACTTTACTCAAAAACGCCGCCAGGACTTTCGTATCTTGTACAATAACTTACGCAAACGTAGACCTACATAAACCAACTGGAACAATCCACTGCACAGTTCTTCATTTTTACTACAAAAAGACACAATTAAAAATTTAAAAAGACATGAGAAACCACAACACTCAATATTTTTTTAAATATAAAGAATGAAAAATGACACAGTTTGCCGTGGTTGGTTGTCGGAGCGCCCACAGGTTGATGCACAGCTAGCACCCAATTCACACCTACGACGCCGACGCAACTCAACTCAGCAGCTGCTGCGTTCAGTTGAATTTGCTGGTGCAAATTAATTACAATGAATTTAAGAAGTAGAACTAAGAAAGTTCAAACTTTCGTCAAATTATGTAACAATGCGTGTATGCGAACACAAATCGTAAATCGGTATCGAGCAGCGATAGTGTGATTTATTACGCGCGAAAGCAGAATGCTTCGCGCGTCTTTGCCATCGTCTGGGCGTCCGTCTGTCCGTCCGTCACACTCGTGAGCTGTATCAAAACGGTGCAAGCTAGGATCACGAAATCTTCACTGTGAGCTGCCCCAAGGTCTCTAG
>Ga0209367_1012360_pt1 | contig 11175 bp, 6 predicted proteins | sample WorMetLIZISLAND2_FD_187412 | JGI IMG/M metagenome (GOLD analysis project Ga0209367, IMG submission 187412) | Marine gutless worms symbiont microbial communities from Max Planck institute for Marine Microbiology, Germany - Olavius geniculatus... ... | reverse complement strand
AAACGCTTTTGCATTGCTGTATTTTGCCAAAATTGGGGGCTGCATGTACGCAGGTTAGGCGTCTGTGGATATGGATATATCCGTGGATATCCATGGATATCCACGGAAAATCTGTGGATATGGATATGGATGGGAAATTTCATATCCACAGCAAGCCTAGCGATTGGACAGCGACAGAAGTGGAAAGAGAAAAAAAATTTTAAAAAGAAGAGGATAGAAGGGACAATAAGTAGAGATTCGCTCTGAAGAGAATAAACGACAATGAATTTCAGTCACTGACCAGTGTCCAATCGATCCACCCCGAGTCACAGTATCCGAGTACCGGCATGACACTGTAACCAGGACACCACTGCGGTGTCGGCACACTCAACGGCAGCGGTCCATCTAAATTGCGGGCACCGGCAATTTATCGGTCACATATTTCAGTAGCTTTCTTCTTAGGAGCCAAAGACGGGACCGTTCCTTGGACAAAATGAGGCGCAGTTGTAAAATAACAACAGCTGATATTATATACTAGAACGCTGGAACCTTCCCCTCATTGAGGGAGCACCTTTGCATACAGATTCGGATTTGGGAATTGGGACTGAGACCACACATCAAACACGGAAGCCGGAGAATAAGGCCGATGCCAATGGTGTACAGTAGCAACAGCAGCATATGACCAGCACCGCAGCAGCAGCAGCAGCAGCACGCGGCACGGCACGAAGCAGTGACATCAATCACTCAGTCAGATGACATCAACAACCACCAATCAGTTCTGGAGCTCCCAAATCGAGTCGGTTCAGTAGTTTAGCTGAAAACTGGGATGTTCACGCTAAGTTAATATACAAATACCAAATTCTCTATCTGGATCGCATAACGATAGTTCCGTGGCGCCACCTTGTGAATGATATAGACTTGTGTCGCAGCCCGAAATTGCCAAAAAATCCATAAAACCCCCTATTTTGGCGTTCAAAGTCATCCAAGGTCATTGAATTCGGCGCCAATAGAGAGCCAGTGTACGACTTCCTATTAGTGATTAATAGTAACCTAGGCCCTATCTCGCACCCTTACTGAGATACAGCGACTTATTGCCCCAAATCGCAAATTTTGCCCACACCCTCTCATTTAGCGCCCTCGTTTAGGGTGACCCCTTCGAATTTATGGAAAAGCTTTATGGTTCCTGAAACTAGAGTCTTCTTGGTTATTCTAGCTTGCACCGCTTTTGACTGATCCACCCGTGTGACAGACAGACGGACGGACAGAATTGCGATGGCCAAGACGCGCTGAAAGCAGTAGCTGTTTTTCGCGCGTAAAAAGCAGCTGCTAATATCAGATCAGACTCTGCGAGTTCTGCAACGACAAAAACTGATAGCTTCGAGACGAGTCTCGTCTAGTAGCTATATAGTCAGGAAGCGAGATAAAGCACGGGCCAGCAGATCGTTGGGAAACAGATCCAATGACGTCGTATAGCGCAAGTCTATTATGTTGTCCATTCAGGCGCGCCTACAGTCGGCATTGCAATAGCTGGATAACAGACGTATGCCGTCATACAGACCAGAATATATAACCCCATTGATAAAGGCAGACAGACAGAATGTGTTCCTCCCCTATACGCTGCAGACTCTGGCCACCGCAAGGCTATAATCTTATCTGGATTCTGGATCCAGAGCAATACATATGCACAGACGGACCTACTCCATTGCCTCTGCGCAGTGCCACACAAGACGCTTTATCTGTCGCAGTGGTGGAGTGAGCCCATATAGCTCCGCACCGGAGCACGCAGGTGGTCTGGACCACATTACAAATAAACTGCAGTTATATGACACCTTGTCTATAGAGCGTCACTGACTTAATATCAGTACAAAGACTTCCATGTATACGGAGATCTATTCTCGTTCATGTATCCGTGCCACAATAAAACGCGGACACGTCGTTATAGACGACGCCTACGGTGTACACATGAGAAATCCTGGATGACTGTGCAGTGTGCATTGATGCAAAACAACGAACAGTCCAGACGCTTATCGACTTGCAATCAATGCCACAGTCACACAGCGTATATTCATCGGCACAAAGCGAAACAAATGGCACGGTGTGAGTCGGTGCGCTATGACGTAATGGCTGTCAATCAATCAATCACTCAGCGCTACGGCACCACACCAGGCTATCACACGGGAGAAGGGGAGAGAGGCTTCTGCACCATAATAAACACGGGAGCAAATGCTTTATCACAACAAGCAAGGTTCCTTCACTCATTCGTAGACGGCGGAGTTGGTGAAATGTAACTGGAAACAAATTTTCTCTCTATAGAGCTTTATATAGAAAATGCGTTTTTTCAAGCCAGGGGGTGTCTCGAAATCGACGACGGCTGGAACGTCGCTTCTGGGGTAAAACCCAATCCGGAAAAGACGTCTAAAATGGGGGAAAACATAAAGAAAGAAAAGTGGGGGTAGATAAGAAAAGACGGGAGAGTGAGGGAAACGAGGTGAACTTGTTGCAATGACTCAAATCAAGGGGGACAGACTATCAAACTAAATCGCTGATCTATTGAGCAGGAGATGAACGGCCAGTGCCCGCCCGGCTGCCGCAAAGAATTGCTGAGCCCACAGGACCTGTAGATTGCAATTTGCCACACAAGTCGTCAAGTCGCGGGCGGCAAATCGATCGGTTGTGTGTGTGTGTGTGTGTGTGTGCGCGCGCGCGCGCGTTGATGGCCAGCTGTATGTGGGGGTGGTCCACATCCCCCATAGTGGTCGTTCGGTCTACGACTCATTGATTGCGCCCATTGTCACTCAGTCAGCGGCGTATATAGAAACAGTGTGAAATATCAGTAGGCCTACGTGGGGAAGAGAGCCATAGTCACACTTTAACAAGATGCAGACTCCAGACCAGCATTGGCTGTGGACATGCCGGCAGTGCTGAGACAGAAAAAAACATAAATGTACAGGTGCAAAACTAAGTGATGATTAAAACAGACGAGTATCTCTGGCTCCTCACGAATCACGACTCCCTTTCACCAGAAGTGGTAAAGTACAACACGCCAGGGCTGCATGTTCAAACATTTGTGCGTACAGTCATGATGCATCCAAAATTACAATTTTGGCACAAATTATATACAGAAAATTTGCTAATATTGCAGCCAGCTAACAGGCACAACGTACCGTTATATAAGAAGTTAGAAACCCCCCCTTCTCTGCCCTGCGGTCAACCTTATCATCATTTATTACGCCAGCAAGGCAGCACGTCACATATATACAGTATACAGTTAAAATCACACAAGCAAACCCCTATTAGCGCCTTAACTCGATTTGCGCCTTTGGCGCTCGACCTTGCCCCCCACCAACTTCAACTCCCGGATCCGCCTATGGACGCATCTGTATCATGTACTGATCGCTTTGGATGTATAGCAAAATGTGTTAACGTAAGCTTGAACGAACCATATGTTGAAATGCAAAGAATGGCTTATCTGACATGCTGGCTGGAAATATTATGCAATCAAAAGCTTGTGGGGTTGCGGTGGCCAACCCATTGCTCCTATGTGGTCAGCACCCCGTCTGTACATGGCGCTACACTGTCAACCATCATTACACAATGCTTCACATGGCACAAAACAATCAGTCGCCAACGACCAATTCTAATTTACTCAGCAGAGCAGCTCGTTCTTTTTTCCTATCTGACTGCTCGTCTTCCATTAGCAGCAATGCAAGCCATCAGTCTACTGCAAACTGGGCAGTTGCTGCAGTCGCACTGCAATGAGAGACGACATACAATCACGCCGGACAGGAAGGAAGCGACGGGTTTACTTGCTTACTGTCTAGACACACGACTGGCTGCGACACTGCGACGCCTTTCCGCGCGGTGGCATTAGACTTACTTTTAGTGATTTACCATCGCTTTATTACGCCGAACGGCGGCTCAGAATGTGCACTTTCACATATATTTGTCAACGGCAGCACACATTTATCCTTTGCCACACGCCGTACAGCCAGTATACAGCATACAAACGACGTCCGTGGTCTTTCATTTATAGCCGCAGACACGCAGTTAGCGCAGAAGGTGTGGCCGTTATTACCGGATACCGTTATCATAACCTCAACCAGCTGCAAGCAAAATATTGGGCTTTGGCCCAGTGGCGTAGTGGATGATGTCCAGCGTACACAATGGGCGGCCCTATTCCACTAGCCAGCAAACCGCTAGGGGAGATGTCGTTTATAACCATAATAAATAGAAATTATGTATTAATTTCAATTTTGTGACAAAAAAGCATACAGACGAAAAAATGTAAAAAAAATAATAAAGTAAAATAAAAATAAGCCAATAAAATTGTCCATGGTGCATGGGATAATAAATGTTCTGCATGGGAGATGACATATAACGCATACAGCGGTATAAAAATAACTGTATTTTCAAGTCCGAGAAGCAACTGCTCCTTGCATGAATAGACTTCGATTGAAAGTTTTTGTCCCTTCAGTGCTCTGCTTATTCAGTAGTTTTATCACAGTCTCTTATAAATGTTCATTAAACACCACTATCTGCCAGCTATCGATCGGTTTTCATTAGACATCCATAACACGGTTAACACGTGCACGCCTTACATCCAAAGTAACAGATTTCTATGTGTCTTGGAAAAAGAGCGGACGGAGCTGCTCAGAGTGGACTCTGGCGGCGGCGTCGGGCGTCCTTGGGTAACAATCAATAACCAAGCAGCAAGACGGATAAACTTATGCGGCCAGCCGGGTTGGCTGGATGGGTCATTGGTTGGCCGGGGCATCACCCAGTAGCACCGACCACCCAAGGCGCCGCCAGTTGCTGTATAGCCATGCATGTATGCAGCAAGTCACAATGTCAAGCGTCGACACCACCGCAGCCGTCACAATTACTGCGTGTGTGCTAAGCCTTCGCATATATAAACCGCTTCAGTAGGCCTACAGCTGGGTCGCTGATATCAACAGGCAAAGCAAGCTCACAGTGACCTCAACTAAAGCAGCGTAACAAAGCCACAGATCTGAACCGAAATGAAACACTGTAATGAAAGCCAAGCGTCTCGTTTCGATTCGTTTCACTTCCGAATTCAGATCTGTCGGTCTGTACGCTCCTCAACAGTAGGCCTATATACACTGTACGCTTCACTGATTCCACTGACGCCAATGCAGACGATGAGGTTATATATTCTATGCTTTATCGGGAATATCATGAACTAGAACTTCAACGGAAAACGGCAATGGTTCACTGAATCCAGATACGGTCAGATATCTGGTGGTTTTTGTGGCTCCTGTCTGGATCTGATTCCGGTGCCAGATCGTAAAAATCAGAATCCGATCTGGATCCAACTGCGACCAAATCCCACATCTGTGGATATAAGTCAAAGCCGTAGAATGGCCTGGATTTACAATGATTCTATAGGTGTCCATGGTTAAAGCAGCGGACGACAGCAGATATTGAGTCGTCCGCCAGTGATGCAAGTGTCGTAACCATGATTGTGTTTACCCAACAAAAGCTGCCTATGAGAACCACCCTCCTCTCACCAACGTCGTACATTCACGACTGTAATCTTCTATTGAGAATCAAGGGAATATTCTGGGTCTGGGTAAAGCTATACTGCCCTGAAGACTGTGACAACACGCACGTCCGAGACATAACGCAATGCTGATCTCAAGTCATTCATAAAACTAGAAGGCACATACACTGGTGAAAGTCACGTAAGTAATTTTTGTTCAAAATAGTAATTTAAAGTTTCAAAGGCATTTTTTGTAAATTAGTTCATTAAAAAATTATAATTAGGCCTAACTTTTTTCGTAAATAGCCTATACTATAGCTATAGTTACTGCCAGTGCCAGCACTGTTGCTGCCGAACTGCTAACAATGCAGAATCTGCTGGTGACGTAACCAATGACGTCATTATTATTATGACATTACATCACTGCGCACAGACATAAGACAGAACGACAGACCGAAAATCCGAAGAACCGTACATTGTCTCCTGCCTTCACTACGTTCACTTGGCGGACATAATATGTACGTTTCAATACGGTCTAAAAATTTATCACCCCGGTATCTCATCATGAAACGGATACAGACAGCACGTGGCTTGGTAGTAAATTGTGTCAAATGACACTGTGTATACATACATAACCAGCTAAACGGCACAGTTCTAATATTTTCGGCAGCGTATTAATCAACTTTATTCATCGAAAAATTGACACCCTATAGCGATTGTAGGTGAAACTCACTCAGCTGGCGCAGTCTGCAGCTCTCAGCTGAATTATTTAAATATAGCAAAAACGAAACACGCCAGCACATTGTGCCATATGCACGAACAGATATATACATGTACCTGGGTTTTCTGTGAAGTTTTTGTTGTCAGAAATTTTAAATTTTTATTAGTATGGATCGTTTGTTCACACATACACAGTTTTCGTCTGCTGATGCATCTTCATTCTTCACCTAAAGCGTTTTTCGGCAATGTGCCGTTTGCATCGATTGTGCGCTAGCCGGCTAGAGTACGCAGGTTACGTATTCCATGTGACAGGTGTGATCTGTAGCTCTGTGATGGATTCCCCACAAAAAGCCATACACAACCTTTACTTAACCTTTTAACGATCAGTGTGTGCAGGCGTATAGTAGTACGTACCCGTAGAAGATGGAAAGGACGTGTATGAACCACTGAAAGCACCAGCCGACAAGTAGCGACACGGCGACAGCGCTGCACACCAGGTCCACAGTTTCCATCTAGTTGACAAAGGCTGCACGCCCGGCCCGGCCGCCGTCCTGGCTGCTGACTGGACTTACCCCGCGGTCCACTCCAGTCTAGTACAGTCAACAACGGTGGACCCGCGGCAAAGGGACGACACAGGCGGCGCAGCGGCCTGTCCACTCCCTAGTCCTCAACACCGAGTTCCTTCCTTCCTGACTTCCGCGTCGACAGCACTTGCAGTCAACAGAGACAGCAGTTCACACTTCACGGCAGACGGACAGACTGACGAACAAATACTAATCCCAGATCAGCAGCAGCAACCGTGCAGTAGCGTTAAAGACGCCCACAGTGAAAAACAGAAACCAATGGTGGCGGCGGCCGAAAGACAATCGACAGCGATCCATCCATCCATTTCAACAGCGCCAGCTCATCACGGCGTGATGTCGCGCTGTCTGCGTCGTGTGTGGGCGACGGACGAACGCACTGACCGGGCCTGGACTAGGAGCGAATCAGCATCCACGACGTGTGCTGGACACCGGGGGAGGGAGAGGGCGAGGGAGGCGACGTCAAGGGGTGGTGATGAGTTAGCCGGCCGGCCTGCAGTGCAGTTCGCAGACACAGTCGGCTGAGCTGCTGGGCAGCAGCAGCAGCACTGCGCGCACACACACACACACACTGGTCAGTGCGGTCAGCCGGTGGTCACTCGGTCAGTCAGTGATGACGGCGGGAAATCACTGGCAGCATTGATCGCACTAGAACCGCCTTTCCCCGTGAGCATTTGAAGCAACTTTTCCCAACCCTTTCCCTGTTCTTTTTTCCAGGACTAAAACACCCGGGCAGATAGGCCTACCTAAAAAAAAACTTGGTGTTTTTAGGTAAACCCACTTTTAAAAACCACTATAGCTAATTTCTCAGGGCACCTTTTCGACTATAGTCGCCAGTGGCATATAGCGAGAGTTGAGAGCATAAACAACAAATATGGACCGATATCTTGCATAGACAAGCTAATAGTTTAGAATGAGCTGTCGCTGGCGACAATAGAAATAAAATGAATAAATAAATAAATAAATAAACAGGATCGCAGATTATAGATAGACTAGGCCTATAAAACACACGACGGTCGACGACGCGAACGTTAAACTCCGATGTTTGCTAATTTAGATCCGTCAGTGGGCTGATCGGTCGTTGCAGTGAGACAGAGCATATATAAAGTGCAAACCGCGAAATGTGAAAGCGTGAAATCTGTCCTAGAGTAAAGTGCGAAAGTGAACTTGCAAAAACTTCAGTGCAAAGACGTGTATAGGCTATAAAAGGCGAATAAAAAATTCATGTCCTGGAACCATTTCGCATGTTCTATGTTTCGCCTTTTATACGTATGCAATAGGCCTATATACGGTATAAGCATAATGTGATGCAAAATTCACATTTTGTTTTGCACTATACAGTTGGACATATTTCACGCATTTGCAGTTAGCAACAAACAAGGCAGCAAGCAGCAACTGGCTCGTCAGATAACACGGAGCTATAACTAATATTTCTACTTTCATGATCAGATAACCGCACGAGGTTACTGACGTCTGTGCTATTGCTGAAGTCCGGACACACAGACAGACAGACCCAAAGACATGGTACGCTCTGTCTAACAAATAGTGAGCTGTATCAGCGACAGCTCAATAAACTCCAACGAAGTCACGTAGAAATCAGACCTAATATTAATGTATGAATATCGGCATGCAATTTACAGCAACATTTCAACATTGGTAAGTCTACTGGTACTATTATTTCAATTCAAAAACCAGCCGTTTCCATGCGGTATAGTAGAGTGCACTGATACCAAATATTTCAGGTTAGGGATTAGGACAAGGTAACAGTTAGGGTTAGACAGTGACAGTGTTCGTGTAGTGACAGCTGTTACGTTTCTGGTTTAGCGTTCCCAGTTTTATCACAGAACTGAATTTCGATCAGTGCAGTAGACCTACTGCACTGAAAATAGAATTTGGAAAATGAAATATAGCACTCATTAAAGTTAAGGTTAGGTGTAGGGCTAGAGAACTGCATGGGGATGGGGACAATGGTATACTGTGGTTACCACACACACAAGTTGCTGCAGTTTAATTGTACACAATTTCATACAAATCAGTCTTTTGATACTAAACTTTTTCTGCATAGTTTTTTTTTACTTTTTTGTACTAAAACTGATAGCGTTATTTATCTATACAACAGCGTAAACACGTAGCCTATCGAGAAATTCGAAGCATCATTCGAACTGCCACACCCCTTATAAGGGCACAACCCACGACAACTAGTTTACGTAGATTACATCATAAAGTCTGGATTGAGTAACCTACCGTAATTACCGTAGTTTAGTTTGACACCAAATGCTTCCAATTTACCTGTAAATACTACTAGGAAAATCGTGTACGCCCTAACTGAAACACCGGCAAACTGACTGACTGTAGACTAAACTGAATCGACAGGCAGAGGGCAACTAGCCTGCCGCGGCGCGGGCCGCCTAGCGTCAGGCGGGCGCAGGCCTGTATTTGGGTGGGCGCCGGTGTGACCATTCGGGGTATTTAAAAAACCCAAGTTCGGGTGCAAAAAATGCCCAGAAAAACCCAGGTTGAGTTTAATGCAGTAACGTCAGTACTCAGTAGTTAGTACATAGCATGGAAAACATTAAGATTATGACTTCACACACACACACACACACACACACACACACATTTGCGAAGTTACATAAGCCGTAGCACATCAAAACGTGTGCATCAAAATGTCACAAATTGTCTATCGGATAATCGGTAGTCAGTAGTCGGTAGACCTAGGTTTCAACTTTCAACACGTAGGGCCTACTCAGTGTGTTGTGCATTTCATGTAAAAAATTTTAAAAGTTATGTTTGCATGCACACTGTAACTAACTTAACAATTTGCATTAATATCAGCAGTTAGCCACCTGGGCAAAATTCAAACGGAAGACAAACGTTATATTTTATTAGGCGGTTTAGGCCTATATGTTAAATGGCAGAGTCTGGTACCGTACTATATGCTGTTTTATATGTATTTATCTGTCTTTCTGTTCGTCATTTTATGACGAATAAACGTGTTTATAAGCCGGTCAGTATCGAAATCTGTTAAAAGGAAAAAAACCTAGATTCTCGCAGAAAAAAAAACAATTATTCAAACGAAAATCTAGATCTACACAAACCTAGATCTATTGAAAAATAACCAGAAGTAGTCACACTGGTGGGCGCTAGGCGCCTGATTCTATGGAAAGCCGATTATGCAATAACTATATCTGTTCGCAAAATGTTATAATTTTCACCTGCATGTTAAAGAGACCGATGACTATTGACTAGTACCGACATGGCTGCAAGTTAATACTCAGTTAAATTATTTGTCTCTTGAACTGTACGCAAACGTCGCCGCAAGCTGTAGCATGTGTGAAAATGATAATGGTGATTTCCATTCACCAGATGACGCCAGTGATAGGGAGCATCGCCACTCGCCATTATAGTATACCGACTCATAGTCCATTATCTGCTTTCAGTAAATGCTGCACCATAGGCCGGGGGTTGGTGACTACCGAAATATTGCAGATCAAACTGCAACAAAACATAATGCATGTTGGAACATATGCTTATAGAAAAGTTTTTGGAATGCATGTGTGGGATTCTGCGAAGGAAATAGTTTTTGTGTAAAAAACTGGATTTTAGGCATATATGTTTCTTGAAGAAATTTCTGTTTTTACATTGGCTTTTAAATAGACTTGATAATGCAGTTTTTAAACAGTGTTTTGTCTCGTACAGTCAGTCTGTAAAATTTGTATCAATGTGTTATGACATTGATGTTATGATTGACATTTGTACTGAACAAGACATCCGTCACAAAATATTTGAATATTTATGGCAAATTTTTTGCAGTTATAGTACGTTTAGTGTTAAATTTCTGCACATCTGTTGGTATAAATTTTTGTAGTTGTGTTTTACTGTTGTTACATTCAAAATTGTGTTAAAAATCTAATACTGCAGGGGTTTGGGGGCGGAGCCTCCAGTGGAGTCCAGAAGCAGAGCTATTGGTAATAGGATCAGAAGGCAAAGCCGCCAGACCTTGGAAACACCCTGTTTAATGCAAAAAATCTGCAACATATATTTTATACAAGTTGAGGTATGGCATTTTTTGCAAAAAAGAGCGACTTTGGCATCTTGGGGGGCATGGCCCCTTGGGCCCCTAAAGCCGCCTATGTGCGCGTACATGTAAACCTATATCATCGCAATTCTATCCGTGAGTCCATCTGAGCGTCCGTCTGTCATATGAATGGATCAGTCAATAACGGTGCAAACTACAACCGTTTGGGATTTTAATACGAAATTTTACAAAAAATCGCGAAAGTTTTCTACCTCCTCTCACTTAGCTCCCTAGCTCGGGGTGACCCCTTTCGAATTTGGTGATCCTACAGGGTGCGGCAGAAAAAAGTGGACCCCTAAATTTTTTCGCTGTTTTCT
>Ga0209367_1012359_pt1 | contig 11176 bp, 4 predicted proteins | sample WorMetLIZISLAND2_FD_187412 | JGI IMG/M metagenome (GOLD analysis project Ga0209367, IMG submission 187412) | Marine gutless worms symbiont microbial communities from Max Planck institute for Marine Microbiology, Germany - Olavius geniculatus... ... | reverse complement strand
AGTTTAATATGCCGCAATACATCACAGATTACTGTACATTAATGAAAATTAATAGACTTGTCCATTTTGGGTAAACTCTCTACATGTTTCCTCATTTTACATTTTGAATATTTAAAAAAACTAAAAAGTTTTTAAATACGTAGCATGAGGCCTTTGAGCTTACATGAGGCCCCCAAACGGAGGGTACTGGGGCCCTTCGGCCGGCTCTGCACTTAATTCTACGAAGCAGGAGCTCCAAAATCCCATTAAACTATGTTTATTTGGCGATCGAATAAAATTCAAGTAATTAAAAATTGTGCTGTTGCTGTTCAGTCACTATTGTTTTGACGTTTTATTACTACTGTCACGGTCCTGCGACACAGGCACAACTCACCCTTTTGATGTAGTCCACTTAAGGGCCTACAATATCAGCAAAAAAAATAAAAGTGAACGCAATGCGTTGACGCGTTAACAAATTAACGCTTCGTCAGTTCTACTTCAAATGTGAATGGAAATTATGAACGTTTGGTAATGATGATTTTCCCGAGAATTAACTGACCAAATTTAGTGCAACTGATATAATGAGAACAAATAAAGGCGGCGTCACAAATTTAAACGTTGGGACAGAAATAATCTGCGAGCGAAGCGAGCAGAAAATTTTTTTGTACCCCACGTTTTGTCCAGTTGCTCCTGGAACCTTTCTGGTGGGTCAAAGTCGACCCCTTAGACAAGTTCCAGTGGGGAGGTCGTCCTCCTGCAGTGGGGGGGGGGTTAAATCCCCAACCGCTTCGACCCGGCAAATCGAACAATGGGGCGCGGTAAGTGAAAATGACCACTTCTTGCAGGGGTACCGTACTGGGATAAATCATTTTACTTAAATTACTTTTCTAGTTTACACTAACACGAAAATCATGTACAAGATGCGTTGCACAGGCCACTTTGTGTCCCCCCTGGAACGTGCAAATCTCCCCCCCCCCTGACTCAAAGTGGAGGCAGTTTGCCTCCACTTTACCTTACGTAGTAGGCCCTGGAAATTTTAACTTTTTATTAATAGGCCTATGGATCGTTTGTTCACACATACACAGTTTACGTCTGCTGATAGCGTGGCGTTTCTCGGCACTGTGCCATTTGCATCGATTGTGCGCTAGCGTACGCAGGTTCTGCTGAAAACTGCCAGCGGCAGAGAGCGCGCTGTCAGGCGCTGGCCGAGTCGTTGTTCCAACTTCCAGGCACGTTAGAGCTGAAAGCGCGTCGCAGGTCGCGCCGTATCCGCCAGTGTCTCCGTGCATCCAGTTAATGCCATTTCGTCGCCCGCCAGCCAGCAGTGCAGCTATTATCAGTCCAATAGGGTGTTTACACGATCCAGCAAACGTCCAGCATTAGCACGTGTATTTTGAATACATTTGCTGGAAATTTGCTGGACGTCTGCTGGATCGTGTAAACATCCCATAACTGAATTTACAGTTCGTTGAACGATGGTAATCGCGGGCAGACAGGGACACAGATGACGGCAAGAATCGTCGTCGGCTTTTGACGCCGTGGTTCGTGGCGCGCTTTGCAAATATACGGTGATGACGTCAAAAGCGTGCATGCAGTACAATATTTGCATGTTAAAAATATGCGCTCATTTCTTTTGGCAGCCTAGTGTTAGAGGTAAACTTTGTGTTATATTGTATTTGCTTGTGCGTATGTGACAAAGCTAGTTTATCGTGTTTAGCGTAGTGATGATATGTAACAGCTATGGTTGGTAGCTTGTTTGGTTTTGGTTGTACTTTGCGACTTCACGGCGTTAGGCTACATGTAATAATGTCTACGACAGTACAGTGAATAATTAAGTGAATGAGTGAGTGAGAGATTTCTTAACGTACCGCACATCATCACATCACATACAAAAAGGCCACTGTCGTGACACAACAACACTGATGTTAGTTCAATGGCGTAGCCAGGATTTAGATGTTGGGGATACTTGAGGGGTGGGAACATTCACCGCCAGGTGAAGAAAAATTGTCGATTTTTTGCGATAAAATGAAGCGTTTTGGTGCATTTTGTGCAGTGTTTTGAGTAACTAATTTGGCTACGCCACTGTGTTAGTTGTGATGAAAGCCGTGCTGCTGCTGTTGCCATCGTCGTCGTCGTCGTTATATTTTCCCGTAGTTCTAAGACTTTTGATCTGTTGACATTTTACGCGCACCTGTGTTGCAGTTGGAACTAAGTGCATACACGAGAGATCTCTGCTGTTATATACTGCTGCTACTGCTAGACCTGCTAGTAGCAAACTTGACCAGACGCCCATTGCCATGCAGTACCGGACCACAAATTACGTCGTTAGCTAGAGCTACCGAAACTGCAGCCAGTTTTTAATCGACCAGAGCAAAAAACGCAGCTGCAGCAAAAGCTAAGCGAATTGATTGTAGTTTCTTTCTGGACTTGCAGCGTCGCCGCTACGGCGTAGGCTACACCATTGTCGATGTGCACCGCGGCATATACTGACCTGTTTATACGGTGTTCCTATAGAGACCGTCCAGCTATAGCCAGCCAGTCAGGCATTCCCCGGACTGACAACAACAGAAATGCATCGAAACGTGATGCGACTGTTAAATCTTAGCAACAGCCTGGAAGCAGCACTAATACTGTTGTTGCAGCTGCAGCTGCTAGCTGGTGCTGACGCTGCTGTTGCCCAAGGCACGTGGACAGTATAGGCTAAAAGTGTCAACTGTAAGCAAACAATTATTTTTACAGCAGGAGTAGCCTATTACTAGATTGCGCCACATGGTTGGGGCGCTGAATTTGCAAGGAATGCGTTATAGCCTGTAGCCTAATCGGACTATGTTGTGTCTATCACAGTTTCGTAGGCGGCAGTATGTGGCCTGCTATACCACGTGAGAGTGATTGTAAATGTAACCTGGTGTTAATATGATAATTAGCTGATATAGATACATTAAAGTGTCTGACTGATTTAACTGTCGCTTTGAAAGCGACTGTTTTTTTAACAATGAAACCACAAGATGATTTGAACTTTCTAAATTAGCCGATGATGTCAAACGAGTGCACATTTATTTTCAAGTTACTTTTACTAACAGTGTGGGAAAATACTTTGCTATATAATTAGTATGATATTTTTAAATCATTTTTGAACATTCATTGGCATGCATTAACAGGGTGGGAAAATGTAACCTGTGCAAGACGGTTTCCTTGCTAATTCCATTCCTTGCAAAATTAGACAACCCCATGGTTGACACATTAGTACACAATACGAAATACGAAATAAGCAGCAACACGTTAACTAAAACACAAACATAACGCGAAAAGGCCGACAATGTAGTATACACAAAGTTGAAAGTTAGAGAGCAGCAAAAACAACAAATTTGCTCTTCAAAAAGATGTGTCAAGACAATGATGTTTTATTCCGGTGACTGGTCGAGGAAAGGGTATAGATTAATGAAAATCTCGGCCTTGAAAGCAGCAGTGCGGTTACATTATATTAGCACAGTAGTTTATAACTACGAAGTCAGAAGTATAGTTAATAAGTATAATTTATACATCTTTATATCGTTTCGTGTGTTTCAGTCTTTGTAGCTTTCTTTGTCGACAGTCACAACATCGTTGTTCTTATTAGGGACGTTGAATTTTTTTTGTTGGTTTCACATTTGAACGTATTTTACTTCATTTAAATTTTATGTCAGCTGAATAGTCTTGTTTTTAGTGCTTATACGCATTGTTTTTGCATACATTTTTGTTACTGTTACTCCGTTATGGCACGAGATGTCCAGGCACTCAGTTACTGAGCCGCCGCCTGCGTATTTCAGCGCATTAGAAATCGATCGTTCACACATTCTCAGCCGGTGCTGCTGCTGCTGCTGCTGTTAATACGATCCAGCTCTCAATAGTTTAGAAGAGCTCTTCTGCGCGTGCTTAATTGGGTCGAATTCTAGCCGTCTCAAAGCGTCTCGCAGAGGGTAAACTGCCATTCAACAGAACTTGGTTTGTGACTCGAAATCCTCGTCGGCAGTCCCATGCTCTGAAGACAGCGTGAAGAGTGCGTCAGTGGATGATCACATGCGAACGGGTGCTGCGCGATTACTGGTTAAACACGCATCGACTGAGCACCTTTTCGCGTGTACTGTGTAGTGATTTTGCACTAAAGAATATGTCTCATCAGACGAGCGCGGGTTGGCACAATGCCTGCATGTGAATTGGACAGAATCGAATAACGTCGTGTTTCATAAAAAAAACAACCGCTTCGACTGTTTATAATATTTTTGCTAATCTGTGACTAGCCTTCCACATTCTTTCATTGGCAATTCAATAAAATTGGATAAAACTGTGTTAAAGATCTCACTGTAAAACGCGTGACTGAACTGCGAGATACTAATGCTGTTATCTGGTGTGTTCGGGATGCGCTGAGCCATGGTAGGCCTATTGCTAAAATATGAAAATGTGAACTATGGAAGCAGACACCGTGCTTGCGGTATACGCGTGTTTATCTTGTTCGTTTTATGCGTAGTCTGTGCTTTATTTCAGAGGCATGATATTGTGCGAATTACCACATCTCTGAGAGAGTTCTAACGGCTTCAGGCGAAAGAATCTATCCATATTATATCAGTAGGCCTACACTGCTTGACGGTGCTTTGTGTCGTACGAACGTGTCTGGACAGACAACGAGACAGACTGGAGTAAGCTTAAGAAAACGTCATGTGATTGAGTGCGTTTTGCCTCCAAGTTAGCATCTTTTGGTGCAGCAGCTGCAGTGAATGACGACCGCAGCAGCTGCTTTTGAATAAATCCCGTCTGTGCTCAATAACATGCTGTTTAGATCTTACTGTGTACTGACGTATTATATCTGTTAATGATCATTTCAGAATAGCGGCCTAGCTAGTATTTGTCAGTTATTCATTACGCTCAAAAGCAGCACATACTTATTACGGTAAAAACATAGCAGGCCTATAAGATACTACGAGAAAGTGAAAAAAATTAAAAATGAATACATGACAAAGCCTACTGTAAAATAAATTAGTAACCGTCGGACATTTAAGAAACGAAACAGCAAAATGTTAGCACAAGTATTGAAGTATGGTATTCACATTTGTCTATCATTCTCGTATGTAGTGTAAAAACGAGTTTCCAGGCGTGGAACAAATAAGGCGAATGTAAGCTGCCAGATTTGTAATAATTATTGTGACAAAACCTGAGTTACTGCTAACGCAAATGACGCAAGTACGGTGAGTATCTTTGTCGAAATTACATCGCCAAAATACTCGAGTTTGTCAAGTGTCGCAACAACTGAACAAAAAATTTGACCTAATGCTCACGAGACGCGCGAAAACCTATAGCAGTTACTGTTTAGTAGTTTACCTAAAATTGGGGTGTTCACGCTATGTTAATATCCAAATACTAAAATCTCTCAACGCTTAATGAGATAGTTGCCTGGCGCTACCTTGCAAATGCTATAAATTTGTGTCGCAGCCTGAAATCGCCAAAAAATCCATAAAACCATATTTCTGAGTTTAAGGTCATCCAAGGTCATTGAATTTGGTGGCAATCGAGAGCCAGTGTACGACTTCCTATTAGTGATTAATAATAACCTAGGCCCTATCTCGCACCGTTTTGAGATACAGCGACTTCTTGGCCAAAAATCGCAAATTTTGCCCACCCCCTTTCACTTAGCGCCATCGTTCGGGGTGACCCTCTTTGAATTTATGGAAAACCTTTACGGTTCCTGAAACTAGAGTCTTTCAGGCAGCCGACGGTGAAGATTAAGTGATCCTAGCTTGCACCGTTTTTGACTGATTCACCCGTGTGACAGACAGACAGACAGACGAACGGACAGAATTGCGATGGCTAAGACGCACTGAAAGCAGCAGCTGCTTTCGCGCATAAAAATCAAGTATAGGCCTATAGAAGCGGTGTTTGTTTTTGCATTGCGTCCGCTGCGGACGTGTCGTCTGATAGAATCAAAGCTGAATAAATTGCGTCGCCGGCGAAAATGCGTCCGCTATCAATAGCTGCTTACCGCCGTTGCCATTAGCAACATCAGCAACATCAGCAGCAGCTGATGACGACAAGGATTCGCAGACTTAAGCTGTAGTCACATATCGCGCAAGTGTTTTTTGTGTTTAGAATTTATGCGCAACCGTGTTTCACATATTTGCAAAAAAATGTCATACGTTCGTTAAAACACTTGGAAAATGTTTTCAAGCGTTGTTGCACCGTTGGACAGGTTTTGATGACAGCAGATGCGCTTCATTCACGTTTCATTCTTGACTTATCGGCTCCGTCATTGAGAACTAACGTGGTGCACTTTACGTAATTGTCGACACTATTAATTTTTAGTCAGGACGAAAAGGTCGCAGGTCAAAACAACGAGACGCCAGGGCGTAAGATTTCATACAACGAAACTAGAAATACGTTCTGTGGAACGAGGTATCCGTTTCATTGCCACGCTATATAGCCTAGCAGCTGCGTTTTAGCGTTTGACGCTCTTGTGAGCCTGCAGCCAATTTTGTCTTTGAATAAAAACGGTTGGTTGCCATGACAACAGGGGTCTTCAGGGGAGAAATTTACATGACACCATTGCATAGCCCTGGCCCGAAAATAGGGGGTAGGTGCAAACAGAGAGCAATTATCTTTCACGGGGGCCAAGTTGTAGTCAGTTTTGTCCCAAAATTCGTTGCCATGGCAACAGTAGTCGGCAGGGGAGAAATTTAAATAACACCATCGGATAGCCCGGGCCCAATAACAGGGGTGTAGGTAAAAACAGCGAGCAATTATTTTTTTACGAGAGCCGAGTTGTAGTCAATTTTTGTCCCAAAATAATTCGTTGCCATGGCAACAGGGGTCGTCAGGGGAGAAATTCAAATGACACCATCGGATAGCCTGGGCCTGAAAATAGGGGGTAGGTGAGAACAGCTAGCAATTATCTTTCACGGGTGCCGAGTTATAGTCAATTTTGTCTCAAAATTCGTTGCCATGGCAACAGGGGTCGGCAGTGGAGAAAGTTTAACGACATCGTCGGATAACCCGGACCCGAAAATAGGGGGTAGGTGCAAACAGCGTGCAATTATCTTTTACGGGGACCGAGTTATACTGCTTTGAAATTTCCATTGGCTGTAATGCAAAATTTTGCAACTTTTGAATGGTTGCTATAGCAACAGGGGTCGATAGGGGGTAAATCTGAATAACACCGTTAGATTGCCCAACTCCGAAAATATGGGGGTAGGTAAACACAGCGCGCAATTATCTTTTAGAGGGACCGAGTTATACCGCTATGAATTCTCCTTAGGCCGTAATGCATTTTTTAAAAAAATATTAAGGTAAAATAGGGGAAGTAGTTATCAGATTTTTATCTTAAATAAACTCGATTTTATTTTTTGGGCCCCGAATTTCTGTGCAAAATTTCATCAGAATCGAATCAAAATTGCGGCCGTCGGAGTGTTTACAGACAGAGTGACAGAATGACAGACAGACAGACGCAATTGATTTTATAATCGGTCCCTTGCTATGCTATAGCATCGATAATGGCAGCCCGATCTAAAAGTCCTTCTTCTACAGATGTCATGCGCAAATAAATTAGCCATCTCAAAATTAAACATCAGCACAGTGACGTATAGGGCAACGGCCTGCAAATGCGCTAAAACGGCTCAACTTCTTATTTAAGCTTGCGTGCTCTGAAAAAAAGCCACGCGATAATTATAGATGACGTTAACGACGAGAAAATAAATTATGACCAATCTGTCAATTTGTGGCGCGTCGGTGCAGAATTCATCAGTTTTTGCACTGCAGTCATAGCTTTCTGCATTCGTCTCGGATGCTGCTTCTATAAATGTGAGGGACCCGGAACAGGAACGCTGGGGCAGAATGTAATTTCTGTCGAAGTTTTCTTCTATGCTTTGCAATTTGTTTTACAAGTTACAACAGACTATAATGCGTACAAACTACAAAATGTTATTGTAGGAATTACTTGAAGAAAGTTGCTTTTTAAAATTTTTGATTTACAGTAACTCCTGTAAAATAGTAACTATTTCTCCACGAAGTTTGTTAACCCTCCGATATTCAGGGTTTTTACACCTTTAAATATCCAAGGGAAGAGGTAAAATTACCCCCCACATGTATCTCGAGTTTCATGACACCTACAAGAAAAATTCTAACAGGTTAAAAATGTTGAAGGTTAAAAGTGGTGGTATATCTCTTTATGGGAAGTCCATCTCAGAGCTACGGAGCGTCACCTGCTATATGAGATCACACGGTGTTATCTGCCACCCTACACAGGTGAACGCGCCCCGCCTTAACCCCAACCAGGTTAAAAAGTTATAAGAAATAGTTGCAGCCAGTAGTTGCTGCTCCTAATTCAAGCTATTATTTGCAACAATTAGTTGCAGCAATCAGTTGCGGCAATGAAAATAATTATTGCATGTAATGTATCTGTGCATCGTAGGCCTAACTCAAATTGTGATGTATAAAATGTTACCTGTAAAGTGACCATTAACGTTAAGGCTTATATCTGTTTCGGGCTGCCATCCTGGATTTTTAGTTGGCAATGTAGCCTACTGTCAAGTTGTCAATCAATGCAGCGTTTCGTAGTGGGACCACATTGAGGAAGTCATGAAAGCATACCATCGTATTTTTTCGGTTACGAAGATACGTGGACAAAAGCGACCTGGGGATAATTTTACCCCCCCCCCTTCACCCTGGACATCGGAGGTTTAAAATGGTGAAAACGCGGCCAAGAACTAACATCTGGTCTGTGTAAAAGTGTTTGTATATTGACTGGATATCTGAAATTAACATTACCTTTTTTGGAAAATGGGGGAGATGGTTTCTCGCATCGCCGCCCAAAGACACCTCAGGCCACGTGACTGTTTCCCTGACGTCATCCGTCCAGTCATCCATTCTTTATGCGTTTGCCATAACGCTTCGTAACCGCAATCAATCATTGCTTTCTCGGTTACCGCTCGGTAACGATTATCCCCTAAACGCGCAGAATCGTGTACCTGGGCATTAGTCTTCAATGTTTCTGTTATTATTACTACTACGAAAAATAAGCGGCCATTTGCTGGCTGTGAATTTTAGCTCTGTAAAGGTGCGTTCTTACTGCGCGCGCTAACGCCATGTCAATCGAATTGGTTATGTATCCGCTCTTCTAGGGTGAGGTAGAGCTTAACCGAACAGTCAGCTGAGATGGTCCCCGTGTTTAGCGCGCGTTACACGGCGTGACGCGCGTTAACGCGCGTAGTGAGAACGCACCTTAAGGCTGTAAATGCATATTCTGCGTTTGTAGCATCTGTTACGTAAGCTTACACGTGTGCGCTTTCTTTTCTCGTCGCCTGTCTTAACTAAATACGTGCAGTTTTATCAAGTTCGAATTAGTAAAAAGTTTTGCACAACAGTTATAGCTCATAGCGTGCCTCGTTTTGAAAGGACAAACCCACTTAGTCTCAAAGGGACACACACAGAATGCTGCTGTGTAGCTGCTTGTATAATGACAACGCGATCTGCAAACTTCGTGGAAGTGTTGCGTCTACTATAAAGGGGCCCTATAGGTGCTGAGAAAATGAAAGAAATTAAACATATAGATCCTAGAAAGTTGAAGGTCAAAGTCGTGATGCCAACGTTTCAATATCCATTTGCGTGCGTTATCAGGCTAATGGCTTACTAATGAAAATGACAAAAGGCTCAGAGGTAATATATAACTTTTCTTTACGCAAGTACATGTAGAAGTGAACAGCGGTGGGAACAATATTATGCTGTCGCCGAACAAGTAGGACTAAGATGAAAACTTTCGTGGTTAAAAAGTCAATAATTAAATAATGCAGACAGTATCTTACTGACCGTCTTTTTGCAAAGTTTATCTAAATGTCGCATGCTCAAAGCCCGTTTACAGGTCCTGTGACAGACCTAACTCGTAGGTTGTAAGGTTTTTGACTCAAAAGTCAATGTCATCAGAGACAAGACTCGAGATGCGCATTGGTGGTAGAAACAGTCCATAACTGCACGAAATAGGTTTAATGTCGAAGACATGGGCCACTATTTAGTGTACATGGTAATGCACTAAACTGTTCAACGATCAGGCAACGAATCGTCAGAGTTATTACACGCATTACGGATCTTACGCGTCCGCCCATCTGTCGTAACTCGGAAACAAAAAGGCATAGGCCTAGCTAAAAATCTGTCGACAACGATTTCACATTAGCACTGGTTCAATCGTCACCGCCTTCACGCAACAAAAAGGAAAATTTTTGCCATCTATTCACATTTAGCAAGTTTTCGTTTTTGATTTGAACAGTAATAGTAGCGCAACGCTTTTCTTAAGACGCGTAGAAAGAGACAAAAATGAAATAAAAGGAAATGAAAGAAAATAACTAAAATACGACGTGGATGCACTTTGTATTTCACTTTAGTTTATTTTGTTTCGTTTCATTTTAGTTAAGTTCTGTTCGGTCGTTTCGTACGATAGCAGAACTGTTCAACCAGTGCTTAAATTGTGAAGAAATAAATGAGATGACTTTAACAAACGTGCAAGGCGCCGAGATCGAGACGCCAAAGGCGTTGAGGAAAAGATCTGGGGAGAAGTGTTGTGCTCCCCAGCCGACTAAAGAGTCTGGGGAGCGTCGTAAGCTTCCTGTTATTGTATCTGGAATATTTTGGCTTTCGTTGACAATTTGTACAAAAAGTGATGGAGAGAAAATGGTGTCAGAAAAGCTCAAACCACAGTATTCTTTCTCCAAGTCTCTCAGAAGTGGGCAACACCGTACACCTTGAAAAAGTTCGAGAACGACGTTCGCCCGTTTTTCCTTTCAGTTTAAGCACTGTGCTGAACGGTGTCACATAATTTGCAGGTACGTTGGTGTCAGCATTTTGCGTATTCTACGGAGGCACGTCTACGCGCGTCAAGTCCAAGGCACGCGCGTTCGCGATCAACCTGATAGTCGCTCTGCTCCAACTGGCAACCTTTGTAATCATTGTCGGCTGGATTTGGAGCATCCTCTGGGGCATGACCTTCATACAACTCGCTGGTATGTGTACCGCAGACTAGCAGAATGCATTATGTCAAATTCCGTAGATACACGCCAAAAACCTAATTAACGTTACCCTAACTTTATCATCATCATCGACAACCGTGGGCTCAATGCCCGTTGGTGTCTGACGCCATTCTTACTATCGCTGCCCACCGCTGCCTATCTAGGGCAGCGTGGCTTAACTC
>Ga0209367_1012357_pt1 | contig 11177 bp, 7 predicted proteins | sample WorMetLIZISLAND2_FD_187412 | JGI IMG/M metagenome (GOLD analysis project Ga0209367, IMG submission 187412) | Marine gutless worms symbiont microbial communities from Max Planck institute for Marine Microbiology, Germany - Olavius geniculatus... ... | reverse complement strand
TACTGGAGCTGCAGTCATGTGCCGTATCAATTACCGTCTCCCGCAGTCCCGTCGCCACCGTTTCTAGGCTACACGGTGGTTTTACACGGGGTAGGTTCAGAAAAAAAATCATTAAAAATTCTTCTGGAGGACTATTGTCACCATTTTTTCACAGTTTGATAGGAAACACATTTGGCTACAATGTCATTGAACCATTTAGCACAGTATTATTTACAACTGGTGATATCGTCGTATTACCGACCGTGGGGTCAAAAATGACCCCATGTGCAAAGCGACTGTTAAAAATATAAGAATTGTTGTATATACGAGGGTTGTTCAACTTACAAAACAGCGTCATTCTGTTAGTCTTCCAAATCTAAAAATCCAAAATATACGTTTTGTACGGAATTTTATCCTGAATACGTGTAGAAATTGTTTTGATCTGTACACGGAACACAGTCTGCACTTGTATTATTTTCCTCACCAGTAATCTATCATAACTCGCAAGTGAGAAACAGCATAGCAACGAAAAAATGAATAAACTTAACAAGCTAACACCATCTCTTTAAATGCTAAAATCTAATGTTTCATCTTTCGACATATCATCCGAGTTCGCTCAATAAATTTTTTTCCTATCTGTCAACAAACTTCTAAATGCCCGATGTAAAGAACGATGCTGGCTGCTGTCCATGCCACTGAAGAACGACTGATTGCACCTGGGTATGATACAAATTTTTGCTCATTTAGCATTCTATTACATCGAACATGAACTGTTCGCTTCTAAAGCACTTGTCGCCGTATACTGGATGCATCTCAGAATGAATCTGATTTGCATTTGTTTTCTGCTCACACAAATACAATAACGGCACGCTGTTCGTTACGGGAGGATTTCATTGGCAACGTCGCCATATTAAATATAAATGAAGTCATAGTGATGTCATCATCATAAAACTCACAGCTGCTACTCAGAATTAAGTGTTGTACAAAATGTATATTTCGGATGTTTTATATTTGGAAAACTAACAGAATGACGCTGTTTTGTAACTTATTTATCAAACAACCCTCATACATACCAATTAACTAAAAATTTAAAAAAACACATAAACACACGAATAAAACAGTATCAAAGCAGTGTCCGTAGCTAGTAGTTCATTGGACAAAGAACGTCCAATGCTCAAAAACAAACTGCCAGAACCTGGGTGTGAATCTCACTGACAAGTCTTGAGTCAACAGTAGCAACTCTGTCCAACAAGCAGTTGTCCACACATTGTTTGTTCTCTGTCTCAATCTTGCCTGGCAAAGATATGGACGTATCCCAGTTTAACAGAACATCTGTTGAAGTGACTTACAACATCATGTTTCTGTTTGAAATATTTGCCACATGAACCACAGCAAAACTGCTTGTAGTCTGACTGCTTAAACTGATGTTGTCGCAATTCTCCTTCTGTACAAAAACTCATTGAACATTCATTGCACACATATGGCTTCACGCCTTCATGACGAAATAAATGTCTCTTAAAGTTGCCACTGTGGCTGAATTTCTTCTGACAAATGTGACATGTGAACCAAGTACCTTCATTGTGTGACTTCAGCAGATGTGTCTTGAGTTGGACATAAAATGTAAAACAGTCTGAACAGTGTCTACATGAGTACGGCTTTGCAACAGTGTGAGTATACACATGCTGCTTCAGTTCAGGGCTAGTTTTAAACATCTTTCCACAGAAACGACAGTCATAAGGTCTTCTGCTGCTGTGTACATGACGTTTATGTGACAGCAGTGAACTGGGGTCACTGAAACTTATGTCACACAGTGAACACTTGTACGGTTTGTCTCCAGTGTGGATTCTCATGTGACGGCTAAGATTTCCAGACAGACTAAATGCCTTGTCACACTCTGGACATTTGTGTGGTTTCTCTCCACTGTGAATTCTGCTGTGTCTAGCAAGGTCACCTGATTGTGTAAATCGTTTGCTACAAACAGTACATTCAAACGGTTTATTTCCAGAATGACTTCGTCTGTGGCTTCGAAACATACTACTGTTACTGAAGCACTTTCCACATTCAGTGCACTTGTATTTACTGCTGTGAACATTCATATGTTGCCTCAAGTAATGCTTAGTGGCAAAACGTTTCTCACACTGAGTACATGAGTACAACTTGTCTACATTATGTATTTGTTTGTGCTGTTTCAAATGTCTTTTAGTTTCAAACCGTTTGTCACACACTGTACACAAATACGGTCTTGGTTTGTCACCATGTAGATGCTCAGTGATATCATTACTATCAGCTTCAATCTTTACCTCAAATGAACTTTCGCCTGTATAATACACAACAGGCAAGACAAAAGTCCAACCTTATTCATAATGGTGTATACGAGACGTAGCAAAGATCCTGCACATACACCACAAGCTTGTACACATTCAAACCAAACATCACATTAGAGATTTCTTTTTAAGACAATGCACTGTATAAATGGTCACTTAATAACAACACTAACTAGAAATATGGGGCAGAGCCCAACGTGAGGCCGCCCGGCGCCGTAAGTCCGATGGAGGGGAAGGGTTAATTCAGAGGGATGAAATTTATCTGGTAGCAAAGTCACGTGGCCCTAAGTCAAATGCATTAGCATACGCAGAACGCGCATTGTCGACTTAGGCTGTGTCAACATTCGCACCTGAAAGTTGCTTGTTAGTGGACCAAAGTTCACCAAATTTTTTTTGGCTCAACGTGAGAGTTATGGCAGTCGATCAAGTTTGTTATCGATTTTTAGTATGTCGATCCGCTCCAGATGTATTCGCAGTCAAAATTTTTGGCTTGTTTTCCCTTTTTTTCTTTTTCGCTCTCCCTCTAAAATGTCCTAGGGCATTTGGAAGAGATTTGTGTGACTTTGTTGCTATGTCAACCATTCGCTATGGCAGCCCCTTGCTATGGTGGCCCATTACCTGGCAAACTCTCGCTAATTCTCTTCTTAATAACTGGCCAAAATTTTGTTGAAACACACAATATCAAAAATGCAGAATTATAATATTCAACTCCCCCTAATTTCCCCTAAAATACCTTCTTTTCTTGATGCATTTGCTCCAAAGTTTTTGTGGTGTAGATGCCCTTGTAAGCCTATTTACAATAAATGATGGACATCTATAACTACTGTTTAACTACTTCAAAAAATAAGTAAACATAGTCACCTAGCTATTGATATAGCAAACTAAAATAACTAACTACACCATGGGCCATAAAACGTACCACTTTACTTATGTCCATATCTTTGCCAACTATTGACCGATTTTCAAAATTCTTTCACTGGCACACTCTGCAGACAATTTGCAGTAATGTGATTATTATATATCCCACCACACAGTAAATGCTTTTCTACATTACCTTGTGAAACAGAAATGCAAGAAAAACTAATAATAATTGACAGCAAGCGTGTTTGTGAACAAAAAACACTTCTGAACAAAAATGCTGCAAATAATCTGTACAATGCTACACTTTGTTAGATTCTTTTCTTTGGATATCTGGCGTATTGAACGATATGTTTGTTTCTGGCCATTGTAGTTTAGCACAAACACCATTTCATCCACAGTGACCACGTTCTCTTCAGTACGCATACGCTTCAGTCTGCCGGTCTCATGCCTTTGGTTGGTGCTGCATGTTTCCTAAATCTCAATTAATAACATTCCCATTCTTTCCCTGTTGCAGTTTATCTTCAAAAATTCTGCCAGTATTTCCCAAAAACTGTATTTTTTGAACTGGTACAATGTATGTAAAATTAATAATAATTTTTTTTTCTATGAAAATTAGTAAAAATTGCTTCAGAGGATGACTTTTTGGCCTATGTATTATAGCGATTTTGGTGATTTTTAAAAATGTATGTTTCACATGGTAGTGTAGCAACAGAGTTAAAGTGTGGTAGGATATTTAACAACGACTTTATTGCTATTTGCTCACAGTATGTGCCAGTGAAAAAAACTTTGAAAATCGGTCAATAATTGGCGAAAATATAGACAAAAGCAAAGTGGCATGATTTTTGGCCCACTCTGTAGTACAAATCAGTGGCATAGACAGGAATATAAATTGGTAAAGCCCCGCCTCCTTCCTCTCCTCTCCCCTCCTCTCCCATCATTTCTCCTCTCTTCCCTTTTCTCCCCCTTCCTTTCGCTTCCATCTCTTGAAGGTGCAACCCCTGAATTCCAAAGTAGAGGTTGGGGTAGTGCTATGAGCTCCCCACCGGAGTCTGGCGCAAAGCACCAGCTGAAATCAAGTTTAATGCATTCTACCCTTAAATGTAAATATGCGATCTGACGGCAACAATTTTAATTATTTTTCCAAGTTCCTAACTTCCTAATCAGTGGCGTATTTAGGGGGAGGGCCACGGTGCGATGGCCCCCCTTTGGCCCGACCATGAAAAATTTTTAAGGCAACTTTATATGAAAAGGTGCGTTTTTGCCGTTTTCCAGCAAGAATTGCAAAATTAAACAATGTTTGATGGTATTTTTTCATACCGTTACAATATGCGATTAAAATCGCCATGAGAGATTGCATCTGATATGACGGTGTGATTTTTTGCGTTTCCGAATTTCAGAAAAAATGGGCGAATTTGCGGCTTCCATTGAACGTTCAAAAGCAAAAAGCATTTCAGCTTCAGCTATACTTTCATGCTTACTTTGGAAAAACATTGTAAACATTAGAAATCACAAACACGGGCCTAATTCTGCATCATCAAAACGTTGTCATTATTGAAAAATGTCAGTCAAACGCCTGGATTACACCTACAAGTTACCAAGCAGTTCTATGGTTGGTTATATTATTTCATAAAAATGCGAGGGCCCCTTTTTGTGGGAACCCTAGGCAGCTGCCCATGTTGCCCATGCTTGAATCCGGCCCTGTTATACACTAGTACAAAATCAAACCAATGAGTCATTAAAATTAGGAAACAACATGAATCACCCGAGAGTGAGACAGATGAATGAGTGTAGCAACATACCTACAGTTGGCCACTTGTCATCATGTGGACACTCTAGTATCATACGATCAGCATCAGCTTCAGTCTTCACCTCCATATTACTTGCACCTGGCCATACACGACACCGTCATTCAGTGTGATAACACAAAGGTCACTAAACAGCACCCACACAGAGTGATTGACTGCAGAGAGTAAAGCACTAACAGCATACTAATACTGATCATAATGTGCAGCATATTCACTGATATCATTGCAGAAAAAAACTGCAGTAATGACACAATATAATGTATCACCGATTGCATACCTAAAGTACAATTTACAGCATAGAAATCAGGAAAATAAAAAAAAACAAACAAAAATAATGACTGCATCAAAAAACTAAACATACCAATACTTGGCTTGTCATCATGTGGACGTTCAATGATATCATTACTATCAGCTTCAATCTTCACCTCAAATGAACTTTGACCTAGAACAACGTGCACACAATACAACCAAACGTCTGACAGTAACAGCAGCAATTACACTGACTGAGTGGCTTTGTGGCTTTTAGACCAGTTGGTGATCCAGATGCCATGGATTTGACTTCCAGTGGGTGGGTCAGTGGATCCAGTGGTTACCAGGTGAATGGGTAACAGTCTGTGAACAGGCAAACATTTCAGTATATAATCTTCCATTTCTCTAAGGCAAGTAAATCGAGTACCATCCAGCCTGGATGGGGTTAAGGTGAAGCATGTTCACGTGTTTGGGTGGTAAGTAAAATAGAGTCATCCCATATGTCAGGGGACGCTCCGTTGCTCTGAGAAAGGCTTCCTACAAAGAGCTATATACCCCATTCACCTCTCAGTGAAAACAATCATAGCAATATAGACATTATTTGCACAGTATTTTATTATTGTAGCCAGCATCTCTGAAAGCATCAGTGATATAATAGATGTCACTGTCATGTGTCTGTCTGTCTGTCTGTCAGTGACAACCATGTAGTGTGCTGCTAAAGCCGTTGCACAGAATGAGATGCTACTTGACAGTCTGACACTTGCAAGTGAGACACAAGCTAACGTTGTGTTAAACACAGACCCCCCATCCTCACACAGCAAGCTCAGATTTCAATGCTCAAACACCGCTCAAAATTTGCACTGCAAATTGTTGTCAAACCATTACAGACAGCAGAGTGGGCACTAGTGACAGGCTACAGAAACACAGTAATGTCCTTCCTATCCAGTGGTACCATCACTGATCCAGGTGGTGGGTCCTATATTACTTTCCAACAGCATATCCCCAAATCTCTGGCCAACGTCACAGTGTCTTTGCAATTGTCCTTCCTCTCCCAGAAGTTTGGGCAGTTGAAAATTTGTTGAAAATAAGTCTTCTTGTCAAAAACTATTGTCTAAAAATATAAAATTAGGGGCTGAAGAACGCTCAATTTGGGGAAATTCAAAAGCTAATTAAAATTACTGTCACCCTGTCAGAAATTTGTGGCTGTCTGTTCGAGTGGACATGACTCAGATGTTTTTAACCCTGACATTGCCAAATAACTTAGTGCCTACATCAGTGAACCCAACACACCTGTACTGGGCCTGTCATCATGTGGATGCTCAGTGATATCATTACTACCAGCTTCTGTCCTTGTCTCCATCAAACTTTCACCTGTCAATACATAACATCTCATTCAGTCCTCATATAGCAAGTTGTACTTTTCATTGTATGGTTACTGACATAGCACAAAATTTGACAAAGATGGTCACATAGACAGCCAGCAGTTGTTATGGACAGCTAAAAAAGCTGTTTTTTATTCAGCTGACTTGGGCTGTGTGCAAACTTAGTTAAGTTTAAACGGCTCTATCTCAATCTCCAGCTCAAAGTGCCACAAAGTGAATAAACTCCCGAAACAACAGATCTTTTGGTCTATGCACAGATCCTTCTTCCTGTTGACACCTTACAATAACCGAAAAAAAAACTGTGCAATTATATACAAAAAAGCACATAGATATAGCAATGTTTTTCAACCTTTTTGCTGCAGCAGAACCCTACATAAGTGTCAAAATCACTCACGGAACCCCATGGCATGCAATGATCTGTGAGTCCAATGGCGTAGGCAAAGTAGAATTTTCAGGGTGTCTGCGGACCGATGTCCACAGCAGATTCGAGAAGCAGAAAACCTGTGGGAATCTGAAAAAACCCCTGAAACGCTGACGATAAAGCAGCAGACAAAAGACTTATTTAATTTTACCATTTTAGATAATATTATTTAGCATTTTTATTCCACCTAACCAAAAACACTTTACGAGGTGGTGCCAATGGCCAAAAATCATTGGATCTTTTACGTTTTTATGCCCACAGACAGTTAAGGGGGTCTGGACCCCCAGCCAGTTGCGCTAATGGGCGAAGCTTATATATTTTTCAAGCAGAATGTTTCAAGAAATGAAGATCTTTCAATAAATGGATGCACGATTCCTTAACACTGACATTAATAAGTTAGTGTTTGGTGTTCAACGCAAATATTCTAACATTGTTAACAAGAAAAATATTCAACACTGTATGCAAAAGTAGACGGCTAGAAGCGCTAATTTGGAACTATAATCATTTGGTGCGTAGTACTTCTATTGCTTGTTCTGACGTAATTTCGCACGCTAGGTTAGGCTTATTTTCATTTTTTTCCGATGAGCCGCGGAACCCTTGGCAGATGATTTTCACCGCGGAACCCCGGCTGAAAATCACTAAGATATAGCATTAAATCTAGTCATCAGCACAAATCTATGGTCACCATCACCGGTATGTCATTTCAAGGTAACTTGGACAAAGTCGCAAACTGCAAGTCATTATCTTGACAACCAAGGGCCAGTTTGTCATTCTTATAGTTAACTATTCTGTCAGCTAACCACCAGTTCACATTCAGTTGTTATTGATCACGTGGTACATCACTCAGCACAGACACAAACATCATGAATATTGATGAGGTGGGTTAACCAACTAAACCAGAAACCAGTCGTTATCACACAAAACACTCACACAGCCACAAACGTGTAATGTATGTCAAGTGCTGCGTGCAGAGCTGCTTTCAGTACTCACTGCAGCTACTGTAGGTATACAGCTGACAGATAAAACAAACCATATCACTCAACCTAACAATGTCTCTAGCCCTAGACCTGACACTAACACTGTCTACAACCTGAACACTGACCCTCAAATCTTACTTCAACCGTCACTTATTTAACAAACCAACAATCGTTTGCACTGTATGTATGAGCAAGCCACAATGACATCACATCAGCCTCAACCAATCAGCGGCCTGATGTAAGTGCAATGAGTACAGAGCAGCTCTGCACACAACTGCTGCCAATCTGTCGTAATATACTCAGATTAGCTATCAGTCAATTCAACCATGAAACTAAGATACATACTATGTGTGATGGTGAATATCACATACGCTGTTGCAGGTGAGCATAGTGTGTAAAGAGCCACTCCAGAATATCATCAGGATCACTGTCTTCTGCCTTCACTTCCATAGCAACGAGACCACAGTCTGTGTACACGTCACAGACTCATGGCATTAGTACAAATAATGCTAGTCACACAGCTCTAGCCGTCTGCACATTACCATTAGAGATGTTAATTTTTGAGAATTTTATTTCTTGATAGGAAAGTTATTTTTCCTGGGACTCGACCGACCTTAGCGTGTCTGCAAATGTGACGACCAGCGCTGCTGCTGCTGCTGCTGCGTGAACGCCCCGGGCACCACATCACAGGTGTCAGCCTACAGGCATGTGCTTGTGCTGTGGGCACCGGGGCAGTGGGGGAGAGTGGGTGAGACATACATGATGCATGTGACGTGCAGGGGGTCGCCTGCCACAGGAAGAAAGGACGCTAACATCCACGAACGACCAACAAAACAAAAGTGCACGGTCGACGTTGCTTATTGCAAAGCCTGCAGTGCATTTTTCTCCTGCTTACGTTGTTCATTGGAGCCAGCAGTCGCGGGTATATTAATTAGAGAGGCAGTGCATGCCAAATTGTGCAACATAGTAGGCAGTATCAGCACACACTGAGATATCAAGGCAAACAAATTTTGGCAGATGGGTTGGTGAACATGTATGCTGTCAGTAAGCAGTCTACACAGCAAGCGCTTATCTCAGTTCAGATCAAACAAGAATGTTAGCAACTTTGAAAATGGCCAGGTGCTCAGTCAGTCTCGGACACCACAGCACTGGCAGTGTGGGTGAGGGGAAAGGGAGGGGTGGGGCAGCCACTTTCCTTTGGTCCAACTCAATTAGTGTCAACTGACTGTAAACACTGAACAAAAGGCTTTTTATTGCCTCCTATTTAGATTCTCAGAATTCTCGACAAGCGAGAAATGTAATTCTCCACATCAAAAATTTTATTTTGTTAATTCTATTCTCAGTTCAGCGAACTGACAGAAGCAATGCAAAATTTGCTACTTTCAGCTCGGGGGAAAACGGATAATGCCCGGCGCCGCCGGTCCGCTGACGTGATTGTGATGCATTGGATGAAAGATAGATAGGCAAAAGATAATGAAGGGGCTGAAATATTACTATACGTGCTAAGATTGAGGTCCACTTTGTTGCACCATCATGCTCATTGGCCACCGCTTACACAGATCCACAAGTTATAACCATACAATAACTTAACAGAGCAGCAATGCTACAAATGACATGTTTAAACACTACAAACGTATAAACGAAAAAACAAAATTGTAAAAAAATGCGCAACAGAATGAGTTTAATAAAATTTGGTGTTCATGGGGGTCGGCATTTTTTTTAGGGATGCGCTTTTCGGTTAATTTCAAAACCGGTTAACCAAAACTACTAACCGGTTTGTAACCGGTTAACCGAAAATGGCCGATCTGCAAATTTAGCGGCGTAGCTGGCCGGGGTATTCGCCCCCCAACCCCGAGCTGCAAATGTCAAAAATTAAAAACGATGGGTTCGATAAATTCGTCTACTTGGGCAGCACTGTCGACTCCACTGGATACTCCAACACTGACATTCTTCGACGAATCGGCCTCGCATCATCGGTGATGGGCCAGTTGGACCAAGTTTGGCGCCAGAATCGGCTGAGCGTTGCTACTAAGCTGAGGATTTACACTACATGTGTTCTGGCAGTAGGCTTCCATGGTGCTGAAACCTGGACACTGTTGAACGAAGACTCACACAGGCTACAGGCATTCCACATGACATGCCAAAGACGTATTCTTGGTGTTAGGTGGAATGACTTCATCACCAACAGGGCTGTAGCTGACAGTACGAATCTGCCAAGTATACTCAGTACCATAGCCGCTCGCCACCACTCCTTTTTCGGCCATATTCGCCATTTGTCCGCCAACACACCAGCACATAAGGCCCTGAAGCTTGCAGTGGACTCCAAGTCTGGAGACATACCACAGCACGACTGGAATCGCCCCGCTGGCAGACCACGGACTACATGGATGAGTCAGATTGTGCGGGACACCGGACTCACTGCTGCTGACGCATGAGCTCTTGCCGACGACCGGTCAACGTGGAGGGCGCTACGACCCACAGCCGGTTACGTGCAGCGGTAAGTGAGTGAGTGGTTAACCCACTCTGGCAGCAATGTCATGATCGGCATAGCCACTAGCCAATAGGTAACGCTGTTCTTTACCTGGTTCTTTACCTGGTTTGCTGCTCCACTTCTAGCCTCAATATAGGCCTACTAGTCACTCCAGTAACATCAGACACAGTAAATTCATAGCCAGAATGAATGCACTTCGAGAGCAGCAATAGGGTCATGCGGACCAACGATCCATGAAGAAACCCATCTTTGTTGTGCGAAGTCTCTCAAAATGCCTCTTGAACTCAGCAACTGAAGCTGACTCAACCGATTGATGAGGAAGACTGTTCCAACGGTTCAGCACACGTGATGAAAAGAAGTAGGCCTAGAGTCTGATGTCGGTGCTGCTATGCGTCTTGATCAATTTCCAAGCATGCCCGCGAGTAACCGATCCAGCAGACCTATCAGCCAGTTTGAAAAACGACGTTAGAAGAATTGCAGAGAGCCCACGGACCACCTTAAAAAGTTCTAGCAAATCTGAACGACGGCGTCTTTCCTCTAATGACCACAACCTTAGAATCTTCAATCTTTCATCATATTCCCTGGACCTCAAGTCCTTGAACAACCTGGTAAATCGTCTTTGCACCTTTTCTAAAAGTACTTTGTCCTTCTCGTAATGCGGATTCCATATGGATGTAGAGTATTCAAG
>Ga0209367_1012356_pt1 | contig 11177 bp, 9 predicted proteins | sample WorMetLIZISLAND2_FD_187412 | JGI IMG/M metagenome (GOLD analysis project Ga0209367, IMG submission 187412) | Marine gutless worms symbiont microbial communities from Max Planck institute for Marine Microbiology, Germany - Olavius geniculatus... ... | reverse complement strand
GACTCACCCTCAACGATCCTTACGGTCTGCCGCTCCGGCGGAAGATTCAGTGCTTTCATCTTTACCTTGCGATTGTCGGCCCCGACTGCGGACGGGTCGATTCCCAGATCGGCGATGGTTTTGACATCCACCGGTTTTTTCTTGGCCTTCATTATTCCGGGCAAAGAAGCATAGCGCGGCTCGTTCAGACCGCGCTGAGTGGTAAACAACGCCGGCAGGGCAGCCTCCACGGTCACGGTTCCGCCTTCGATAGTGCGCTGGCATTTTATTTTGCCGTCGGCCAGCTCAGCCTTGACAACCATTGAGATCTGCGGAATATCCAAGAATTCAGCCACTGCGGCGGCAACCTGGTAGTTGTCCTCATCCACGGCTCGGTGTCCGGCGATGACCAAATCAAAGGGGACGTCTTTCAACGCCGCGGTCAGGATGCGGGCCGTCGCCAGGGGATCACTGCCCAGGGCAGCCGGATCGTTGACGTGAATACCTTTGTCGGCACCCATGGCAAGGGCGGTGCGAATGGCTTCCACGGCCTTGTCCGGCCCCATGGAAACAACAGTCACGGTGCCGCCCTGGGCATCCCTTATTTGCAGGGTTTCTTCGACCGCAATCTCGTCGTAGGGATTCATAACCCACTTGATGTCCTGTGTCTTTATCGACACCCCGTCGCCGGCAATTTCAATCAGCGATTCGGTGTCCGGCACCTGTTTGACTAAAACAACTATTTCCATCTCAGTCTCCTTTCTTATTTCTTAAATCGGATTGGAAGCAATTCATGGTTGTTATTCATATTTTGAAACATAGGGTTCAGAAGACAGATGACAGAAGTCAGAAGACAGAAGACAGATGCCAGACGGCAGAGAGCAGAGGATATATCCGCACCGCAGATTGACGTTTATTATGAGAACTGCGTATTCTCAATTGCCTCCGTCATCTGTCCTCTGTTCTCCGTCCTCTGAACACTGAAACCTGACACCTGAAACCCTTACCTATTATCTGTTCGCTTTACGGATTCCCAGCTGATCCAGCGCAATGATCCACTTGCAGATATTGGCCGATCCTTCCACCATGCTGTAGGTGGGCGCATCACGGAAAAAGCGCGCCACCGGATATTCGGTGGAATATCCGTAAGCGCCCAAGATCCGCATGGCGTAGTTGGCGGATTTGTAAGCGACCTCACCCGCCAGATATTTGGCCTGGGCAACATCCAGTCCGTTGTTCAGCCGACCCTGATCCTTGGCCGCAGCCGCCCGGTAGACCATCAGTCTGGCTGCTTCTATTTCGGCCGACATCTGGGCGATCATGTCCTGGTTCATCTGATATTCACCGATAGCCTTGCCGAACTGCTTGCGTTCCATACTGTATTTAAGAACCTCATCGAGGCAGGCCTGGGCCAGTCCCACGCCGCCGGCAGCGGCCGATAGCCGGGTCTGATTCAAAGAGCCAAACAGAATCTTGGCCCCGTCGCCCGGATTACCGAGAATGTTTTCTTTGGGCACCCTGGTGTCCGTCAGATAAATCTCACCGGTGGGCGAGGAACGGGAGCCCATTTTGTCCAGCGCGGTCGTCCGAATGTCGTTGAAGTTTTTAACCTCGACCACGAAGGCCGAAAGCCCTTTGGCACCCTGGCCGCGATCGGTGTAGGCATAGTAGATGATGGCATCGCCCACATCGGCATTGGATATCCAGGTTTTGGAACCGTTTAACAGCCAGTGATCCCCTTTGTCATCGGCCTTCGATTTCATGGCCATCACATCGGAACCGGCATCCGGCTCGGTCATGGCAAAAGCGCCCATATACTCGGCACTCACCAGCTTGGGGATGTATTTCTGCTTGAGCTCGTCGCTTCCGTAGGTGAGTATCGTGTAAGCACAACCCAGGGTCTGCATGTTAATCTGCACCCTGAGGGAGCTTGACGCCCGGGCGATCTCCTCGGTGACGATCATGGCTGCCAGCCATCCCATCTCGGAGCCACCGTATTCTTCCGGGATCACAGTGCCGAACAAGCCCAGTTCACCCATGGGTTTGATAACTTCCTCGTAGGGGAAGTAATGTTTTTCATCCCATTCGTCGGCAAACGGCGCGATTTTTTCACTGGCAAAGTCTCGAACCATATCGCGCAGCATTACAAGTTCTTCCGGCAGGCTAAAATCCATTTTCAATCCTCCTAATCGATGATTTGTCCTAGTGTTGCGGGTTTCGATGTATAGATTATTTTATATTATAACAGTATGATATACCATTTATAGGCTGGATGGTGTACGGCGCACGCCGGCTAGTTTAAGATAAGGACTATAGAAGATGGTGAACGGGAAGTCAAGCTAAAAAGTAGCTATTTTACAGCCACAACGTAATTATTTTGATTATTGTAAACTGCAGATGGGTTCTTGCTCTATATGCCTTTGTCGACGATGTTGCGGTCGCTTTTAAGACGCTCCTGAATGCCTTTTCCAATCTGGTAGCTACGGCTGAATTCAGACCAGAATTCCTGATCCGTTTTTCTCCATTGCGACCCGAAACGCTTGTCGAAGAAGTCACCGAGTTTTTCAAACAGCAGCTTCCAGGGCGGTTCGCCTTTGCGGTAGGCACCCAGCAGTTCCTCTAGCAGGTCGTCCAGATCCGCCAGGGACTCCTTGGGCAGGTAAGAGATGGCGCCTTTTTGAATGGATTCCATCAGCGTTTCGGGGCTAATGGCATGGGCTGTCAGCATAACGGTGGGAATCTCTCGGGCGACAGCCTCTTCCAGCAATTTAAGGCCGTCGACGCCCATGATATCTAAAATGGCGAGGTCGTACTTGTGCTCTTTTATTTGTTGAGAAGCACTTTGATAGTCCCGGGCGGTGTCGACATGGGAGTCGTCCAATATTTCAACGATGGTTTCCAGAACATCTTCTTCGTCATCCACGGCCAGGATATTTTTGCCTTTGAGAAATGATTCGCGCGCAGTCATTGCTATATGTACCTCCTAATCCGGCCAGGCCGGACCATATTGCCACGTATGGCACTAGGGAGCGCCTATTAATAATTATTAATCTTTGCTTCCCGGTGTCCCGGTGGCGAAATTGTCTTGCCAGAATACGTACAGGACCGAAAACCAAGCCCTCGGTTCACGGCTTGGTCGGCATGTTTATCGACCGGTCGTTTTATTCCAAAAACCCCATAATCCCCGGCAGCCAGAGGACGACATCCGGGAGATAGGTTATAAAAAACAGCACCGCAATCTGGATGATTAGAAAGGGGATGACAGCCTTGGAAACATAAATCAGGTTTTTGTTCGATATGGACCCCGTAATATAGAGACTGACGCCCATGGGCGGGGTGCAATAACCAATGGCCAGATTGACGGTAAGGATCAGCCCGAAGTGCATCCAGTGCACGTCAAATGCATCCAGCATCGGCAGAAACACGGGACCCAGGATCATCGTAGCGGAAATAATGTCCATAAACATCCCGACGATCAGCAGCAGAATATTCATTGCCAAAAGAAAAACAATGCGTGAATCGATCGCTGCCAAAACCGTCTCGGTGATTTTCCCCGGGATGTCCTCAAGGGTAAGCAGGCGGCCGAAGCAGACCGCGCCGGCCACGATAATCAGCAGGGTGGCCGAGGTAACGGCAGAGCTGACGGTGATTTTTTTGACATCCCGTATTTTGACGGTTCGGTGGATAAAGAGTTCGACGATCAGGGCGTATACGCAGGCGACGACGGCGGCTTCATTGGCGGTGAAGGCACCGGAAAAAATCCCGCCGAAAATGATCACCGGCAGCATGAGGGACCAGAAGCCGTCCTTGAGGACGCGCAGCAATTCCACCGTACTGGGGATGGGTTTGCGCAAGATGTCCTTCTTGCTGCGGAACACGAAATAGGTGTAGACGCAAACGCCGAACATGATTAGGAGCCCGGGCAGGAAACCCGTCAGAAAAAGGCCTTCAAGGGAAACGTTGCTGATCATGCTGTAAAGGATCATGCCGATGCTGGGAGGGATAATCACGCCGAGGTTGGGTGAGGTGGTCATCAATCCAAGGGTATATTTTTGCGGATATCCATTGTCTATCAGGGCCGGGATCATAAATCCGCCCAAAGCGACCACGGTGGCCACGGTGGAGCCGGATATGGCGCCGAAAAGACCGCATGCCAGGACACCGGCCATACCGAGTCCCCCCGGCAGCCAGCTGACGACGGAATTGGCCACATTAATGAGTTTTTCAACAATCGATCCGGCCGTCATGATGTTGCCGCAAAGAATGAAAAAGAGCACGACCACGAGGGCGAAATTGTCCATACTTCGAAACAGGCTCTGGGCCAGCAGCAATATGGGTAGATCGGTAAAAAATATAAAACCCAATACAGCAGTAAAAAAAAGACACATAAAAACGGGGATGTAAGTCGCCATACAACCGAGCAGTATCAGCATGATGACCACATGGCTTGTTTCCATAAACCGGCTCTCCTCACTCTACTGCGGCAGCCGCCTCGAAATCCGGGCAGCTTCCGGATGTCCGTGATTCCTAAGTTTCCTCTCTGCGGGCCCGCTGCTCCATAATATCCTGATAGATGACCTGGATGGCACGAATCATCATCATTATCCCCATCAGGGGCAGAATCGCATACAGGAACACCAGGGGAATTTCCATGATAATGGTTTTCTGCTGGGTACTGTGCTGCAGCAGCACCATCAGCCAACCGTAGTAAATCATCATACCTGCAAAGATCATGATGACGAAATTGCTAAAGAAGGTCAGCGGCACTTTTAGCTTGGGCAGAAGCTGAACCGAAGCGTCAATTTTGATCATCGAGCGGTTTTTTACGGCTGCACTGCACCCGATAAACGTCGTATAGATAATAACTTCTCGGACGAGTTCCTCCGACCAGGCCAGGGAATAGTTGAACCCGTATCGCAGAACCACATTAAAAAACAATGCGATCAAGGCGACCATCACGGTGATAAACAGCGTCCACTCCTCAAAAAAAGTCAGGATTTTGTCCAAAAAGTCGAGTATCTTTCCAATCATGCAAGGGCTCCCCATATTAAATCTTACATACGCGGTCACTAAAGAATAAGAGGGGGCTTACTAGGCCCCCTTTTATCGAGATCTAAAATCATCCTGCCGGGCCCGATTATTGTCAGAACATCTTTACAGCAATCGAGCCCGTTTTACCAGGATATATTATTGAAAATCATTTCTTTTTGTAACCATTGATCTAGGGCTTATAGCCCATATAGTCCTGTACCTCTTTCAGGAAGTTGGCGGGTTTATACTGGTCGCCGCTGTAATTCTTGTTGATCTCCGGCGCAAATTCCTGGTGCACCGCACTGGCCTGTTTGATCAGCATATTCATGTCTTTATCGGACAGCTGAAAAAACTCAACCCCGTATTTTTCGGCCGCCGCTTTGCGCTGCTGCATTTCCTGTTCTTTGGCGGCAGCCCGTGCCTCGGCGCACATATCCCGCACGGTTTCCACCAGTATTTTCTGAAGATCGGCCGGCAGCTTGCTGTACCAGCCCTTGTTGAACAGCCAGATGAAAAGGCCCTGGGCATAGTTCAACTCGGTAAAGTACTTGGCCACCTCGAATTTCTTGGTGATGCTGCACACCGTCAGGGTGTGATCCAGTCCGGTGATGACACCCTGTTTCAGGGCCACCGGCACATCCGGCCAGGGCATAACCACCGGGTTGAAACCCCAGGCTTTGTAGGACAGCTTGTTTACCGCGGCCTCGGCAATCCGGAATTTGACCTGTTTGGCATCACCGATGGTTTTCACAGGTACGGTGGTCGCCCAGCCGTAGTTCCCGTAGCTGGCGATATCAACGGCCATAATCCCCTGATGATCCATTCCCATCAGGAAGTGATCGTACAATTTGCCGCTGTTGGCGAATTTGTCCAGTTTTTCAAAGGAATTGATTAAAAAGGGAAGGTTTACCAGGCCGAAGCGGGGTCCCAGGTTGGTCGATGCCACCGAGCTGCAGGCCATGCCCTGAATGGCACCCATTTGCAGCTGGTTGAGAACTTCCACCTCGCCGCCCAGCATGGAGAAAGGTTTGTAGTCGAGGTACATGCGCCCGTTGGATCGCTTCCAGAGCTCATCCCGGATTGCAAAACCGGTATAAACACCTTTGAGGACCGGATGGGATACATTGGATACAATGAACTTGTACTTGGCGCCCGAGGGGTCGAATTTGGGTTTCCAGGCATCCAAGGACGGCTTCTTCTTGGCCAGTGCCGGTGTGACGACAAGTCCCAAACCAACCAAACAAATCAGTGCTACGGTTAAAACTCTCTTTAACATCATCGAATCCTCCTTTTAGGGTAAATATAGAAAGTCTGACACCATGCGACACTAAACACCATTCATTTACCAGAATCAATTTCAGTTTTTATCACAGTTTTATATTATTTTGTCAAGCAAAAACAGCCATACCGGCCCCGGGTCCAAGAAGCGGCAAACCGTCGTACTTGGACGGTAAGATCAACCTTCTGAAAACGTTGGTAATCTCAACTTCCCGTCCAAAATCCGTCCGGGTCGAAGCGGATCAAAATGGCCAACTCTGTCCCGCTGGGCGCCGGCGTCGTCTGCAGATCATCGGCAACCTTTAACGGCCAGCCGGTGTTTTCGAGCACCGTATCCACTGAGATGTCGGGATGAACAGAGGCCAGAACCATTTCTTTGCTCTTCGGATCGAAGTGCAAAATACCCAGAGTGGTGATCACAGTCGCCGGTCCTCCCCGGGGCAGACCGATCCGGCGGCGCCAGGTCCCTCCGTCCCCGTATCCCGGGGAGGTAATATAGTCCACCCGTGGCACAAAACGGCGCTTTTCATGGGCCATGACGATAATGTGCCGTTTGGCCAGGCAGGCCAGGTCGCAGGCGCCGCCACTGCCTGGAAGCCGTGTTGCAATGTTATCCGGCCCCCCGATATAACTGGTGTTCAAATTGCCGTAGCGATCCACCTGGGCACCGCCGATAAAGCTGAGGTCCACAGCGCCCTGCTGGAGCAGCCCCATGGCGTCGGCCGTGTCGGCCAGCCACTGGGCACGGCAGATATTCGGCAGATCCCTCATGGTCATGAGGGCTTGGGCGGCCGGCGTGTCACGCACGATTCCCAGCTCATAGACTCCGACGGCACCGCGGGCATGGGTACTTTTTGCCAGTAAAAATCCCAGCAAAGGCAGGCGCATGCCGACGAACACGACCTCGCCATCGGCGATTTCACGGGCTGCGGCTGTCACCATGAGTTGGGCCAAGTTAAAATCGACTGTATCATTGCTCTGATTCATAAAATGTGCTCAATCCTGCCCATTAAGGCCAAGAGGACGGAAGACTGAAAACAGAAGACAGAAAACTGAGAACGAAAGACCGAAAAACGAGGATCGACGCTTGGAACCGATATCGGTCTAGGTCGTCGGTCTTCTGTCACCTTTCACTTATCTTCTGTCATCAGTTCTCTGTCATCCGTCATCTGTCATCCGTACTCTGTCATCCGTCATCTGTCTTCTGTAGTCTGTCATCTGACATCAATACCCATAATCGACGCCCTCGGCAATAACATGGTTCCTGATGGCCAGCCCGGCGACACGATCCGGTCCCAGCAGGTCCAGGTAGTCCTGCTGATTACGGACATCGTCCACCCAGCGCTTTTTCCAACTGGCGAAAAGCTCGGGGGTTTTGCTTTGACCGCGATAGTCGATAAACAGCCGGTGATCCCGGTTATAATAGCCCGGAACGGGTGACGGATGCCCTCCCCAGGGACAGTGAACCACGGCCTTGACACGGAATCCGGGTGTAAATACACGATTTGGGTCCCGGCTGATGATATCCGGAGACACTATTTCCTCAGCCGTTAAAATGACATGGCGGCTTGCCAGGCAGGCGTCCCTCGTGACCCCGAGATTGCCCCAGGCGTGAGCATTGCCGAATTTATCGGCGCGCTGGACATGGACAATGGTGACATCGGGATTTATGGCAGCCACCGCTGTCAGAGCATTCCCGCTGAACGGGCATACGACGGTTTTAAGGCTAGGGTTGGTTTTGAACAAATCGCTGCCCAGGGCGGTAAGGGTCGGCATGAAAGAAACCCCCATCGCCCCTGCGCGCAACGCCAGGGCCAGGGTCAAATTGGAATGATCTTCGATTTCAAGTGTCCCGGCCTCGATCCCCCGTCTGAAATTATAACCGGAACCGGTGACGACGTTACCAACCCACGCGGCTCTGATATTTTTAGCGCAAGCGGCCCCGATGAGTTGATCGAACAACATATCGGATATGGGACCGATTAGAGTGAGATTCCGTTTGTGTTGGCGCATCATCTCATGGGCGGCGGCAAAGGGAATCATGGATTCCAGGGACAGCCCCAAAGCGATCGAACTACCGTCCGGTATGTAACGCTGAATAGTCTCAGATAGGGTGAGCAGCTTGGAATCAGGCAATGCTTGCGGGTCTCCTTTGGTACCAAATCGATCCCAACTCAGTTAGTTTATTAAATCTAAGCCAGACACAGCACCTTCCTTGGCAAAGAAATTCGAAATACTTATTTCGAAATCCGAAACAAAATTGAATACCAAAGGACCAAAATCTCAAAACAAAAGCACTTATGAAGTTTTACAAATGCTCTCCATCCCTATCTAAATTTTGAAAATTAGGTCATTCGAATTTAGAAATTGTTTCGGATTTCGTACTTTGAATCTACATAATGCAGCAAAATTTCGAATGTGAAATAACTGGATAGACCGTAAATTTTTACGACTCATCATTCCCGCCCCGCTGCAGGGACTGTTCGAATTCTTCAAAAAATACGTTGCGCTGTTTCCAGTCGGGTCCGAATCGGGTGCTGAAAAAGCTTCCCAGCTTGTCAAAAAGTTTGGCCCAGACCGGTTGGCCGCCTTTGAGCACGACATCGGCAATGAACTCATCGAGATCGCTCATTTTTTCTTTGGGCAAAAATGAGACAGCGCCCAGTTTGATTGATTTTTCCAGGGCTTGCGGTGTCAATGCATAGGCTGTCAGCATAACGGTCGGAAATCCGCGTTTGACCGACAGCTTTAGGAGGTCGAACCCATTGACGCCCATAATATCCAAGATGACGATATCAAAGGTGTAGCTTAACAGCAGTTGGCGGGCGGTTTCGTAATCGTTGGCCTTGCGGATCAGGCACATATCCAGCACCTCAGCCACTGTGTCGGTTACGTCGATCTCGTCATCGACCACCAAAACGACCTTGTCTTCTAAAAGATCGGATGTATCCATCGACCCATCTCCTCTCGGCTTTTACGCAGCCACATCACAGCTCGATGTTTGAGATGCACCTTATCATTGTAAAAAGAGTTAAGTCAATGCTGGGTTTCAGAGGACGGAGGACAGAGGACGGATGACTGAGGACGGAGGACGGAAATCGGATGACAGAAAATGGATAATGGCTACCGGGAAAATGATGACGGAAGACTGAGCGTTGGGGATGTTTTCGTCCGGAACTGTTCAAATTTTCACTCGGATCTCATCATAGTCGGTGTTTCGCGTTACGGCTTCCGGCTGACAGGCCTGAAGACAGCATATTGTCCCAAAGGCAGGCGCGAGATAAAATTCGCATTCCAATCACCCGTCCTCGATTGTCTGTCTCCCGCATTCATTCTGCCCTCTGTCTTCAGTCCTCCGTCTTCCGCCTTCCGTCCTCTGTTTTCTGACCTCTGTATTCCGTTTTCTGTCTTCTGCCTTCCGTTTCTGTCTTCTGTTTTCTGTTCTCCGTCTTCTGTTTTCTGTCATCTGTCATCTGTCTTCTGTCATCTGTCCTCTGAAACCCGGCAACAGTTGCGATAAACGGGAACTCATGATATTGCACGTTAACACTAAATCAGACGGAGAACCCATGCTCACCGAATCAGACAAAAACCAGCTTCTTGAGCTCGAGGGCAGCTTATCCCGGGATATTACCATAGGACTGGTGGATTCAGAACACCCCAGCGGCGGGGAATTTCGCAAATTTTGCGATGAAATCATCCGCCTCGTGCCGAAAATTAAACTATACAAAGAAGCGGGTTCCGTTCAACATCCGCCGCAAATATTAGTCGGCAGTCGCCTCAGGTATCAGGCCCTGCCCGGCGGTTTGGAAATGCGGCCTTTTATCGAGGCGCTGTCGGCCCTTGAATCCGGACCGGCGGAATTACCGGCATCCATCAGGGAAGTTTTAGAAAAAAACAGCCTGCCGGCCACACTGACCGTGTTCATGGCGCCCCAGTGTACCTATTGTCCGACGGCGATAAGCCGGCTCATTCCCCTCGCGATGGCGGATGCCGGCATTCAGTTAATCATAGTTGACGGCACTCTCTTTCCTGAAGCGGCGAAAAAACACAAGATACAATCCGTGCCCACGGTTCTGCTGGAGGATCAGTTCCGCTGGACAGGCTCAGTGCCGGTCGATGAAATCGTCGAGACCATCTGCACCCGCAATCCTGCCAAACTGGGGGCCCCTTCCCTGGAAGGGATCATCAAAGACGGTCAAGCCGGCCATCTTGCCGCTATGATGCTGGAGGCCCGGGAAGTTTTCCCGGCCTTCTTTGATTTGGTTTCCCACGACCAGTGGTCTATTCGCCTGGGGGCGATGGTCGTCATGGAGGAAATCGCCGCAAAACGCCCCGAGGTTGCCGCTGTGGCTGTCGAGCCGCTGTGGGATCGATTTGAGGGGGTTTCCGATCAGATTAAGGGTGATATTCTTTATTTGTTCGGGGAAATCGGGGACCGCCGAGCAGTCCCGTGGTTGAAGGCGGTTCTTGACGACCCATATGATGAGGAAGTAAAGGAAGCTGCCCGAGAGGCATTGGAAAAACTGGCCTGAAATCGACACCTTGGTTTGAGCGAACCCTGAAAAAAGCTAAGCCCTGCCGTTTGCACGGCAGGGCTTTTTGTTCTCATTGTACAGCCGGTACCAGAATTAGATGCTATTTATCATCCGATGATTTTTTTTCGGCCGGCACCTTTTTTTTCTCGCTACCGGAGTCATCTTCCACAGGTGCCGGTTTAGCCTTTTTTCCGGCGGCCGCCTCGGCAGGCTTTGCCGGCTTTTCTTTTTTCTTGGCTGCAGGTTTCTTTTTGGCAGCGGTCTTGGCCGTGGATTTCTCCTTTTTCGGGGCTTCAGCCTCCGGCTCGGCGTCTTTCTTCTTGGCCGCGGTTTTGGCAGTCGATCCAGGCT
>Ga0209367_1012353_pt1 | contig 11178 bp, 9 predicted proteins | sample WorMetLIZISLAND2_FD_187412 | JGI IMG/M metagenome (GOLD analysis project Ga0209367, IMG submission 187412) | Marine gutless worms symbiont microbial communities from Max Planck institute for Marine Microbiology, Germany - Olavius geniculatus... ... | reverse complement strand
TGTCACCAGTGCTTGTTATGATAAGCAGCATGTATGTAAGCCTACCTATCTTCAACCATTTTTACATTATTCGAGCCAATAACGGCAAAATGACGTCTTTTTAGGGGGGTACCCCTCTTCGACGCCCTCGTTCGAGGGGAACTCCTGCACCCAGTGGCACGAAATTTTGTCACGATAAACTAGAGACCTTGGGGCAGCCCACAGTGAAGATTTCGTGATCCTGGCTTGCACCGTTTTGATACAGTCCACGAGTGTGACAGACAGACAGACAGACAGACGGACGGACGGACGGACGCCCAGACGATGGCAAAGACGCGCGAAGCATTCTGCTTTCGCGCGTAAAAATTGTTAGAAATATAAATATGAAGTAGTTAAGAACTTTGGACAAAAGTTTGGGAGCTTACTTTTTAACGGGCCATTTTGCGGTAAATTTAGCTTATACAACACGGGTATACTTGTTTGTAACAGTGTTGCGATTTTTTTTCTACACGAGACCTTTCGTACTGCAAAGCTAAACTTGCTGTACATGCAATCTGCACATTTTACGGATGCGGCTATTTTATGATACGCGCAATGTGCGGTTAGTATACACCGAAAGAAATCGGAATAGTTTAGTAGTATGAATTGTAGTTATAGCGTAGGCCTATGCAGTCTAGTGTATAGGCCTAATGAACAGCTACGAGTAGTTAACCCATGGGGCAATCTTGTATCATCCAACCAACTCGAAACAAACAAAGTGTCTGAGTGTTTAGTGGTCTTGGTTATTCATAATTTCCACACAATAAAGTACGCATGTTGCATGCTGCAGGCCCGTCGAGATGGTGGGTTAAGGGGGGGTAAGCTACCCCGGGCCCCACGACGTTTGGGGGGAAGGGGCCCGCCGTCGGCCAGAAATATAAAGTACGCCAGAATGTACCATTTTAAAAACAAAAATTCAAAAACTTTCTCCCCAGAGAGGCCCCGTGAAAATGTTTGGGGGCCCCGTGAGTATGTTTTCCCGGGCCCCGTTGTGGCTCTCGACGGGCCTGGTTCACTGTAGGGCCTATAGCCTAAACACCGCGTTTAAAAATGACATTGAAGCAGCCACATGATTTGCCTCACTTCCGTCACAGGCCGTTTCTTTTGCAACCTTAAGCCGTTTATCAGTCTGCGACCGAACGCGCGTGGATAGACCGCGATTACTGTAGAATAACGCGGAAATGCTGTACAATGTTTTATTATGCTGCCATCTTATATACGACGCATTACTCGTCCTGTGCGTCCGTCCGTCCGTCCGTCCGTCTGTCTCTGATCGTCTCAGCAGAGGTATGCGTTCTGCCGAGTTCTGTTCTATTGACGCGCTACAGCTACGCTGTAGGCATTAATGGTACGAGTTGTCGTCCGTCCGTTTGTCCGTCTGTCTCTAACGGATGTACACTGGCTAAGGAGTAGATCTTAGGGGAAAGTTTTTACACAAATAATTAGCTCTTTGTCGAGGCTCTCTGCATACAAAATTTGGGGAATGCGTTCAAATGGAACATTTTCAAATTTGGAGTTGAATTGAAGGGGTAGAAAAAAATGTGCGCTTTTCAACGGAAAACTGGCCATATCTCGGAAATAGTGAGTGATACGGCCAAGGTTACTATAATCACGAATATGATTAGATAAAAATCATCAACCTTGGATGCCCTTGAAGGTCAGTACTGCAACACGAACTGTGTACATTGTAGCGCGTCTTTCCTAGCGACAGCTGGGCTTTCTTGTTTCAGTTGATTTTATTTCTGTCGGCGTGTCGCTTTCAACACACTTTTACAAGTTTTAATGTGTCGTATAATTATGTAGGCCTAATCTATGAGTAGGTCTATCGTGAACATGAATTGTAGTTACGCAATGGGTGTACTGCAAAACTATCATTGTGTTTTATGCTGTCTTCGTTAAACCTAAGCTTACGACATGAATCAAAAATAGGCCTACAAACAACTTAACTGCCGTCTAGAAAACTAGGCGTCGTGGCAACATGTATTTTTTGAGGGAAGGAGAAAGGTTGTGACCCCTATTTTAGGAGAAAAGGTGTCCGCAGGGGATTGATAATTGCACCGTTGGACAGGGCATTGGCATTGGTAAGTTCCTACAGGCTGTTAATAGTGACCATGTTGCTATCTGCGGCGGTTTTTGGCCCCAGTTTGCAACCCAAGTATACGTACGTAATCTTCTTACCTCTAGTGGAGAAACAGAGGGTCGGCACTCGGCAGTGGATATTAGATAGCTCATTGGTAAATGTTTAGCATGATACAGTTTGGTTGTCTTGCGCGGGCCAATCATCTGGGGGATGGGTGGGAAGTTGGGAACCCTTATTTTGGAAGAACCCGTAGGCTACGTAGGGATCGGCGACGGTATCGTTGGATGGAACGCGTTTGATAATTAAGTTCATATAGGATGTCAAAGCCTCTAACTGAAGTAGTTTGGCCGCAATTCGCAATACAAACTGCAGTTATTGGTGGTGCAGTCATGTATACCTACGCCTGTTTGGGAGGGATCGTAATTAGAGTTTAAACTTATACTACAGGGTAGCGAGGTCGGGCAACTCTATTTGCTTTCACAGTTTGTCGGTAAAATCTGATCGTTTATCCAAAATACACTCCTTAGAGACAGACAGACGGACACAACATCGAGCCTACAAAAAACGCTAGGCCCTACTGTTAGTGCGTCGGCGGAAAAAAATCCTACGACTATACAGTCTTTTCATGGAGCGGAGCGGAGCATGGAGCTTTTTACGTGGATCCCCTTCACTACTCTGCACAGAGAGGATCATCAACAGCATCAGTCAAGAGCAAAACCCTGGGGACGCCCCTAGCCACGCTGTCGATGGCGGCACACTTGCGTCGTCTCGGCACACATGACGTCATCAAAACAGAGATGATCGGCTGACAGGCTGGCAGCAGGTAAGATGGCGAATGTTGTTGTTTAGATGGGTTGACTTAATCGTGTGACACAGATAGACAGAAGACGTCGCATGGACGCTGACCCGCCGTGTCAATGCTGTCTGGTAGCGTGTTTAGACGAGCTGAAGTTGTTGAAATGATTGGTATGTCGCCGATTAACTTGAGTCACTCTGTTTTCGACCTCCTTTAGGCCTACTGCCTGACAAATTAGCTTAGGCTAACAGAAATTAACGGTGACTAGCGGGCAGCAGTGAAAATGTAAAAATACACATAACGAGTAGCAAAGATTACAAGACATGTTCAATATTATTGGATCACAGTGACAAAACGAATTTTCTGATACGGTATTGTTGGGCAAGGTAGAACAGTTATTCTGTTTTCCAAGTGTCCACAAATTGCATGTATGTTACTTGCAATAAAATGAATTACGCATGATTACTTATTGTTATGCTTTACCTGACATGGTTTTCGTTTGCCAACTGGATTGTAGAACTATGTACATGTGCTAAATGTAATGTCAGTTCTCAAGTGATGATTGCTAATTTTTGTGTAATAAAAATGATTGCAGGGCAGCTGGTATCATGACGGACGTACTTCAGAGAGATCGCAAGTGGTCTTGCGAGTATTGTACCTATGAAAATTGGCCAGCGTCTAAGAAATGTGTCTTGTGCCGTGCACCAAAGCCGATGCAGTACATTGACGAAGATGCTGCAGCGGTGGAGCAGGACATCTACAAAATGGCACCACTGATATGTCAAGACTCGGTTCCAATTGATACTGGTAAAACTGGTGGCAGAGGTGTGGACGTGTCAGGCAATACTCGTTGGTCATCAGGCATAGATTCAAGTGCAAAATGGACTTGTCATATGTGCACGTATCTCAATTGGCCGAAAGCGCTGCGTTGCACTCAGTGTCGAACTGCCAGACAAAAACAGTTGTCAGCTACTGTAGGTGCACCAGTATCACGACCCTTGAATGTTGATGTAAATGCTTCCGCTGATACAATATTGTCAGCGCGAAATTCACCCAGCTCACCGGAGGCAGCGAAGGCAACAAACAACGACCGAAATCGTTCAATTGCCGGTGTATCGACACAAGCGAATGAAGCTGCGAAGTGGCCGTGTCGTGCATGTACTTACGAGAACTGGCCTCGGGCAATGCGATGTGTTCTGTGTGGCCTGCCGCGTGGTGATCGCAATGGGTCATCTGAGAAAGACATGAGCAGCTATCGAGGCAGTGTCACATCACGTCGTCGTTCTCCGCCGACTATGTCAACTCGTGGTAGTGGCAGTACTGAATTTGTAGACAGTCATGGTGCAGGAGCAACGGCTTGTCCAAACATCCATCAATTCCAGCATGAACGAAACATCGGTGGACCGGCAGTTGATGTCGCAATGGCGTCAAACTACACTAGTCCAAAACTGCACCAGATTCGAAACCGACTACGTGATGTAGACTGGTTATGGCTGATGGCATGCCAGGGCATTGTCGATGGTGATGTACATGCAGTTGAAGCCTATCTTGCTGCAAATGGAGACCCAGCACGACAGTTGACTGCTGACGAATGTACCCTTCTTGGTCGTTCTAGTGCATATGCTCCCGGATACTCATTGGTTCACCTTGCGATAAGGTTTCGGCGCGAGGATATGTTGTCGACTTTGTTAGCAGCTGGAGAAATGCATGCTGGGAAGCCACGGAAACGTGTGCCGTCATATGCCGCTCCAGACGTTGCAGCAGCTATAGTTCGTGAGATCTCATCTTCACTGCGCCAGCGTAAAGGCGACTTTCCGTGTTATTTTGTCTTGGAGACTGCCACTTTTGCACTTCCTGGAGGTATTTACTTTTACGGTCTTGTATTTCATCCCATTTTTGACCTTTTCATTTGATTAATTTGCTGGCAGGGTGTCCAGACTTAACTGGGGCATCGCCGCATCAACAAGCTGTGGTGCGTGAACAACTTTCCCGGGGTTGTTACTTGATAGTGGAGTGTCCGGGAGTCGGGAGTCGAATCCATGCTCTGCCCTAGCAGGCAATCATTGGGTTTGACATGCTAACCATCAAGCCACTCTGTTAGGGATGCCAAGAGTAGACTTTCATGTTCAGCTGTCATAAGCTTTTTAATACACGATGACATTTGACATGTTGAATTTTGTGTGGTACTGGTAGTGCTTATTTTGGCTACTACATGTATTTGCATTGCATGCTGTATTGCATGATCTAAGGAATGCACCTTTAAAGTGTTCATACTACACAATCTGAGCTTACAGGAATTGTGATTTTCATTGTATGAGATGAATGTGATTACGGAGTAAATTTCATAGTAATCTATTTCACTGTAAATATGTAGTCTGTATTTTATTGAGTTTTAAGTGAACACTGCAGTATGGTGGTGTATGCAATGATTTCAGAAATCGAAGACTTGCCAAATTCTGTGAAGAACCAGTTATTTGATGAATTGCTGGATGCAAATGCACAGAAAGGTTACAGATCTACTGTATTTTTTTCTTTATGGATAGCTTTGTGACAGGTACATAATGTTTTATTTGTGATAATTTAGTAAAAGATTAAACATGCATGCAATGATTGCAATCATTAGGCTAAAAATATGTGTCTGTTGGTGCATTTTGAGAGTTCTTTAGTGATGGACTGATTATAATGCTAAACTGAAAGATGCGTACATTTACTACACTTTCACAATGCACTTTGATTCTCCTGTGAGATTTTGGTGAGCTATAAATCGTTACTTACTTATTTGCTTTTAGTTTGAAATTAAAAATTAATGATAAGTATTAATTTCTGTTAAATTTAGCTACCAGTAATCAGTAAATTACCTAGCTATTATTTTTATTTCTGTATTTACGTTACATGTGTAAGAGAAAATGTGAAATGAAGTTAACTGTATTATTGAGGACAGATGTGATTAATCTGGTGTGGTATGTCGGTGGTGCAGAGCTGGAAGATGAAGAAGAGCATGTGATAAACTGGAGTGTAGAGATGACGGACGTACTAGGCAGCAGACTCTATGCTCTGTGGAATCGTACGGCTGGCGACTGTCTGTTGGACTCAGTCCTGCAGGCATCGTGGGGCGTCATGGACAGGGACAACACACTGCGCAGGGCACTTGCTGACAGCCTTGGAGAAGCTGCTTTCATGTATGTCTCACATAGATGTGATTTTTGCTATTCACGGTAGCTTGATATAGTCAGTGAGTCGACAGGTCCATAAACATTCCTCTCAAGTAGCCCTGAAGATTATGAGGTTAAAGCTTGCAGCTCACGGAGCTGCAACTTTGTAGCCTATAGCTCTGCCAAGTCATCAGTTTTGATGGACTGCATGAGTCAGAACTTTCAGATTCAATTTGCATCACAATTTGCAGCTGAGCCGACATCGGACTTTGAGCAGTGCCGCTTAGTATCAAATCACTTTGTCTCATAGTGTTTTGTTCTTGTGTTCAAACCAGTGATTATTTTATTCTTAAGCTGCTGGTGACTGATAGACTTTTTCTGCAGTCGTAAGAGTGTAATGTGTTTGTATGTTTTTAGTTTCTACGAGCGCTGGAAACAGGCAGAGGCAATGCATGCAGAGATGCTTCAGTTTAGCCTGGATGATGACCAGTGGGAACAGGACTGGGCCGTCATACTCAGTATTGCTAGTCAACCAGGTGATTGGTCCCATCATTGTTTGAGCTTGCTGGTAATTATTTTTGCCGAAGGGTCTGGAACTTATGTGACAGGTCGTTCCATTTGTTCATTTGGTTGTCAGCTGAATAACTTAAGTTGGTGATGAATTTCGATGAAATTTTGTGTTGGGCGAGTCATGGCCCATAGACAAATGAACTACATTTTGGTGCTAATCTGGAGTCTCTTTATTGTGGAAATAGTGCATGACGTGACTGTTTGCAGCCCTGGTATTTTTACACGCGAAAGCAGCTACTGCTTTCAGCGCGTCTTAGCCATCGCAATTCTGTCCGTCCGTCTGTCCATCTGTCACACGGGTGGATCAGTCAAAAACGGTCTAAGCTAGGATTACCAAATCTTCACCATCGGCTGCCTGGAAGACTCTAGTTTCAGGAACCGTAAAGCTTTTCCATAAATTCGAAGGGGGTCACCCCGAACGAGGGTGCTAAATGAGAGGGGGGTGGGCAAAATTTGCGATTTTTGGCCAATAAGTTGCTGTATCTCAGTAACGGTGCGAGATAGGGCCTAGGTGACTATTAATCACTAATAGGAAGTCGTACACTGGCTCTTGATTGGCGTTGAATTCAATGATTTTGAATGACCTTGAACGCCAAAATAGGGGGTTTTATGGATTTTTTGGCGATTTCGGGCTGCGACACAAGTCTATATCATTCACAATGTGGCGCCACGGAACTATCTTTAGGCCTATGTGATCCAGATAGAGAATTTGGTATTTGTATATTAACTTAGCATGAACACCCCAATTTTCAGCTAAACTACTGAATTGGAACTGCTATGGGCTTTCGCGCATCTCGTGAGCATTAGCTCAACTTTCTTGTGTGATAAGTGGCAGCATCCTTCTTGCTGAAAATAGTGCATGCTGTTCCAGCTTCCAGCATGGGTTTTCTAGTTTCATATGTGTTTAGTTTGACTTTATATAAATTATTGTTTTGTCTGATAAGTTGATAAATGGCAGATATGACAGTAACTCGGTTAAATTGATTACCAGTTATATATTTCTACAGGATCTTATTGTGACTCTGTTGCTATTCGTCTGTGCTTAGGGTCATCACTAGAACAAATACATATATTTGCGCTGGCTCATATCCTGCGCCGGCCAATTATTGTGTATGGAATAAAGTATGTCAAGAGTTATCAGGGTGACAACATTGGCCTAGCCAGGTTCCAAGGTATGTAGTATTCATGTAATTGTTGGCACTGCATGAGCTAGCATAGCATTGTGATGATAGCGAGGAGATTATTAGAATTTCTGATTATAATCAGGTAATTGGTGGAAAGTTATAGTTAGGGTTGTTAACGGTTAACTGGTTGACTGGTTAACCTGTCTTGAAGGCATAACTGAGCTTGAAACTGCCAGCCCAGTTAGCCGCTCTGGTGTTTTGACTTTGCCGTGAACGCACTTTAACTTGCCTTGCCCGGCTGCAGGTGTTACCGCCAGATCTAAGCTGAGATTGCTGGTGGTGCTTTGCTTGGCGTGTGAGGGGGGAGGGTGAGGCTTGGGACGTTTCAGTGAATAAAAGAGACAACAGGTAATTAATGTCAGACAGTGAAGCAGTGGTTTGATAGTCCATTCATAAATTGATGTGTAACTTACGGCTACTTTGACCGTGGTTTAGTTAATGCATCAATAATAACACCTCGTGTGGAAAGCCTGGAAGGATAACTAGGAATTTGACATCTGTCAGTAGAAGGGAATGGACCAAAAGTCATGGAATTGTTAGGGGAAGATCTTGTTAGCGAAAACTGTTTTTTGGTTAACATTATATTTTTTTGTGCAACACTAATGTTTAGTAACATTTATTAGTAGCATGTTATTTCATATAGTGCAAGTGCATTCTTGGTGTGTTGCATTGCATTATTGTGCTATTATGCTGCTGCGTTTCATTTAAACAGTGCTATTAGTATCCAACAGACAGCAGTTTGAGATTGATGACTGTGGAGGATAACAGGAAAGATTATTAGAACTGCCATTAGTTTTACATATGCACAGTTATAATGGTGAGTTCTTACAGTGTTAGGTTTAGGTTGTTACTGTGCTATACGTTTCATATTACGGTTTTCTGTAAAGGTTAAACTTTTTGTTCCATTACCGTAAAGGGTAAACTTACTGTTCCATTATGCTGTGTATGTATATGCATTTTGCCTGGAAAAGCCTATACTGTGTTGGGTGGGACCTTAAACCCTACTCACACTATTAGTATGCATCACATGCATAACTGCAGCATGGTGAACAATGGCGTGAAGAGTCATGAGGAATAATCTTACAGTGCTGGTGATCTTTGGTTTGCTTTGCTGCTGTTTGCAGGTGTCTATTTACCATTGCTCTGGGAGCCAACGTTCTGCTGGCGGACACCCGTTGCTCTCGGCTACACGCGAGGTCACTTTTCAGCCCTCGTTCCAATGGAAGCCGACCTTTGTGCCCACCTAGGAGCCCGTGCCAACATTGACACTAATGACGATGCTCCAACTGTATACTTGCCACTGATGGACTATGAGGGCAAAATTCTACCTGTACACTTCCTTCAACTTTCTGAAGTTAGTCATACTGGCCTGATGCTCTGTTTTTGCAGTTGAAACATTTACTTTTGCATTTGCTAATCGTAGCTGTGGAAATCATGTTAATATCGGTAAAGTAATAACAACAATAAGTGCATTCTTAGAGTATTTTGTGTTGGACAAAGAGTCAGATGGCGAGAATATCTGCAGTTAAAAAGAAATGTGTTTGCAGTCTATTGATACCAGATTTACATTGGCATAATAGAATTCTTGCAAGCGGTTTTTTCATGAGTATGAGAAGGATTGTCTCTAGTAGAATGAGCACTTAGTCTGTGGATGGCCAACATTAGTAATAATGAGATTTGTACATGGGTCATAGTTGGTAAAGTATGTTAGGCTGATATAAAGTTAGCAAAGCAGGCTATGTAGGCTTGGAGTTTTCGCAGAAAAGTGAGCAGGCCAGGCTGAAAAGCCGCAGATCTGTACACCATTTGGCTGGGCTGCTTAATAGATCAGTCAACATGGGTGGGACTAGACCAGTGACTGAAGAGTCCTTGCTGAATGATTTAAGCCTATCGGTGTTGTGATGCTGAATTGCATGTGCTTTGTTGTGGATTGGTATTGTACTTGTGCTCACTAGTTGGAGAGTTAGTCATTATATGTGTAGCTCGACTCTTGCTCTTATGCAACTGCTACTATATTGTTACTGTAACTAATTTCAATCTGTTATTCTTCTGTTATAGATTGGTCATAAGGACAATTTGTTACATGAGTGGCTCAACCACTGTAGAATATCGGCATCCACATTATTGCCATTGTCTCTATGGCATTGCTGGGTCGTTGTGGTAATTCTATTATAATAGATGTCATTATGATGGATGTCATCTGTTGTTGTAGATTGGTCATGAGGAGAGTCTGTTGCACGAGTGGCTGAACTGCTGTAAGACTGAGTCAGGTCTTCTGGTAGCCAAGCAGCAGTTGATACGACCGCCACACCTCGTGCAGCAGATGGTAGAAGAGTGGATACACCGGTACCGAGGTCTAGCCGAGATGCTGCACTCACCAGGTGCCCCTCCGCCACCCCCACCCACACTGTCCAGTGACTCTGAGTCAGACGATGAATAGCCAGATTGACATTTAGTGTCCTTCCCGTACCCTCATAGCCGTGGCCGGCCGTCTGCTATGCAATGTCTGCTGACTGTGTCTCGACGGACTGACGAGTACTCAAGTTTGAAGTCTTGTCTGGTAAATAAGTTTTAGCAGTTTGTGTTGCATTTACGGTGGATCGTCCAGTTGTTGTGATAGTTGGAATGATGGTGTTGTGTCTTATTGTCACTGCTGTGCTGATGTCTGGTGTGTGCTAGTTTTAGTTGCTTTCTCATCAGTATGCACATCCTGCTGTTATTTGGGTATTAGCAAGCATGTCCATCTGAAAACTTTGTGTCAAAACTCCTCGTTTGGATTTGAAATGAAGCATTAAATCAGCAAAGTTGAATGTATCTGGAAAAAGTTTTTTGTTCATCACAAAAGACATCAGAAAGAAGTTTGAGCTAAAACTACTCCATTGCTTGCCAACAAGGCCGACGTTCCTCTGGGCATGTTGATGTGTTTTAGTGGTTATGCCGATGTTGTAAAAAGCATCTTTTTGCTGTGTTACAAAATTTCTCAGTGCAACTAAAACTACAAGGTAAGTTGGGGTAATTTGGCTGGATGAATTAGTTTCTGACTGACTGGCAAGTGATGACTGATGAAGTAACATTTATTTTTGTCACAAACAATATCCTTGTTACTGTCACGTAGATTTGAGGTTAAAACTTTGCATATACAGGGTGCGGCAAAAAAAGTAGCCCCGTCGTTTTCTCAGCGACCACTTGGAATTTTAATTTGAAATTTTACACGTTTATTTGCTGAAACCTGTTACATCTAACTGCCAAACAAAATTTGATTCTGTTAAAAAATGACGAAGTTATAGACTTTTTAACATGACTGCCTACCGATTTTTCGGCATTCAAAAATGTTCATGCTAAAAATGCTATTTAATTTTTAAAAACTGGTTACACGTT
>Ga0209367_1012352_pt1 | contig 11178 bp, 3 predicted proteins | sample WorMetLIZISLAND2_FD_187412 | JGI IMG/M metagenome (GOLD analysis project Ga0209367, IMG submission 187412) | Marine gutless worms symbiont microbial communities from Max Planck institute for Marine Microbiology, Germany - Olavius geniculatus... ... | reverse complement strand
GATGACATTGAGCAGTGATGTGGGACAACCCTGCAGGAGTTAAGCCACGCTGCCCTAGATAGGCAGCGGTGGGCAGCGATAGTAAGAATGGCGTCAGACACCAACGGGCATTGAGCCCACGGTTGTCAATGATGATGATGATGAAGTAAGCGAGTGATTAGCTACTTAGCATGCACGGCAACATTTTGTGCCATGACCTTGACCTTGATTCATCCCGCATCAAGCTGGACACATTGGGCGACTTCACTTTTTGACTTAGACTTTCGCTGAGCCTTTTCGCTGAGCCAAAGCTAAAGCTGAACTCTTAAGTCTGTACTTAGACCAAAGTTCAACTAAACGATTAAAAATGGCGGAAAAGCGGTAAACCTAACAGGAAATAAATCAACCAGTTACGCTTGGACTTGCTTATTCAATTGCGCCGCGCATGCAAATGACGTACTTACATAACGTTTTACGTCACTGTGTAGCCATTACGGCATTCATTTCTGGTACCAGACTGTTTTAATTTACTAAACTATCCGTGTTAGTCACCATGTTTTCGCTCAGCGAAATCACCTCACTTTTTGACTTAAATAGGTACTTAGACCAAAGTTTAGGCTCAGCGAAAGTCTCAGCGAAAGTCTTAGTCAAAAAGTGAAGTCGCCCATTGGGCTGTCACACTCCGACGCCATCTGTATCTGTCAAGAGCTGCCACCTCTGCTTCTTCCCAGGTGAACCCCATCTTTGGAGGTCTTTGTTGACCGTGCTCCTCCAGTTAGTTTGTGATAGATCTGGTCCTCTCTTATATCCTGGTATCTGCTAGTATACGGTGCTTGTTTGGCTGTGGTATGCGCTGATGGTCCATACGCAGAACATGCCCAAGGCAGCGACAGTGCCATAACAATATTAAATGCTAATAGGACCTAATTACATAAAGAAAAGTAGCTGCATAAATATTTAGCTATGACGAAAGACAGATAATGCAGAAGCTAGTAACCTTGCGAAATGGCGGCCATTCGTCCTCGCCGTCTGGAGTTTTTGGTGACTCCTGAGCGGGAGAAGTGTTGATACCGAAGATGGAAGATGTTGACAGTTTGTAGATCAGATTCATTCCAGTTGCAGAGACATCCCAGAACCGAACCGACCCGTCCTCGTGTCTGCAGATGCGTCAATTTAATGCAAATAGATAAATAAATTCCTACAGCATACAATGTCGGCGAGAGGCCCACCAAATCTGAGGCGAAAGGGCACTACAACTATACCACACACAAACGATCTGCAACATATGCCACTTACTGACTATGAAGTCCCACCGATGCATATGGAGGAAAGCTAATTTAATGAATAGCTAATTGGTATCTGGTTTTGTAGGAAAAGTTCCTCAAAGGTCACTTAGTACTGTAAGCTTAGTATAGTGAGCCGCTTGGCCAACTGAGAGCTGACTACTTATAAAAAAACGGTCTGTTGGGCTTTTGCTAAGGTGAAGGTCGTAGCTAAGCAGGACTGCAGCTTAGGGAAGAAATTGAATATTCAGTGGCCATAGGCTGAAGCTTCGACGGTATCGTCGCGGCTCCCAAAAAGGCAATCTGTTGGCTCTGAGTTTGTTGGAAGAAGGAGTTAGTACCTGTGTTTACATTCTTAGGCTACAGCCTGTAGCCAGGAAATCGCTGTGACCTAGGTTCAGTTAGACTCGAGAAATCCACGCCTCTTGACGTCACTTCTAGGCTTAGATGCTAGCGGTCAGATGAAGGACATTCGTTCACTTTGTACGATCTCGATCTCTCTGTCTGAATATTGGCGGATTGTCGCGCTGTAATAAAAGTACCAAAAGTTCAATAGAAGAGTTGACAATAATATTAAGCGCTCCCCTATACGTATTGCATACAGTCTGATTTTTTCCAGAATTCACTACTGCAATGCTGTGTTCATGGCGCTCCATCGGGCACCATCCACAAGCTGCAGCGAGTGCAGAACAGTGCCACAAAATCATTCATCAAGCGCCAAGACAAAACTTTGAGAAACTAACAAAAATCACCGACTTTTGAAAGCTGCACAGAAACAATTGCGCTAACATTCAACAAAAAAAGATACAAAATTGAGAAAATTGTAAAAAAAAATGTACCGTACTAACCCCGTTAGCAGCAAGTCGTTTGTTGAGCTATCACTTCTGAGGTCCTTGCCTCCGTTGATTGGCCAATCCTTCAACGCAGAAAATCAATAAGTTATAAGTCACTACTGAACACTGAACCATTAGCTGCACTAACTGCAAATTTCAAACATTTCAATTTCCACTAATTCACTGCTTATTTCAGCGACTTAACACTGTTCATTGATCATGCATCACAAAATCAACAATCAACAAAGATTAAGACTTTTAGGCATAACGGGTTAAAATAGGTATTCCTTCTTGGTGAATTGTTCTTGGGCTGCACTCAACCCCTGTACAGAAAGTCAACAGTAATCAAACTCGATTCATAATCTTTTGTTATCCAGGATACGAAGGTAAAACGTAGACGAGCCACAAAGCTCACGGGGCGGCGCTGATGCAAAGACAGGCTCAAAAAATATAATCTCCTTCTTTGGTGGAAGTAAAAAGAACGCTGCAAAGTAAGCAACACAGCTCAGCCTACTTACATGAATGGAGCAGTCTGCGCATTGCTTGTTGCCAGCGTCTCGAATGCGATTCCAGAATGCCTGCGGTACATTGGCGACGTGGGTGGCACTAAGAATGGCACTGGCATGGATGCTGTTCAGGTAAGGCAGCTCATAGCACGGCCACCCGGCAGTCGTCAGATCAACGGCTACTAATTCTTCCTCCGCCAGGATCAGCAAAGTGTGAGGGTCATCTGCATCTGATGACAACAAGCAGTTCAACAATCTGCATTCTACTTGCGACACGACTATAAATATAATATAAATATTGATAAATGGATAATAGAATTGCCAAGCCTTGCTCAAGGTTATGTACTAACGGCGGGTAGCTGCAGTATCGTGCATGCCCGAAAATACAAAACAACTCAATGACATTGACTTCTGAGTATGATCGTGAAATTCAATACGGTTCAAGAAATTGTAGACAGCAACAGTGAATTTCAGAAATTCTTGTTGAAATCAGGCGGATCGCCACAGCCTTATGTTCTATGACTTATAGGCTACACTTCCTGGCTGTTGTTTCCTGCGGTTGTTACGTTTCCTTGCCTGTGCGGTCCGTATTTTTATCAGCGTTGAAACAAATAAGCGAAACACATTTGAAAAGAACAAGACGATTAAGTCGACAAACAGAGACAACGGCTCCTACCAACGTCTTCGTACCTATGAAAATTTGTTTGCCGTGACAGCATTAGCGGCAGTGGTTGCCATGGCCGCCAAAGTCAAAATTATATGCAATTTCTGCCCATTCATAACCTAATCACTAGCCTTAACCCTAACCCCATCCTTAACCTTCGTGATATTCGGACTAGTTCCCTTCGGACTAGTGAACTCTCCTTGTAGCAGCAGGCAGTATCAGCGTACCGTTGACGTCGGTAGACTGGTGTTCATCGGCAGAGCAGAGAACGATGAAGTCGACAATCGGAGACGTCAGGTCGAAGACGACGTGCGACGAATCACCATGAATGACGCTCACAGTGTGTCGATCGCCGTAGCTGGCGCGAGGCATCCCGCCGGAGAACACCAGGTACGCATCGCTGCAAACATCATACAAACACTGCAATGTTGATGCGGTGTTCAAAGCAACAGAAATTAGATGAAATGAACTAAAACGAAAGCCGTGCGCTTGAGTTTATTTCGACGCTGTCGTTTCGTGCGCTCTTTCACGGTTAGGACGATGAACTTACCATCAAGAGGACGTGGGTTCGACTCATGGGGAAAAGATAGGTAAACCACCTCGGTATGTAACTAACTCCAAGGTCTAGATATCCCTCCGGGGTACAGATGATTCATGGAACTTTCGTCCCCGGGAACTTTCGTTCCCAACAGTGAAACTAACATAAAACATACAAACACCTCAACGTTGACGTGGTGGCGCAATGCTGTGTTCAGGACTAGAGAAATGCGAAATGCATTGGACAGAATCCGTGTTCGTTTGAAGATGATCTCGTTTAATGTAATACAACTTAAATTCAAGTCGCGGAACGTTAACAACAAAACACATACCTCTTAGATGCCGATTTCCACTGCAATTTCGTAATCGGTTTGCACGGAAACGGTCCTAAAACATGCAAAAACCACACATCTCTACTACTGCATAACAGCCAGCAACTAGACGTGTGTTCTGAAACTAAATGACGATGGTGACGAACTACGTTATCATAAACTTTGCTTCACCGTAAAACACAGTGAATGAATAACCAACTGGAATATTTTCTCAAAACAAAAAATAACAAAATTATGAAAAGTCATCGTCATATGTTATTAGAGCGAATTACAACGTGGTGCGTCAGAGATTTCTGACTTTTATACACCAGAACGCTTCAATATTTCACATTCCTGAAGATTATACAGACTGAGTGCAGAGGTGCATGATGGCTGCCCAAGTGATAGGCGGCAAAAGTGAATAATTTCTTTACACCACGACGCCAGACGTCCAAACAATCTGCTGAACGTTCGCCTCCACAATCAGCATCTACAGCTTACTGATAATAATGACCTAGATAGCAGGACGACGACGAGAGCCATCGCATGCCAATCATAAATCGTGTGGATCACTCGAGGAAGTCTTTATATACAGGGTGGGCCAAAAAACCGGACCTGTTTGAGCGTTGATAACTCAGCGACGGTTAGTGGAAGAAAGACGGGTGATACGTAAAAAGTTTCAGAATGCTGTGAAAAAATAAATGACACATTTGCATAGTGAAGCATTTAAATATTCTTTGCCTGATTTACACAAATCTGTCCGACCCGAAAATCATGCTAAATTGGCAGTAACGCATGAATTTAAGTTGATTTTCATTCAGCATACAGTGAAATGTCAAGAATCATTAACACATTCGTTGAGTTTAAATGAAATTCGACATAGGCAGTTGCCCAGCTTTTGCATTCATAACCGTCCTTTTAAACAGCTGATCGATTGCTGGAGTCAATGTGTTCAGGATCAGCTGAGCCCAGCATTCGATTAGCACACGTTTTAGCTGGTCAGTTACTGAAATTTTGTGGCCGTGCCATCTGTTGCAATGTCCCCACACTGAACAATTAACAGAATTTATATCTGGACTTTTTGGCAGTGAGTTTTTGAGTTCAATGTACTCGAGCACATGGGAGTGCAAGCAAATGCCTAATTTCGGGGGTAATGATGGAAATTATGCAAATTAGGGAAAGAATATTTAAATGATTCGCTATGCAAGTTGGGCCCCTTTGTCTACAACAGTCTAAAACTTTTGACATATCACAGGCCTTTCTACGGGTAACCATCGCTGAGTTATCAACGCTCAAACAGGTCCAATTTTTTTGGCCCACCCTGTAGATAGCGGCGCTATCTATGTAGAGTTTCATGGATCAGTACAGCAGAAGAATGCATCTTGAAGCCTTGTTGGTTTAATGGCACGCAAAATGTTTTTGATTAAAAAGGCAATAGCGATTGCCAAAACGTCAAATAATCAATAAATAAAAACTGTAATCTGATAGATTTAGGCCTATATCGCTGTCTGTCATTTCACTGCTAACAGACCCTTAACGAATAATTACAGAGGTGCACCGAAAATAAGCATTCACATTCTTCAGTACTTCTATGCATCAGTTTTACGAAGGTATTGTTTGAGTCAGTCGACGGCATACGACAAAGAGGAAGACCTCCGAAGAAGTGGACTGACAACATCACGGACTGGACTCAACAGTCAGTGTGCGAAGCTGTTCGGCTGTCACAAAAATTAAGACCGCCTTTCGTGCAACAATAAGACTGTATTTGGCCCGAATTTCTAAACAAAAAGACAAGAAGAAAAAGAAAGAGGAGGAAGAGACGATTGTTCAAGTCTGGAGTGGTTGGTCTTCGTCTTCGTCTTAATCGTCTCGAGATCTCACATCAGTCTTGGGTTTAGTCTCGCCTTCGTTGCTGCTATTCAGCCCTACAAAGACCACGTATAGCCTAATCCATCGCTGCTGGCTGTAATCAATATCCGAGTATCATGGGCAAGCAGCAGCGGGCGACAGACATAAAAACATCTACGGGCCAGACGTGAGTTTTTTTTTATCAATAAACAACAGAAATGCGATCCAGTCTATAGTCAAGACCAAGCAAGACTAGCCAGTAATCAGCCAGTGCAGCAGCGAATTATGATTGCGTCGTTAACCTATCCACATAGCATTAATATTGAGCTGTCGCTGATGCAGCTTACTATTTGTTAGACAGAGCGTACCCTGTCCTTGGGTCTGTCTGTCTGTGTGTCCGGACTTCAGCCGTGATAAACGTTTACAACGTTTACAAAAAAAATCTTTGTAAACGCGTTTATTATTTTGTCAACGTTTATCTCAGTAAAAATCACATGAGCGAAACGAAGCAGAATTATGACGGGAAGCCAAGCTATAGTGCATTGCGTTCGATCACTGATAGAGTTCATTGGGTCACGGTGCTAGTGACGGTAAACAGGACAACTCAACTTAGTTTTCACGTAGCTGTAAGATTAAAGTGAGTGAATTCTGGGCACTTTTGTAAAACGGTTGTCACAGAACTGGAGTAAGACATTCTTCGACAATGAAAAAACTTTTATTGAAATTTGGAATTATCCAAATAATAGGCCTAATATTCAAACTTACGCTCTGTGTACGTTTATACTTTTAGTTTCCAAACGTTTACAATCTTTTTCCTAATAAACGCGTTTATTAACGTTTATTATAATTTTTTTGACGTTTATCACATCTATGACTTCAGCAATAGCACAGACCTCAGCAACCACTTGCGGTTATCTGAACATGGAAGTAGAAATAATTATTTATATCTTCGTGTTATCTAAGGAGCCAGCTACTGCTTGCTGCCTCGTTCGCTGCTAATTGCGAAATGCGAAAGCGCGAAATATGTCCAACTGTAAAGTGCGAAACAAAATGCGAATTTTGCATCGCATTATAGCGTATATATTGCGTACGTACCAAGCGGCACGAAATTTTGTTACAAAATATTAGAGACTCTAGGCTATCATACGGTAAAAACCTGAAGTCTATCTCACTTGGGCTTGGAACGGTACCGGGACGTGACAGACACAAGACACCAAGACAGAATCACGATACCTAATACGCGCGTAAAAACGCAATGGTTAGCTAGCGTGAATACTGTCTGAAGTGAAATGCATTCCTTTCCTTTGCCAGCTAAGACTTAGCCGAGATCAGCTAACCAAGGGGTGCATCTAAACGGTCACTTGTGCACACGGCACCACAGCGTGCAATATCAGAAAATTTTGTGCAGAAATGTCGAAAAATTGTATTTTGGGGCACACTATGGACCATAAGCGTAAAAAATGCAGATAACGTTTTCACCAGTGGGGGAGCGGAATGAGCGGGGTAGGGAGGAAGCTTGCTGCACCTTAAGCACTTTCGCAAATATAGGTTCCACAAGAACTATAGGCCTACACGCCTTTCACATTTTAAACTAAAAAGCAGTCAGAGCCCGCACACCTCCGCTAGGGCCACGTTGTTCGCTAGGTGGCAGCACCATCTTCGGTTTCGCAGCGGTTTGCCTTATGCCCCACTGAAAGCAATGGTAACGAAAATTTCAAAGTGATCCAGAATCCAGGATTCCTTCCGGATCACCCCCAAAATCGAATCACTGGTAGTTTTTGCCATTCCTGACATGCCCTCAAAATTTCAGAAAGATCCTTTTCGAACTTTTGGAGTTATCTTGCTAACACACAGACAGACAAACAAAGTCTGGCAAAAACATAACCTCCTTGGCGGAGGTAAACATGCTCGTGATGTTAACAAATTGGCTCAGTCATGACGCAGGGGAAAGTTTATATCCTAACATCCTGTACGCCGAACACGAATAAAACGACCACGAAAATGGGTAGTGTTTTATGCTATAGGCCTACACACTTCCCGGTCGCCAATATCAGCATCGTCAGTCCGTATCGGATCGAGATAAGGAAAATGCAGCACTGACGTCACGTGAATGGGCTTCTGTGCTCACGGATGCAAGCAGCTGTGGCACAGAGGCCTATATCACTGCAAACCTGCCGCATCTGATGATTACAAGGCTGCAATTGCAGGACGCAGCAACTGCATCGTCATCTACTACATGAGTTGAAGCGGTAATCATTCGATCTGACAATCCAATTACACCATGTGGTGGCTGGTGCTGTATCGCTCCCACGCTGGCTACCAATGCCCGATCCATCCCAATGAACGGGGGGGGTCGCCAAAAGCCTAGACTTCAGCATGCCACGATGCACCTTCAAGCACACGCCCCACTTACTGCGATTTGCAGCCGACTTGTTGTAGAACACGCTACACGACAAGTTGCAGGGCTACAACTGATGGGGGTGTTTACACGTTCCAGCAAACTTCCAGCAAATGTATTCAAAATACACACGCTAATGCTGGACGTTTGCTGGATCGTGCAAACACCCTATAACCTGCAGCTAATTTTTGTACAGCTTGCAGCACGATTTGAGCGCCCAACTTGTAGAGGCGGGTGTACGCATGTTCAGAATGTTCGAATAGGGGTCCCCAAAATAGGCCCAAAAGACTAGCGCAACATTTTCTGCCATGTGGGGGTCTCTTTATGGGGGTTTGCGACATTTTAAAGTCCACTTGGTCCAGCCCCTTGTAGAAAAGTCTCTGTACACATTTTAACGCAGGCAGTCAGCCATCTTAGCAGTAACAGTGAGGGTCCGACATTTTTAACTAACAAGACCTAAACGGGTTTAAATCCGGGCCCCAGCCAAATTGTCCAAATTTAGGCTATCTGTGCTTAAGTTGTTTTGGGCAGATTTAATAGCACTGTCCAGTTTCACTGCAGACGCGCTGTACCTTCCCATAATGTTATGGCTATGAAACTCTAGGCCTAAATGACTGACTAAATGTTCAAACAATAGTCGATAATGCAGCACAAATCGAAAATCTGGAGTCTGGACTTAACATACACGTCGCTGTTGTCGCTGGAGCGCTCAGGTCACATTCCTAAACTAGAAAGCAGTCATAGCCCGCAGGTACCTCCGCCAAGGCAAAGCTATTCGCCAGGTGGCGTCACCATCTTCGCTTTGCCAGCGGTTCCCTTATGCCCCCTTTAACGCAATGTAACGAAAATTTCAAAGTGATCCAGAATCCAGGATTCCTTCCGGATCACGCCCAAAATCGAATCACTGGTAGTTTGTGCCATTCCCGACATACCCTCAAAATTTCGGAAAGATCCGTCCATAACTTTTCGAGTTATCTTGCTGACTCACAGACAAACAGACAAACAAACAAACAAAAACCGGCAAAAACATTACCTCCTTGTCGGAGGTAACAGTGGTACAGATTATGCCTTTGGTTAGCTGTACCATACAGACAGAAACACAAGAAAAGCCTAATCGATGCAGGCTCGGGACGCCTTGATGTTCAAGTTCAAGTCCAAACCCCAATTACTTCGATTTGTGGCGGGTTCACTGTACGGCAAGCTCTACGGCAACTCCACGACAAGTTGTGCTAAAGACATATATGCAAAACATTGAAAACTTTTAACAAATCCAAGTAGTGCATGGGAGAAGAAGGGAGGGTAGATCGAGTTAGTGCAACTTAGTGGAAAATTGCTTCCTGGTGCTGAGGGGAAAAGACGCCTCGGCGTTCATATTCCTACGTATGCGCTGATATTTTTGGACGAAAAATGTCCAAAAGCCAAAAAGTAAATTTTTCGACACACTAAAATGGGAGAAATGTTCCCCCACTGCCCCTCCGCGGCCACGAGGGCACTGTTTGCACTGGTAAAGCTCTGAGAAGTGCGCCTAAAGCGATGTTTGTGCCAAGCAGCCTAAATCGATTAGGTGGTTATGGCACTGGGTATAAATACTGGTCGCTGTTAAGCTGTCAACTTTGAGAGCATCTTTACCAGATGAGTACAATCACATGTAGGCCTGGCGCCTATAACAGTCCACGTCTCAACGCAGCCAATCACCATTCACCCACACAACAGACTATCAAGTCGTGCCAGCGCTGTTGAAAACTAAACCAGACAAACGAACACAGCTCCCATGGCCAACACTCAAACAAAAACAAACACCCAAAACTTAAAGCGCTGCCTACATGTGTGACGACATTGTGGGGAAACTAAGAGCTATGCTATATGTAGGCGATTTTCACTAATCAGCCCTAAACAGTTATGGGTTCAGATTTCGTTTCAGTTTTATCACACTTGTAGTCACCGCCTCAGATCAGACAAAATGCGAATGAGGTCACAGCTACATGGTAATTTCATATTATTACCAATGTCGACCATTTCAGCGTCACTACAGTTGCAATTTCCTATAGGCATTACAGCCTATGGTTTCAGTTAGGCCTTCAGTGTTTTACGCAAAAGTGGCTGTGGAATTTTGGCATTCATAATTTTAAAATACAGTACAAAATTTTCTAACTAATTTGTTGCGGTTAAAGAATCGTCAGTCTCGATTTTGTATTTCAAACTTTTGGTCAAGTTCCCTGCAGGAAGGAGCAGAAACAAGGGAGAAGCAAGCACAGACCGTAGGTGGTCTTCGGTTCGTCTTTAAACCGCGAAGCATCGCTGGTGGTCCACGTGACGTAGCTACCGTCACCATGGCAACTGACAAATTCTCGTCCATCGCGCATGAAATACACCGACTCCACGCTCTGCAATGCAAAAACCACTAAATAGTAAATACCACTGAAATAGCCTACAGGCAGCTTTCAGTCACAGAGAATGCTCGTAGCTATTAATACTCTACGCCAGTAACGGTACCCCATAATCGACATAAACATTACAAAACAGGCAAATCAAATGCTAAAATCTTTGAAGAATAGTCCAGCAATGAGAAAACTGTCAGCCATCCACTTACAATTTAGACTACAGCAGAATTTAAAACAAATTGTTAAACGTCAGTTATAAATTGTTTAAAGTGAACTTTAATTTTATCAATAAATAGTCACTAGACATTACAAGAAGAGTTAAGATGGCGGACAGGTCAGTCGCGTTTACGCTAGCTCTCTGTTTTTGGTAAATTTTCATGGTTTACGTTGGATTTCTGTCAGCATTTCACGCATCTTTAGTTGCATCTCGGTTAGCAC
>Ga0209367_1012351_pt1 | contig 11179 bp, 6 predicted proteins | sample WorMetLIZISLAND2_FD_187412 | JGI IMG/M metagenome (GOLD analysis project Ga0209367, IMG submission 187412) | Marine gutless worms symbiont microbial communities from Max Planck institute for Marine Microbiology, Germany - Olavius geniculatus... ... | reverse complement strand
ATGTAGAGTTCGCTGCAGTACGTTGTCCATCGTTGTATTATGTCAGTTGTATTCACGAGCAGCATTCCATTACTGTCTCTGATTGCTCTCTGCTTTGGTTGCCATTTCCTGTTAATGTCACCGATCTCCGAGAATTTGGAACTCCTTAATCAGGGCGCTGATTCTTTCTAAGACTTTGGCGCTTTATAAATCATTTACTTACTTACTTACTTACTTACTTATTACGTCCAGCATTATTGGCAATATCCCGTAGCTATTAACGGAGAGCATTTGTCATGGAAGAGACCAACACGAGGGCTTTTGCCAGTTTATTCAGTCTGTCCTAGCATCAGCGGTAAATAGTGTATGATGAGAACGCCTATCATGTCATGTGTATAGGCTAGATAACCGCATGTAACAGATCAATCGCTGCTTCCTCTGCATGGTCTATCGGCCATGGACATCTACTGTCTTCAGTCTTCACTCATGACGTCGCGTATTTCACCAAAATGATCGTGTTTCGATCTACTGAATGCTATCCGTCTTTTTTTTACTTTCTATTGTCTTCTCATAATTATCTCGCCGCAATGTTACCGAAATATGCAATGGCACAAAGACGCATAAATGATTGCAGTTTTTAGACTCTTATATTTACAGTTTTTATAATTTCAATTTTTATTAACTGTTCCGTCTACTTTGCATGCACTTCGGTTGTTTTTTCTAAGTTGCGCGTATCAACTTTCTTAATAAAGCAATATTATTATGTATGTATCTCTGATAAAATAAATTTTTATTAGATGCCCAAAGTTGTATTGTCGTCAGGCGGACCTACAGAAGCTATACGTAGACAAATCTTTCATGGCTGCAAGCCCAGAACTGTGGAGCAGTCTCCCAGCTCATCTAAGAGACTGAAACAAACTGATATTTAATATAAAACAGTTCAAAGTGGTTGCTAAGCATTGGCGGCACTAGGAATCTGAACTGGGGCGCAACGAGGGACAAGCTGGCCAAATGTGTACTTTATTCTGTTGTGAGCATCAAAAAGGCTTAGCGGGGTCCAGGGTTAGAGTCCCTGGTGGAGGGTCAAGGGGTTGAAGCCCTATGAAGCTAAACACTTTTAAGCTTTTGGACGTTCAATTGAAACCGCACATTTGCCTGTTTTTTAATATTTGGAAACACAAGAAAATCACATATATCTGTGTTGCTTTCCAAAAGTGACATTTAATAAGTCACACCTTGGCATGTGTATGAATACCAGAGGGCACTTTATCAACATCAAAAATTTTTCCTGGGTCAGCCGGTCAGGCATGGGCAAGGGCACGGGGGTAGCTACCAATTTGCCCCCTCTGGCGCTGCATATCTTGCTACTCACTGTGTTGACTTGTTGTTTTCTCTAAGGTGTCAGAATTGTGTCAAATTTTTTGTAGCAGGAAATCTGCTACATTATACTGCTTGGTGACAGAGGCACATGTGTGTGAACAACTTGCCTAAGGTCGTTATCCGGCAGTGTCCTGGTGCGGAGTCGAACCTGCGCCCCTGAGTGACCTCAGGATTACAAGTCCGACACGTTACCGTTAGACTACCGAGTCACACGCTACATAAAGCACAACGTGTGTATATATTCATTTGCGTTGTTTTCCATTCTATTTTCCGTTTGTTTTCTGGTCAGTATGGCAAATAGAGTGAGACACAATGTCAGACAGTGTTTCGGCAGCAACAGCAGCATTGTCTGTCAGCAAAGCTAGCGACGCTGTAGTGCTTAATCAGTGAACATGTTTCTCGGTGAACGGCCGACTGATGCGTGCATGGAACCTCAGATGATGGTCAAGTCGAGCACGATTGTTCTCTGCCAGGTAGGGGGCCTACATAACAACATGCCGCTACAAGCATGCAGTACGCACGTACAAGCGGCGTCAGTTTATCACTGGTTTGACTGGTCGTCCGTTGATGAGTGTGCGCTCGGTGCTGGGGGGGGCAAAAATATGCAAAACCGGAAAATGCAAACCGGCAAATGACGGACGAAAGTGCAGTGCTTGAAAATGCAGAACGTGAATTTACAAGACTTGAAGATGCCGGAATGGAATTTGATGGACTGGCAATGCGTGTTGAAGTTTGAAAGACCAAGATAAAGGAGAGCCAGTTTGTGAAAAAATATCACACATATGAAGTTAAAAATACCACTCACGATCTCAACACGGTCATACTAGGCCTTTGTTTAGAAGTCTGTTCACCGCCAATAAGCAGTAGATCTATGTCTTCAGAACCATTACGGCATTCTGAAGTCCGTCATTTTCCCGTTCTGCATTCTCAGACAATCTTCGGTGCCACCCGCCCTAGCGGTGGTGGTGCTTATCAACACCTGGCGCCGTGAAGACACAAGACCTCACTCACCTGGAGCTGGTGCGCGTGCGGCGCTCAACGCAATTACTGCACCAACAACCAGAGGTGCCGCAGCAGCGCCAACAACTGGTCGAGCCTGGTACAAACACTAGTTGCCAATTAGCGCAAACTTTACCATCTAGCGTCCACTGCTGCGCTGACGCTGAGTCGACAGCTGGACAATTATTGATAGACTGACTGCGGGTGGTGTCAAGTTGATTGACAGCTAGCTAGACCTACTACACGCAGATGAAACAACACAAACACGAACAGGCTGCACACGACCTGTAAGACCCAGGGCTGCTTTGGGTATGGGAATTTCCATGGGGATTCCGATGGGCGTGGGTACGGGATGGGTATGGGAACTGTGCTAAATTCCCATGAGTTCTGTGGGAATTCTGTGGGAATTTTTGAATAAATGTGAAATTAAGCGCAAACGCATACTAGTCTTCCGAGAGCCTCGAACCACTGGCGGGTCGCATAGTGACACAATCGGAGTTACACTATACGTCCAGCCAGCAGCCGTAGCCGGGCACTCTAGGCGTTACTTTTACGAACACTGCTGCTACAGCAACTTGCGACAACTGCCAGTGTTCCTGTAACTTCTCTGGCTAGACTGACTGATTTTTCGAATAAATTCATCTGTGTTTTTTTCTTATAACGAAGTGTTTCATAAAACCCATATCACAGAGAAAATGCTTTGACCCCCCCCGCTAAAATTGCCACAACTCATCTGTTTCTTACCGCACAACACGTGCTGAGTTGTGTGAGAAATACCAATTAAGATTATACATTTGAGATGTGTGTGTGTGTTAGGGAAAAGGGCTAATAAACAGCAGTAGGCTTATAGCTTGAAGCCAACCACGTTTATAAACTATCTTTTACAACGGACGACAAAAACAGTTAAAACACTGCACATAGAGTATACATGTCATGAGAAACAGCAAAAAAAACATGCATCCAACGAAAAAACGCGAGGCATGAGGTATAAGTATGAAACATTTAGAAGTTTATCAGTAAAGGGAATTCGTGGGAATTTTGTGGGAATTCCCACAGGTTTTTCTTTGGGTATGGGAATTGAAATCCAATTCCCACGGCAGTCCACTGAGACTGAGATGACGTGTCGACCAGTCCGCGCTACAAAACCCCGCCTACTGGTATCACACGATTTAGTCGAATAGTCGGATATTTTGCAGTGCATACGCTGCTGAAAGGCATCAATAAATGATTTAATCCGTGACTTTTTAAGTGGCCTATAATGCGAGCTACTGCTAGGTCCACTAGAGGCAAGTTGGATGAAGTCCTGGCTAAAAAAATGGCCAGCAAAAGATGAGATGATGAAGGAAGGTGTTTGGATCTGCTTTCCGTCAGCGACAAAAAGAACTTATCCGCAGAATGCAGATGACGTCAGTAGACGTCACGTTGTCCTGCATGTCGTTCTACATCCGTGGGGCGACAACCGAGAAAACCCGGTTGGCGATGGTATTCCCGGTCAAATAACTTCCGGGTCAAATAACTGACGGCTATGCCTTGGTGGCATGGCGTACACTGTAGTTGGATGAGACGAAGTTACTCTACGCCGTGCCCGGTTAGTACTTAGATGGGTGACTGTCTACAGTACGGAGCCAGCCAACTAGGTCGACTCAGCCTTCTACCCTCCGTAGGATGGTAAAATGAGTACTGGCGGTGGTCAAGGTCATCGCTAGGGAAGAAACGGCGAGTTCTGCGCAACAGTAGGCCCTGTGACCAGGACTGCAAATATACCGATCCAGTCGGTTAACCCGGCCAACTTGGGCTGTATGCTAGCTTAATTAAGCTTCGCCCTCGCCGGCTAAAGTGCCGTCAAGGGGATGAGCTCCCTCGCAATGGATATGCGGAATCTTCTTCTTCTTCTTCTTATGCCATGCAACAATGTAGTTATGCCACAAGCCCGCCCAGATAACATTTGACATTTTGATGATTAAACGACGAATTATAGGACGTTTCGGCAGTGCTGATGTCTTCTCATCGGGAGAATGGGTTGTCTGTAGGGCCGTCGGCAAGTCGACACTTGGTAGAAAAGTTACGCTTGACGGCTACAACAGCAGCTAGAAATTGTAAAGAAGCGCACGCGGCATGAAGCACTTAAAAGTGGTGGCTAGGGGGAGGGGCGCCTGTAGCCAAGGGTCATGACTCTAAGCCGTGACTGTCTTGCACAGCTCAGCGTCTGAATCCCGCTGAGACGCTCTCAGCTTAGATCGTTAGTCATTTATTTATAGCTCCATGTTAGACATCAAACGTCACGCGATGCCGCATGTTCATGTTGAAAACTTGCATCACTCGACTGCAGGTCCGCACGGTTACACGCGAAAGAAAGAAGTAAACACGTTTTTTTGGTTCCGTTAGGCATACACCTGGTCTAGTCAACAAAATACTGTTTTGCAGGTAGTCTAAGATAAAACTAGCTCCGTGGCCTTTTGTTCCATGATCTTTTTCCGGGATTCCTATGAAGAATACAAAGTATCAATCTACTAGGCTATAGGCTAAACTTACAAAGCGTCGCGATGAAAGACTGTTGGCGCTGTGCGAAGAAGCTCCAATACAGCAGTAATGTAGGGGTAAACCAGACATTATTTTTTGTCTTCGGGTGCCTCGAAAACTACATCTCTGGGATAGAGTAGCTACAACACCATCAAGAGACGCATGCCACTTTGTAGCTACCCAGAGTAAAGAAATAACATTGTAAACCTATAGTCGACACAGTGTTGACGTTTCATTAGTAGGCCACCGTGTCCGTGTATCAACGACAAGCGCAAACATGTTGGTTTCTAGGCAAGTGCAATGTTCTTCGCAAAACGGTGACTGATAACGTGCAAGTCGATGACGCTGCCTTGAAGTGCGCTGTCTGCGCTAGCGTCGACAGTGTCGTTTTTTCCCGTTTCTCACTCAACACGATAACTTATATACCGCTGCACTTAACTTCATGAAATTTTGCGTAGGCCTATGCCTAAATGTGACGTCTTGAAACCTCTAGAACGCTAATGCATTTCGAGGCTTCTTTACGCGTTTTCTGCTTGCACAAGACTGCGGCTACCCGCAGACAGTATAGGCCTACTTAGCCTTAAACAAAGCTTGACATTGAACAGCCTAGTAAATAATAAAATGCTTTGTTTGGTAAGTAAGTAAGTAAAAAAAGTTTTTATTGCAATAGCAGAATAATGCAGCTATATTTCATATCCCCAGGTCATGCATGCCCAATCTTCTTAGAAATGTTTCATAAGCCATTTCAAGGCAATCGAGTGACATTTGTGTAGGTTAGGACCATAATGTCGCTAACGAAACAAAGTATTGCATATCCTCGTTTTTTGCAACCGGTGTCACGAAAAACGGAAAAAGACGTTTTGTACCGTTATTCCCATTCCGCGTTCAACGAAAAATGCGAAACTGAGTTCGACGTACCGTTTTTATACATGCGCGATAGCAGAATGCTTCGCGCGTCTTAGCCATCGTCTAAACTCTAGGCGTTCGTCCGTCTGTCCGTCCGTCACTCTGCGGTACTGTGTCAAAACGACGCAAGCTAGGATCACGAGATCTTTACTGTGGGCTGCCCTAAGGTCTCTAGTTTATTGAGCTGTCGCTAGTACAATCCTTAAACTTGGACAAATCTTAGCAGAAAGCGTATTCTTTTATTTTCCTTAACGTTGTCTGTATGTCTGTCCGGTGTCATAAAATAGCATCGCCCCTTTCCCCTAAAAATGTCGCCCCCTTCGTAAAATAAAATCGCCCCGGGGGCGAGGTTTGCGGTGAAAAAAACCGCTCCCTCGCTTGAAAATTTGCCCCCATCAATAAAACAACACCGTCCCCTAATAAAATCGCCCCCCACATTTTGCTTTCAAATCTAATCGCGCACACAAATAGCAAGTACATAAACGACATATAAAACATGCAGAGTATATGATACTTTTTTGCAACTGTTTTTCGTGTAAGTTAATTAGTATGTTATAATTTGTTCGTTAATGATTTTGTAACCGAAAAATGATCCAGCAATTTTTCTAAACTTTGGTACAGGTAGGACCTATAGGTGACATTGATGTAAGCTTATTACCCGGTGGTATGTTATAGACCTAATTTTGTTTGTTTATGTTTTCGTGTATTCAAATATGCTTCAACTGGATTTTGCTTTATTAAACGAATTTATTGCTGATGTCATACTAGACTGTTAGTTTAAACGAGAAATTTGAGCTAATGCTCACGAGACGCGCGAAAGCCTATAGCAGTTCCTGTTCGCAAATTGTCAGTCCACCTCCAGCCATTTCGTCGCAGTTCATTCTTGGAGTGTGCGCTGCAGCCGAAAATCGCAAAAAAAACAATAAAAATATATTTTGAAAATTCAGGGTCTTTCAAAGTCATCGATGTTGATACGACTGAAAAGCTCATCACCAGTGCTCGTTGTAATAGGCAGCATGCCCATGCCTATTTGCAACCGTTTTCACGAAAGACTGGCCAACAACAGTTGAAGTAACGACTTTTACGGGTGAACCACCATTTGACGCCTTCGTGCGCAGGTTTCCTTGAACCTAAAAAATAGAGACTTGGACCGTCGAAATCGACGTTCAATGCTGAAAATTTCATACGCAGCTTGTCCATGTCCATATCAACTGATTTCGGCGCAATTAGCTCTTGAAATCTGTGTTGCAGCCCGAAATCGCCAAAAATGCATAAAACCCCCTATTTTGGCGTTTAACGTCATCCAAGGTCATTGAATTCGGCGTTAATCGAGAGCCAGTGTACAACTTTCTATTAGTGATTAATAGTAGTAGGCTCTATCTCGCACCGTTACTGAGATATAACGACTTATTAGCTGAAAATCGCAAATTTTTCTCACCCCCTTCGCATTTAACGTTTTCGTTCGGGGTGATCCTTCTTTGAATTTATAAAAAAGCTTTACGGTTCCTAAAACTAGAGTATTCCAGGCAGCCGAGGTAAAGATTTGGTGATCATAGCTTGCGCCGTTTGTGACTGATCCATTCGTGTGATAGACGGACAGACAGAATTGCGATTGCTAAGACGCGCTGAAGCAGTAGCAGACGTTATTTTGCCGTTATTGGCTCGTATAGTGTGAAAAACGGTTGCAAATAGGTACAGACATGCTGCTTATCGTAACAAGCACTGGTGACGGGCTTTTTAAATTTATCGACATTGATGACCTTGAACGACTGAACTCCCAAAAGAAGTTTTTAGTAAATTTTTCCCATTTTTGGATGCAGCGCACATTTCAACACTAAATTGCAATGAAATGGCTGGACATAGACTAAGACAACCTGCGTATAAAATTTTTAGCATTTAACGTAGATTTTAGCTGTCCAAGTTCTGACCCCTGAGGTTTAAGGAGGCTTGCGCAGATTTGCGTCAAAGACGGCTACCCCCTAAAAAGTGCTTATTTCACCACTATTAGCTGGTGTAGCATGAAAACGGTTGCATATAGGCACAGACATGCTGCTTATCATAACAAGCGATAGTGACAAGCTTTTTAGTGGTCTCAACATCGATAACCTTGAATGACCATGAGTTCTCAAAATAGGTGGTTTTAGTGTTTTTTTGCAATTTGAGGCTGCGGCGCATGCAGATTTCAAGAGTGAATTGCCACGAAATGGATGGAGATAGACAAAGACAACCTGCGAACAGGAACTGCTAGGCTGTCGCGCGTCTCATAAGCTTTGCTCAAATTACTTGTTTTGCTTCGAACACAAAAAATTTGTTGAACTTAGATTTATTAGCAACAAAGTTCTGTTGTCTCATTTCGAACCACCCAAGTTCAACATTGCGTTTGCTATATAGGATAATACGATTGCGTTCGGGCCACGTGACTTTGCTGCAAACGGAATTTCAACCCCCTAACTGTCCCCCAATCAAACTTACGGCGCCGGGCGCCTAACGTTAAGCTTTTTTCAAAATTTCTAGTTTTTTAAGAAATTAAACAATTGCGTTGTAACAAAAAGTATTTATTAAAACAACTTTTATTAAGTAAAATAAACTCGCTAAACAATTAGTTACCAAGTTAACAACTTTGGCAAATCACTATTTTTAGAAATAATACTGCCAATAATTTTTTATCGAAGTGGGGGAGATTTTGTCCTTGGTGTGTCGTTCAGCAAAGGAGATTTTGTCCGTTCACCTGCAGAAGGCGGCTCCTGCAACTTTCAGAAAGTGCCTTCTCCCATACAGGTCGTTACGTCTGGACACTGAACAGTGACTAGTCTACTGACTATTACTGTAAACAGACACGAGTCTTAGTTTCATGCTATGTCATGTAAGTGATGTATGATCTGTGATCGGCGGGTGTTGAACATCGCCACGGGGTGCGTGTTCCCTCCATGTTGTTTCCTTCACCCGTCATAAGCGGTCAGTCCAGTCGCGGGCCGTGCGTGCCTGCAGCGTGTGACCTGACCGCGGCCTGGCACTGGTCAGGGGTCGAGCGGGTCAGTCACGAGAGACCGACCACCCAGCACGAAAAGTGAGGTCCGTTTACGAGAGTGAGGAGGTCGTGGACTGAACTGTAAGACAAGACGCCCTGCAGTCACTCACTGATAACACAGCGTGTTCTAGAACGTCATGTTATCCGATGCGCCTGCTGCTGCTGCGAATGACGATGACGATGATGCTGATCACACGCTATGCTGCTAATGTGCTGTCAATTGAATGTTTCATCACGCTGGAACTGCCAACCCCTGTATCTCCATCAGCCGAGGGTGCCCGGACTGAGATGTCACGTGAAGGAGTTAATCATATCGACTCCGCTTATTGACTTTTCCGTCGATCTTTATACAATAAATGTATGAAACATCAGTTTATACGCTTGTTAACGGCGACGCGCAATGACTGACACTTCGAAAACAGCAAAAATCATAAAAAGATGATATCACTCACCATCACATCGTCTAACTGTCAATATGATGTTGGATAATATCAACTTTTTATGATTTTTGCTGTTTTCGAAGTGTCAGTCACTCATCACCGTTAACAAGCGTATACACTGATGTTTTGTACATTTATATTTGCTGTATTATTACTAAAATTATGTTTCATCGTAGGTGGTAAACAATATTTTATCTGTTCTAAACGGCTATAAAGATGCAAAGCCTCAAAGATTTTGAGGTCACAACCTTGACCGTTTGGGGTCACGTGACGTCATCGGTCACGTGACCATTAGACTCGCCGTGGTCACTTCGCTATTGGTGGTCAATGATGACCATGCGTCTATCTTGCACCGTTATGGAGATATAAAGCCTCAAAGTTGCGTTCAGCCCATGTTAAGGGCCAAAAGTTTACTGCGCATGCCCGGTGTCACGTGACCTGTAGGCGGGGAGTAAAAAAGGACTACATTATTTGGAGTTTCTGATGCCATATTGCTTATTCACTGTACAACTTTTATGGGCTTACGATGACGATTAAGGGCCGTTTATAGGTTAGAAATTACACTAAGATTGAGACACCAGTCGACACAGAGGTATATATTAAATACGAGTGAAGTGAGTGCACTTAATGTTCGATGAAATATTATGGGCTACGACGCCGCATGGCGCGGATATATGTTAGCGACTTAGCTGGCCTCTTGTTTAGGATTATAATAGAATTAATGCGAGCGTTTATCCGAATGTGTAGAGCCTAACCAAGTCGCGATATAGGCTGCCCATGTTCCTGTCTGTACCGTTGCCATTTAGCGGTCAATTACTCGGCCGGAAAACTGATATGCGCCAGAACAGCGTTCAAACGTCAGTAGGCCTATGCGGGCGGGTCATAACACTATAGTCGACAGGCGCGAGAATGTAGAATTTGGGAGATTCGGCGGTCTTATTTCGGCCGATTTTGACGATGACAGTCATTAACTAGATGTAGGTCCTACGTCAAGCATGCTAAATCATCATCATCGGCAGCAGCAGCAGCAAACGGTGAATTTTGGCGTCTGCCGAGCATTTCAGCGTTTGCTGTATTAGTGATGTGTCGTGATGTTTCACGACTGCTGCATTTTTTGTCGAAAGCAGTGAATTTCCAACATTATACAAATTTAACCTTAAGCGGCCGTCTTTAGCCCATTCGCACTTGCAACGTTAGGTCAGTGACTCACGTTTTTTGTACGGGGCATAATTTCACGAATAGCCTATGACAGCCAAACGCTTAAACGATGACCATTCTTCATTCGGTGAGATACTACAATATTGATTAGTGAATTACGCAGTGAAAAGTGTTATCGGTGCAAAAACGTTTTATGAACAAAATGTGCCCGTACACTGGTGCCGTATATTCGTCGTGAATTTAACGATTCTCCATAAAGTTTGTTTTGATTTTCGTACGGGTCTCACGATATTTAGGGGATCTAGTTTCCCTGCGCTCTGACGTTTGCCTATCGTACAGCTGAGCAATTATTGTACGGTAGCTTATACGAGATGTGACAGCTTGGATGCAGCACACTGTGGTTAGACAGTCAGGCTATCACAGAACAAAACTTTCAATTGTTGTTGCTGCTGCTGCTGCTGCTGCCGATGATGATGATGATGACGATGATGACGCAAGTCAGTGTGACGTCACTGTTGGTCATTTTCAGCATCTTCTACACACCGACGTTGGCTTTTCCGCAACAACGAAGTTAGTTTACGACATATTGGGTATTTTCAGATGAACGTGTTTTTCGAGGCTTTTCTGGTGTGCAGTTTTACATAAACTGCGCTGTTTTCTGAAAAACATTGTAAACAGTAGCGTATTTAAAATTTGGTAAAGGGGGAGATGGCGAGCGCGCAGAGCGCGAGCCTATAACGGTGTCTGGGGGCGGAACCCCCAGCGGGGC
>Ga0209367_1012349_pt1 | contig 11181 bp, 7 predicted proteins | sample WorMetLIZISLAND2_FD_187412 | JGI IMG/M metagenome (GOLD analysis project Ga0209367, IMG submission 187412) | Marine gutless worms symbiont microbial communities from Max Planck institute for Marine Microbiology, Germany - Olavius geniculatus... ... | reverse complement strand
GGAGATATTTGCCGCCAAACTTCGAAGTCGACCGAAATCGGGCCAAATTTTGCATGTTTTTGGCCCCTAAAAATTTTTTTGGGAGGCTCCCCCAAAATTTTGGACCGGGATTATAAAATTAAACGCAGCAACGAGCATCGTGCAAAATTTCGCGCCGATCGGCCGACGGAGCTCGGAGATTACGCGGCTAAAAAAAAGAAAAAAAACACAGCAAAACAGAAGTCCTTCCGAAAACTATCGTTTTCGGGCGGACTAATAAAAAGGTGAAAAGGTTGTAATTTGTTGAAATTAGACGTCAAACGATGCAAAATCATGCGGCGACGTGACTCGGGACTGTTGAATGAATGGCTATATAGACCGAAGGACTGCGACGAGTTGTGGCGCAAGTTTCACGAGGCGTTCGCCTACAAAGCTGCGTGTGACTTCGACATCCATAGCTATGACGACTTTATACGTGCTGCACGCCACAACATCAGCACGCTCAACAAGGTCTGCCTATCTCTCGTCATCATATAGTCATATATTCAATATGCCTATTACTCGAACTCGTGGAGGTTATAGTGTCAAGTCTACATCGATGGTGACCGACAGGGCATAACAATTAGCGCTGTTCAAGCGTTAATTTTGTTAACGGCGTTAACGCATGCGTTAATTTTTTTAACGCATGTGCGTTAATTAATGCATCGTTATATTGCTGAATTTGTAGGTGGTCTAGGCCTATATCGAGAGGATAATTAGAATCATGGTGACCGACGAACTCATGGCTGCGTCGCAGGACCGTGACAGTAGTGATGGAACGGCAACAAAACTACTTCTAATTATTTGAATATTGTTCGACCTTCAAATATCTGCTGTTAATTTTTTTAACGCCCATTAATTTTTTTTAGCGCACGTTAATTTTTTAACACGTTAACACGTTAAGTGAACGCGTTTATTCGACAGCTCTAATTACAAAAAATTTACCGTGTTTCAATAAAAAAACGTACCACTTTTATTTTTTGAATAACTCCGTCAGCCACTGGCCGAATTTGATAATTTTTAGCACACAACATCGCAAAACAACTTGACGAAAATGATTATAGTTTACCCCACCTCACTTTAATACTGTCGCTACACTACCTTGTGAAATTTAGAAGTCGTAGTTTGGTCGTTTACAACAATAATTTCGTACTGGGTAACGCATGCGTCGGCTCAGAAATGATTAATTGAATAGCGACAAACACGAGTAACAGTAATTATCTCTCAGAAAGTTTTTTTGTGTGTTACATTACATTATTTTTGTTACTGCATGCGCTCAAAGTGTCTCTTTTAGCCTGAACGCAAGCGGTGGACGTTGAAGCGACTCGCCATCAGCAAGTTCAATAACGTGCAACCCAGAGCGGCTTACTCGCTGTTGATTCACCATTTCAATTCGTCGACATACGACCTTAAAATGAATACGATTAGTGTTAAATATAGAACATATTTTTAATCATTTTGTGATTTTCCGAGCCAACGCATGCGCTCCCTAGTATGAATTTATTGTTGCAAATGGCCACACTACGAATTATGCATTTCACAAGGTAGTGTAGCAACAGTATTAATGTGAAGTGGACTAAACTATAGTCGTTTACGTCAAGTTTTGTCATGCTGTTGCATGCCAAAAATTATTGAATGTTTCACGAAGTTATCCAAAATAAATAAAAGTGGCACTTTTTATTCAGAAACGGTGTATAAAGTGAAGCATTTCAGTTCATAATCATAATATCGCGTACATCACACAAACATACAGATATAGCTAACGACGTATCGACTGTACTTATACACTATACTCAGAAAGTGTTTACCGTCATCACAATGATTAAAGCTAATGTTTCCGAAATCGCAACTAAACAGTTATCTACACAGAGCATAAAATGTCTCATTTTATGCATCACCCCGTAGAGTTGCGAGATGTCTTAAGAACTTTGCGCAAACCCGGAGCAGAATAAAGGTTAGGTGTGAAGATTGGGGGATCTGGTTCCAAACATGTTGGGCCGCCGAGGCACACTGAAAATGAACGAAATTCCCGAACTTTTTTCGTTTTTTTGTGCGGTCTTTCAGATACCAACTCAGACGACATCTGTTAAGACAACGCACGATAACGTTTTATCGATGAAAGTCTGCGGCAGTCGTGAAAAATGTTGCGTTAATGAACCAGTTTTTACATGTACGTCTGCATAACAACATGTGTCGCCCATCACGATAACTGCAAAAAAACTATCGGTTATTTATACAGTTCTTATAAACAAACAATCTCCCACAAAACAATTTTGTATTCTCTGCGAATTAATCTTATATAGGCCTACTTGATACTCTATAAGCTTATGTAGCGCATGGAATCAATTGCCGCTATTTCGAAGAAGAAAATCTTAAAACGCAAAGTTTTGTCGCCTCGATGTTACTGACGGAATAAATTTAGTTCTCCACAATCTACCAGATTATTGCTTCTTGGCTCACAATTTCGGCGCGATCGCATATGGACAGTCAGACGCTGTAGTGTTTAAATAACCATTACGTCTGTTTGTCTCGTGTATCAGTGACACAAATGAAATGGCTCGATGGCTTCTAATAACTTCTTACTCGAAGACCAGCAGAAACATGAACTGTTTTGGGCTGCAGCAGGAGCGGCTTATCTACAGGCGATGGCCTAAGCAAGAGTGCTGCTAAATGTCCAGAATAACGCTAAGTCTTATTTGTGACTCGGTACTGAAGGGCGCAGATAGTAGGGTAAATGCCACGAAGTGCATGGGTGTAGGTTTAGATTTGCCACTTACGTACAAGTACCTGTAAGCTTTTAGTTTAATCGCAGACCGCAGACCACAGCATAGATAGTCTGACAGCCTGTTAGTTGAACAAACATGCTACTGATTGGAAGCTTATTATATTATAAACAAGAAATCCACAAAAAACAGTGTTGCACGCCAAGTTATAAATTGGCACGCATACGATTCCGGCGACTACAATCACGTCGCTTAACACACGACTGACACGTTGACGATAAAGCACCATGTTTTGGGCGACGTTTTTTCTGTTCTGTGTTTCGATGCAACTCGCCGCCGACATGCGGTAACTATTTCGCAAGCACGCAGCTCAGCTGTCGCAGGAAAACCAAGCGATGTTTTACGTCATTTGAAGTAATGCGGTTAAAAGAGTCAAACAGTCTGCTGTATTTTCTCACCTACTGTTGTGTTTTACTTTTATTTATCCGTACACTAATACTGAACATCTTGCGTCACATACGTGGGCATCGGTCATGTGATAGCCAGCAGACAACCAGCAGAATTTTGTCGAAAGTTCTATTTTGTGTTATTGTACGATATTTATGGGTGTCTGCAAATAAATGATTTGATTGCGATTTTTTAAATTTTGACTTTGACTGACAGTGGCTCGTTTTTATTGATTTGTTTCGCTGTGAGCATTTGATCTGCCTAAACACGTGACCGCAGATCAGCTAAGTCACAGAAATAGTCTAAAATGGCGATGTTTTGTGATCTATGGTGCCGTAGACTGATCTGCGGTCACTAACATAAGCAATTTCTGGGATATGCGCTGAGTTGCGGTTGAACTGCGGTCAAGCTACGGTGTTAGGTAAACCCTGAGCACTGGACACAGCTGCAAGGGCCTTGGGTGAATAGTTAAAACGAAGAGAGACCACACTGTCGGAGGCAAACACGTTGCTTTGATGCATTCTCAGGATACCGCATCAAAGTCGTTGCGACATCGCCCGGTTTGCCCTTGCGACAGCATGGCTTTTTGTTACAACAATCAATAGCATACATATTGCATTGCAGGTAATGTACTGGAGTGGTAAGGTGACGCCATTGGTCTATGAATTCAGCGCCGACGCAAGAAGGTTCATCACTATCAGAGACTATCTGCCCGGTATATGCAAAGACTGAACAGTAGCGCTCATCGTGCATATGCTTTTAAAGCTTCAGTTCAACATGCCCAAGCTTTGTGGTAGAAGAATTCTTCGCGCTTTTAATAGCACTGTACTTGATTTGTGTAATGCCAATTTGTCGTAGCTATCTAAAGCTAATTTCGACGCAGTTGCCTGTATGAATCTGTCCATGGTGTTTAGCCTTTTGCGCATGTCTGCAGTTGAGTTTCAATTAAAGTACGAGCGTAGACTTATCAAATTCAGCTTTTTTCCTTTTCGGATGATTTATCGAAACAGCACAGTTGCCAGAATATGCCTACAGAGGAACTTGATCATTCGTGTATAAACTGACGATGTCGCACTGTCGTAGGTTACATCGTGCGAAACGTGTGGACGTGGTGCGGCAAAAACGAGAGCGTAGACCAAGGTGACGGCATGGACTTCGAATCATGTCCTGACTGGGGAGAGTGTAACGAACAAAAATTCGTTGCATCAGAGTCTTTCTGGAAAGCTCTGTCAGCCGATGTACGTGCGTACACCTTCTGATGTACACCAGCGCTTCACTGTCGTATAGACGACTGTCAGTGGCGTAGCCAAGGGGGGGGAGGGCAGGGGGCCCAACCCCCAATCATCCAGACAAAACATAAGCATACGTTGAAACTGCACGCAACTGGCCAATTTGGTGAGTTTATAATAATTAAAATCGTTGCCACCAGATCTCATTTTTAAAGCTAAAATGCACCAAATTCGATTTCGGCTGGGGATCCGCCCCAGACGCCGCTGAAGGAGCTCACAGTGTTCCCCCCGACCCTTAGCTGGATTTTAGTGGGTTCTACTTTTAAGGTAGGGGAGGGATGGAAAGAGGGTAGGGCAGGAAAAAGGAAGGAGGGGGTAGAAAGGGAAGGAAAAAGGAGGAACGAATTGGGGAAAAGAGGGGAGGGAAAGGAAGACGAGGCTCCGCCCAATTAAAATTTCTGGCTACACCACTGACCACTGTGCAGGCAATAGGAAATCGTTGTAAAAAATCTATACGTTATTTGATATCCCCAAAGTCATGCCTAAAGTTAGACCGCGGCGCGTGCTTGCAGACCACAGAGATAATACGTTTAGCTCTGTCTGGTTTAAGCGAAGTTTCCATCAACATAACGCACGCACCGTACGCAACACACGCAAGAGAACATTACGTAACAAACGCAATAAACGCAAGAAAAGTACACAAGAAACGCAGCTGAGTAACGGCCAAAACGCAACAAGTCAGCTATCTGCGTTACGTCCGTTCCGTCAGTTTTTCGTCAGAGCTACGTCAGTTGCTTTGCATACTTTGCGTGCTTTGCGTTGGACGGAAGCCATTTTTACACTATACGGCCTACTGTTTAATGGCACAGGATGGTCGCGACACTGTCGCTAACTTCTACTAAAGGTTTTATACCGAGATTTTGTGATATCTCCAACTATTTGCACCATACTCGTCTACACGAACTCCCCAAAACAAGAACAACTCGTTGCGCGAAATCATTTTTACCGTATTGTTTGTACAGTTATACTTATAAACATAAATATAATCATGTACTTTATATTTATAGTTTTAGTGTGCATTTTATGTCATAATTTATGCAGCTACTGGCTGAAACAGGCAATATAGAAGTTTCATTTACTTGTACATATTGGTTTTGTGCCGCGGTCACGTTGTTGTTGTTGTTGTTACAGTTCGCGCGCTCGGTGGAGGGTGATATTCGAGTGATGTTGAACGGCAGCAGCGGTGAAGCGTACCGCAGTGTTAAAAGGTATAACCGATCAGCTATTGTTATTATAAACGTTTGGAAACGTTTATTTTTGTCTGTCCAATGCAATGCATAGATAGCATTGGACAGAGTATAAAATCATGCGTGCGTCCGTGCGTCCTACATTTTTAAAGCTATCTTCCTTCCATCTTCCCTTTCCCTTCTCTTTTCCCTTCCCCTTCTCCATCCCCTGTTCCTTCCCCTTCCCCTTTTCCTTTTCTTGTCCCTTTCCTTTACCCTTCCCTTTTCCCCTTTTCCTTTACTTTCTCCTTTTCCTTCCCTTTCCCCTTTCCCTTTTTTTCTTCCCCTTTTCATTTCCTTTCCCTTTACCTTTTTCTTTTCTTTACTTTTCATTTTTTTTCTCCTTTCCCTTTTCCTTCCTTTTCCCCTTTTCCTTCCCCTTTCCAATTTCCTTCTCCTTCTCTTTACTTTCCATTCTTTTCTCCTTTCTTTTTCCCTTCCTTTTTTTCACTTCACTTTCCTTTTCCTTTCCCTTCCCCCTTCCTCTTTTTCTCTTTCCATTCTTCCGTCTTTCTTTCTGTGTCCAGGTCCGTGCGTCCAATATTTGAGGCGCGATATCTCCATAACGTTGCGAGATAGACGCATGGTTACTATGGACCACCCGTAAGAACTCGGCCCCCGTGAGTCGAATGATCACGTGACCGATGACGTCACGTGACCCCAAAAGGTCAAACTCGTGACCCCATTATCTTTGAGGCGCCATATCTCCATAACAGTGCAAGATAAACGCATGGTGACGATAGACCATTTATAGTGAATCGAATTGTCTCGTGACTGACAATGTTTATTGTTTAGTTAAAATAATAAAAAAGGATGAAAAAATCATTGCTGCTGTTCAATTTGAAATTAAACTGTTTGATTTTTTTCTACCAGTCTAAACAGTTCACTGATTATATTTATACGGACATATACTGTAAACTATCGAAATGCGTTAGACAGACTCCGTGTTCGTAAGAACATTATCTTGTTGACTACAAAAACACGTTTAACAACATCATAAAACTGAGAAAATGCATCGACATGTCGTTGACAACAGATAGGATGATATGATTTTGTCATTCAGCCGTCGATGCTAGCCTACACTCCATCCGGCAAAACGTCCCCGTTCTGAACAAAATGCTGTAAGCCTGTAGAACATTATTAACATCTCTGCAGCTTTGTAGAAACGGCCAAATTTTTTCCTAACATTTTTTTTCAAGTTGAAAGTTAAACATTGCTTATTTACGCGCCGGAAGAATACTGTGTCAGAAGACGACGGAGGCAAACCTAACAATTTAAAATTTTAAAAACGCCTATTTAACTGTTTTTTCCTTACTTTTTCGTTTTCTTTCTGTTTTTGCTACTTGTTGTTTTTTTCATTTCCTTATTTTTGCCATTTTGCTTTGTCTTTGCTACGACTGTTAGCCCATTTTTACACTAACTTTGTTTTGTCGCAAGGCAAAACGGTGCCGTTAAAGACAGTCAGTACATCTGAGTGCAGGACTTTTTGAACACGACTGCATGTCTCTGTTGTCATGTGCCACTGGAGACAAATGGTCTCAGCGGCGTCGTGGGCTAAAAAAAGTAAGCAAGCCAGAAAGTTGCAGTTTTCCGATAGAGACAGCAAATCATCAACAGAAAAAATTGTGGGTGCTCAACATTTCAATTTTGATTTTAAATCTCTCCACAAAATGAGGGAGAAATTTTAGCCTCAAGTGGACGAGAATTGTCCTACAATAAAAAATTTTTTTGGCAATTTTTCCGACAGCCAAAAATTTAGGGGGACAATTGCCACCCGCCCCTGCCTTTTGACATGACGTTACTGAATGGTTCTGTAGACCAGTGTTATTGACTAATTAACTGATTTAGTATACTTGAATGATTACACTACATTACGATTTTTTAACGTGGCCTAAGTAAAAAATCCTCAAGGTCCACAAATAAAACCGCAAGTAACTACAAACTGAGTACGAATGTCTGGAAACCATGACAGTGTGTCACGTGCGACAATGTCTGGTGGCCTGACAAACGTCCAAGACACCCGGAAAACGCGGCTGCCAAAGTAGCGGCGCCACACACAATCCACATCTGAACGGCATCTCAGGCAAACGTCGCAGGTCGTCCAGCAAACAGCGGCAAGACGATGTCAAGTTGTCGATCAGCTCATCGATGGGCAGCGGCTGCAAGTTGGTGTTGTCCTCCGCAACGGCCGCGGGACCTAGACCTCCACGCCCAAGCCTCGCAGACCACGCCTGGCGACAAGTGACATCAGTGAAGCTGTACTCGGCTTGCAACCATAACCCCAGCAGCTGACCACAACTGTAGACTTGGTCACGCATGGCTGAATTGTAGGACACACAGAACATGGCCGCGGCCAACAGTCTAGCTAGGCTTGAGCACGAAGCAGGGTTTCCAGGCGAAATATTCCACGAGGGCTCGGCAAACTGGAAAACAACATGAACCCTCGTACTCTAGAAACCACAGGCTAGAACGTAGTCATACTTTCAGCAAGCAGAAACGCGTACGGCCGAAGTGTTCATACAAATTCTTCGGACACGCGGAAACTCGGCTGCCACGTAGCGGCGCCACACACACTAGACCAATAGACACTAAAATGATGGTAGTCTTTATATTGCAGCACGTTCGGTGCGTACGAGGTGCAAAACTTGGATGCATCGAGAAATCCCATTTTACACGTCTACCTTGTACATGACATAAAGCCTCGTGCAAACAGCGTCAGGTAGGTCTACACGTACTCAGTGTTACACTAAAGTGCGCTTGTTTAGTGAATAGTTTTCGCGCACTGTTTTTCGTGCAATAATCGGTCCGCATGCATTCAGTAACCAAATAACTGCAAAAATACTTATGCGCAAAGAAACAGTGTGTGCTTTAATACTGGTCGTTTTCGCGCAGTGATAAATCGCGTGTATTGTCCGCAAGAATTAAGACCAGCTAACTTTCATGCATTTACAATTTCATCAAATCCTAGCCAATTTTTAAAATTCTTTTTTCGCTTGTCAGACTCAATAGGCGCTGTTAAAGACCTCGTCATGCGTCACATTTTAAACGCGTCGTGAAATATAGGCCTATAGTCAGCTTTAGAATAGCGCAAGCGATTACCATTGTAACTCGCTTTTTTGAAGCTGGCTGTGTATTTCTCAATCTACACGTCCGCATGTACTGTGCACCTTTTAGATAATTATTAATCAGTCGGTGTTTGTGGTGTAGAGAGACTTGTGAGAATGGGACTCTGTTGCAACTGAAGAGAGACGTCGAGCGGAAACAGATCACGTTCAGATGCACAGACGACCCGCCGTAAGTTCCTACTGATCTCCGCTTAATATAGACCGGTGTCGTGGAAAATTTGTCGCACATGGAAAATTCTTCCCACCTCCATATTCTCATAATGTAACTAACCCTTACCCTAAAGAGTCGTTCATAAATGACGTCACGCTCCGAGGGGGACGGGGGTTTACATTATTGCGACGACGTGTGACGTAGGGGAGGGCGGTTAAAGGAAGTATGACGTCACACGCGTCACATCTGTGGAAAGGCACAATAGACAGCCAAATTCATGTTGCCAGCTCGCTGTATGTGTCAGGACGAGGAACATCTAGGAACACTGTGGTTAATTTCACACAATTTTATGCATTAAATTAACAGTACACAATTTTGATAATAGATATAATTCTATATATTAAAATCAGGATATGCTGAAACTCAACTCTGTACTCTATACAGGCTACAGGCTGCTGGGGGGTTAGACGTTTGTGACGTCATGTTTGAAAGGGCCCAGAGAAGTGTGATGAAGTGTGACGAAGGGGGAGGGGGTTAATTTCCCCCAAAATCGCATGACGTTATTTATGGACGACTCCTAACCTTAACCCTAACCCTAACCCTAACCCTAACCTTAGCCAAAATCCTAGTCCTGATTTTAACCCTACTCTTAACCCTGACCCTAATTTTAACTATAACCCTATCCCAAATCCTAACCTTAACCCGTATTGCTGCATGTGGGAATTATTTTCCGGTGCGACATATTCTCCACTACACCGGCCTAGGCGTACTACTGGTAGCACGTTTGTCAACAAGATATGACAACCGCTGCACTTAGCTTGGTGAAAATTTGCATTAACATGACAGCTTCTGTCATCCCACTGAATATCAAGGTCATAGTTCAAAGGTCAACGTTACATGAGCTTTTTGCGTACGTGTTTTGTGTACATGATACCCGTACATGATACCCGCGGGCAATGGCTATATATATCCCCAGGCAGTACTTAGCATTGAGCAATGCTTGACAGTCTTGTTCATTTTTTTCCTTCGCATTTAGTTGATTTTCTGCCAGCGATGGCGCCATACAAATTCAGGTATTCATAGCCATTAAACTAAACTTAGCTCGCGCTGGTACTGGGGTGGCAGGTCACAATGTCGACAGTCAAAATGTCGACAGTCACAATGTCGAAGTCATAATATCGAAAAGTCAAAATGTCGACTCTGAAAATGTGGACAGTCACAATGTCGAAAGTGTCACACGCGCGCGGTTCAAAAAACCGGGCGAAATAGGTGTGAGAAACATCTGTCCTCAGTCCTGGATTACTTTGAAGACGTTTACATCAGTCGACTGATCCGATGAGGTAATCGTCGAGCAGCATTTTTCCCGCCAACCGCCTGAAATGTCCACGACCGTGTTATTAATGATCTTCCACGTACAAACAACTCTGTGGAGGGTTGGCATCACGCATTCCAGCGCAGCATTGGATGCCATCATCCAAACTTATTGCAACATATTGCGCATAATGTTCGCCATTCTGACTTTCGCCACTTCCATTGTCGACATTTTGACATTTCGACATTTTGACTTTGACATTGTGACTGTCGACATTTTCATTGTCGACATTTTGACAGTGCACCCATACTGGCACGTCTTAGCTATGGCCTTGGCATCTGTCGGTCTGTCTGTCTGTCACACTGCTGTGTTGTATCAAAGGGGTGCAAGCTAGGATCACAAAATTTTTACTGTTGCCTGCCCCAAGGACTCTAGTTTATCGTGACAAAATTTTGTGCCCCTGAGTGGAGGGGTTTCTTTCGAACGAGGGCGTCAAAGAGAAGTACCCCCTAAAACGCTATTTCGCCGCTATTGGCGAAAAGCAAACGTAAAATAAAGCAAACGACGCTGTAGTCCATGCGATATCGCAGTGTCTGGAGTGGTATAAGCCGTGCTGTAACTATTATTTTTAATTTTATATTTAGTGCAGCGAGGTCGCGGGTCAAAAAAAGTAGGGGTGAGAGCAGAAAGCTGTAATTTTCTGACACACTGCAAATTTTCGACAGACGGATTTTTGGATGCTCAGAATGTTGCCCCAAAATTTTCCCAAAATTTTTAGCTTTTAGCTTTTAGCTCCAAATTTGGTATTTTTGGACAAAATTTTTCCCACAAAAAGTTCTTTCCGATAATTCTCCGACAGCCAAAAATTAAGGGGGTGAAGCAATTGCCCC
>Ga0209367_1012347_pt1 | contig 11182 bp, 8 predicted proteins | sample WorMetLIZISLAND2_FD_187412 | JGI IMG/M metagenome (GOLD analysis project Ga0209367, IMG submission 187412) | Marine gutless worms symbiont microbial communities from Max Planck institute for Marine Microbiology, Germany - Olavius geniculatus... ... | reverse complement strand
CGTCCCCCCCGTCCCCCCTATAATCGCCGCCCCTGCATAGGCCTATCACCATCCTATTCAATTTCTTTCTCTACCGTAACTCGTTTTCAATGACAGACATATCCAAACGTTTCAACCACACAACAAGGACGTCGAACAGCCAGAACAACCGTAAAAACGAAGTAAGCAAAATATCACGGATTAAAAGCGACATTAAAAAGATGTGTCTTGAGATTTTTCCTGAAACAGTCAGCAGAGTCGATTGAACGAATGGAGAACGGCAGACTGTTCCATGCACGGGGCGCTGCGACAGCGAACGCCCGATCTCCAAGTGATGAAAGTGTGCGCGGTACTGCCACAGTCCTCGACTCCGCCGACCTGAGTCGAACTCGGCTGTGTGCAGCTGCGGGCAGCATGATGAGCTCCATCAGGCAAGATTGAGCAGGAGCATGTTCATGCAGACAGCGATATTAACCATCACGCACAGCTTAAGTTGTAAGCTTAATCAATGCGTTGCTGGATGGGCAGCCAGTGACGCTCACGAAGCAGTGATGTGATTGTGGTCTCGTCTTGATGCGTTCGTGACCAGTCGTACGACAGCATTGAGGACGGACTGCAGGCGTTGGAGATCGCAGGCTGGCAGTCCTGCGAACACGACTTCCAGTAGCCTAGGCCTAGTCCAGTCGACTGTGTACCAGGCTTGTGACGAGCAGGCTCGTCGAGAGCCACGTCGGGACCCGGGGAAACATAGGCCTAGGCTACATTTTCGCGGGGCCCCTCAAACATTCTCGTGGGCCTCTCTGGAGAAAATTTTTTTTTAATTTTTAATGGTCCATTCTGGTGTAGGGCCTACTTTATATTTTTGAGCGACGGTGGAGCCCCCAAACGTTGCGGGGCCCGAGGTAGCTTGCCCCTTTACTCCACCCTCTCGACGAGCCTGGTGACGAGTGCGTCGAGAGCGTGAACTGGCAGAGACCGCTTGATAGTTTCGTATCTACCTCAATGAACCGTAGCACTACGACAAAACATTGTTGACGTGAGTTCTCATCGTCAGGCTGCCGTAGGCCTATATGTATAGCTACAGGCCAAATAGACCTTTGAGCCGCCGCTATAACCGCCGCCGCCGAAAAAGTTTATGGCTAAGCCGGCTTAGCCGATATAAGATTTTACGCGTAGACCTAACCGCAGTAGCCTACATCATACGCGCGTAGTATTTTCAACAGACTATCCGTGGTATAGTAGTCACCTCTTTCCATATCTGCCAAGCCAATTCACACGCCGAGCCTGCTATGCTTGCCGCATATTTTCGTTGCCTTGTGCGCTTGTATAGTATTGTCAGTGGCGTATTTATGTAAGGGGGGGCACGGTGCGATGCCCCCTTTGGCCCGACCATGACAATTTTTACAGGCGACTTTATATGAAAAGGTGCGTTCTTTGCCGTTTCTCAGCAAGAATTGCAAAATTCAACAATGTTTGATGGTCTTTTTTCATACCGATACAATAGGCCCTACATGCGATTAAAATCGCCAAGTGATATTGCATCTGATATGACGCCGGCGTCGCCGAACGCTTTTGAAAACCAGCTGCAAGCCGTAGGCCTATAGGCCTATAATATTTCGCGGCGGACGGGTTTAGTGTCCATGGGTGAGTGACACGTACGGCACTATAGGCCTTAGGCCTATTATGAAACCAAACATCAAGGCAGTCGGCGGCTGGCTGGCGCACGTAGCCATGGGCGGTGGTTATTATTAATATTTTAAAATGTCAGGTCTGAGTTCAACCCAAGATGAACCCGCCCACAACTTGCAGAGGCTACAGCAAATAATATAAAGTCCATCCAAATAGGCTATGCCTATTATTGCATGTAACGCGACTATGACAGCACGCTCTTAAGATGCGTTCCTTTGCCCTGGCGACTGTGACACGCCTTATTTTCAGATAACACAAGCTGCAGCGGCGTTGTACTGAATGAGTGTTACAGCCAAGATACAACAGAAGGGCAAGACATTAGGATGCAACAACATCTTAAGGAGCTTGGATACTGGTACCACTAGTATCAATTAACGATAAAATATTTTTTTTAAATACTTTAACGTGCTTTCAGCGTATTGCAGTAGCCTAGCTGATGAGATAACTAGGCCTACATTGTCAGAAAATAATCTACTTTTTGCAACGAAAAGTAGAAAGTAGCTCAAAAATCTACTTAAGTAAAAGTAGAAAGTAAAAACTTCTACTTTAGTAGAGTAACGAAGTAGAACTACTTCATTACTATCCAGCTCTGCAGTGTAGCCCAATCCATTCATTACGCCGACTTCCCCAACTTTCCCGATTAGCCTATTCCAGTGCCACGTGCAGTTATGTGGCGATAGTGAGGTTTGAGCAAAGGCTTCTAATAGCACATCTACAATGTATCTGATCTCTGCTGTACGCATTGGAACAGCAATAGATTAGCCTAGACCGGTGCTGCTGCTGAGACGGGCAAACATGTAGGAGGGTTAATATCTACGGCTTACACGTGATTGTCATAGTAACTGATGTAGCTGATCGCATTCGCAACACAGCCACCCCGTCCGTCGCGGAATGTACGTTTTCTTTGATCCCTGGAGTGTCGCGGAGTGCTGGTTAGTGACGGTGACGGGTGGGTGAGGTGTGTCGGTGATAGGCGGAGACATTTTTAGCCGACACAAAAACATGACTGACAAATTCAGAAATTCACGCACGGTACGAAACTACCGCTCAATGACAGCCCAGAGAGGTGTGAAACCGCCGTTCTGAGGCAATACCGGTCCTGTGCAGTGCCGCGACTCGGTGATGGCTTTGGCTGAGCATTAGCCGTCGGTCGCTAACTATACGGCGATCATTGCGCCACGCTCGTTAAAAGTCAACGCAATAAATGCCGTTGCGTCGTGGCTCGACTGCCCTTTATAGGGCCTACTGCTGCAGCATACCTACTATGCTGCTACAAATGCAAAACAATATAGGCAAATGTATAACACGTTTTTATAGCTTAGAGACACACAAAAAATACTAAAACGCTATAGCCCGCCTGGCGTCAAAAAGATTTTGTTGTAAACAGCGTCAACAGAAACAGTTGGATCTCTCAGATAGGCTAGTCAGACAATCAAATTATTTTGTTTCACCGCAGTTGCGTTGTGAGAGAGGGTTAATGGGTCTCGCAATTGCCCTTTCGTTAAATTTTTGTCTGTCAGAAAATTGTCGAAAAATCTTCTGGTCGGATAATTTACCTCTGGAAACTGCAAATTTCGGACAGAAAACCTACACTTTGTCGAACTTCGGGAGTAAAAAAATTTTTAGCACCCATAATTCTTTGTGAGAAATGTCTGTGGGAAAACTGCAACTTTCTGTCTCGCTTACTTTTCTAACCGACGACGCCGCTGTTTCACCGTTGTCCATCCGTCAGGAGCTGTTTGGCCGGACTGCCCACCCGTGACGCTACATATGACCACGGTCAGGCAATTGTTCTGGTGCCGCCGTGTCCGTGCATTCGCCGTACGGACTCGAACTGCTTTTGCCGGTACCTACGACCACCATTTGGTGGTTGTACATACCGGTTAAGGCAGAGGCTGTTCAAGGCGGTAACTGGTCAGATTATATCCGGCGGCCATAGTTCGAGAATTCGTAACTTGCGGTTTTAAACTGCGTAAAAATTCGCGAATTTTACGAATTTTTTTAAAATTCGTAAAATGCGCATTCTTGGTCTATGCCGGTGGCCCTATAGGGGTTGGTTATTTGACCGTGACCGGTCAAACAACCAGCTTTTATACGCCAGATGTTTGACCGATGACGGTCAAAATTAACCAACCCTTAAATAAGGCCGGATATCTGACCGGTCAGCTTTTGAATATTAATAAGCTGCCAGCCAAATATCCTGTGCCTAAAAAACTTTAAAAATTTAAAATCTGGAGATTTTTTTCGAAAAAAACGAGACTTTTCTATCCGTAGTTTTCGGGTGTGGGCGTACGTGATTGCCGTCACATGCGGATTTAGGCATGTTCGGCCCAACAGGGGCTTTACACGCCATAGATAGATTAGTCTATCGGATAGCAGCGTCCAAAGTCGTCAGCTGTTGGCCTACACCAATATGGTCATCGCTCGATTAGCCCAGTCTGTCCAGACGGTCGGCCAGCTCAGTACTAGCTGAATAAACTTGACGCAAAGTTACATTAAAGTTTTTCTCCAGTTAGGCCTATTGAGGAAACCTATCTCAGATCAGGTGATAGCAGCAGCACTGCGAACAATAGTAGCCTACTGAAAGATGAAGTAGTGATGCATTTTTGGAGATTGTCACGTTAGAAGAATTTATGTGAAGGCCGATGGAGACCCCATATTTTTTCCGGTAGGTCTACCTCGGACGGTACCTAATCGTTTTCAGATCCTGCCCTGATTGATTGTCGTTGTCCATAGACTGTGGTCTATGCTGCAGTGCAGTGGCAGAGTGACGCACGCAGTATTCCATTCCAGTGGTGCTGCAGACGCCTCACGTTGATTGCAGCTCGTTTGCTGCGCCGTCTGTCTGTCTGTGCGCATGCGCGCATTATGTTAGAACACTCGTCGCAGCAGCGGCCGCAGCAGCAGCGTCAGTTTAGTTTGAGAGACTGATGGCACAAGACTGTGATTCGCGTAGGCCTACGAAAAAAGCGTTTCGATCGTGCGTATTATAGTAAACTCAGCGCCGCAGCAAATCGGTGCCGCGAATATTTAGCCATACGACACTTTTTCAAAATAGTGTCGTGTTCGTGATTTTTCGCGACTTTTCGCGTGGTTTCCGTGCAGAACACGTTCGTCGGATGGACCGCGTAGCGACGCGATGACGTCAGGGTGACGTCACGCGCACCTTGCTGATGACAAGCACAGTCTAAGTTTCCATTTATAGACTGCGATTAAAAATGGCGATTGCAGAGAGGCTAAAACAACATACGGCAAAGCACTTCGTCAGCCGGCGGCGTCGCAACTTTTTACCCACTTTACTGGTGCTCATAGTTACACTGCTGAGTCTGAGCCGACTCTGCGACGGTATGCGCTTTTTGTTATCATAGTTTCTAATTAGAAGGTTGATTTCTGTTAATATTAGTTTGGCGAGCCAACTCTAACAGTACAGGGTGCGGCAAAAAAGTAGCCCCCCTTTTTTCGCTTTTTTCTCAGCAATATATATATATATATAACCGTTTAGAATTTTAATTTTAAATTTTACATGTTTATTTACATCTGACTGCCAAGAAAAATTTGATTTTCTTTAAAAAAACGAAATTAAAGACTTTTTAACACGACCGCCTACCGACTTTTAGCATTAAAAATGTTCAAGCTAAAAATGCTATTTAATTTTTAAAAACCGGTTACCACGTTACTGCCGATGACGTCACAGTGACGTTTTAATAAACAGTAATTTATTTTGTTTATAATATATAAACTGTACTAAATTATTGTTCTTTTAAAGCAATCGTTGACTGCACACCGTAGCACAGAACTGGCTGCGAACCAACTGTCCAAATTTCATCACAAAAGACCAGTGGCCTAGAAATTCGCCGAATATAAACCCAATGGACTACCGCGTGTGGAGTGCAATGTTGGAGCCTGGAGGCTTACTGCAAGCTTAAAGCAAAGCCGAAAACAACAGGCTTGCCGTGGATATGAAATTTCCCATTCACATCCAGATTTTCCGTGGATATCCATGGATATATCCATATCTACAGCCGCCTATCCCGCGTGCATGTAGCCCTTAAATTTTTGCAAAATACAGCAGTGCAAAAGGTCTATTTCCTCCCCCCTCCTCACCAAAAAACATGGCGCAGACATTTCCCTGTTAAAGTTATTAAAGTATCAATAAAAGTAAAAAACACACATTTGCATTGAAATACGATCATATAAAGTTAAGTATGTCTCAAGTTTCGTGAAAATAATTATTGAAGCTGTTTTTAGCTGACCGTTAGGTCGATCTTTGGGTGCGATTGTGGTCTGTCTGTCCTCGGTCTGTCCGCGACGCGTGTAATGTGGTTAAATGGTACATCGTAGAAAGTCGGCGACAATACAGTTGGATAGGGCGATGACAACTTCCTATAGGCTATCAAAAGATACCATGTCTCTAACCCTATTACATTTTTACGCTCTAAAACAGTGGTGTAGTACTCGAGTCTTTGCTTTTCGTGACTCGGACTCGGACTACGGGTGCTCGACTACGTCACTGTCTGAAAGGTCGAATTAAGCAGGAGTCGCCGTCATCGAGGTGCGCTAGGTGAGCTCTGGATGACTAGGCCGTGCGTGGTCCTCTGTTACAGTGTATGCACCCCGCAGGTGATAGTATCATAGGCCTACTAGTACGGCGACTGCAGTGACATGGACGTGCCTGATGTAGATGCTGGTGCAGAGCACAGTCTTTTAGACTCATTCGCTATAGCAGCAGCAGCAGCGGCGGCGGAGACGGTAAGAGCATCTCTCGACGTCGTCGTCGTCACGGCGGCGCGGATCCTCGAATTTCCCATCTACACGTCCCGTCCGCAGCTCTACCAGTAGTAGACTGAGACTGAGCACTCGAATTTTACGATTGTTTTAAATTTGCGAAATTTCGTCACGGATTTTGCACGTTTTGCATGCTTACTAAGGATCAGGGCCGGATTTAGCTGGTTGAAGGCCTGGGGCCCAGTGGCGTATTTGGGATTTCAGAAGGGGGGGAATCCCTCCCATCGAATTACGGGGTTTTAAAAATTGAGGGATTTGGTGGGAGACCCCCTGTTGGTGGGAGGCCTGGGGCCCGGGGCCCCCGCCCCCTCCCTAAATCCGGCCCTGCTAAGGATGTGCAAGAACTGATTTTAACGAATGAAAACATGTCGGTTGAATTCGTGAATTTATTTACGAATTTTAAAATGACCGGTCACGAATTGCCAATTCATCCGTCGTGCCTTTATAGCAGACGCGCTCTGACTGAGACGTTCTCAGTCATGGTTTTCTGTCGAAGAATTATTTATAGGCGGATATGCGGCTGAAGTTTAATGGCTGGGTCGACACGTTGGCAGCCGCTCGGCGCTCATGCTATATTCGTCAAATGAACCAGGTGAACTTTTGCAGTGGCACGATGACAGCATTGTCAGCACCATATACAGCACTGTCGTTTACACTATTACTATCATTCCTACTACTAGTGGTCATAGCACGTGTATAAGTGGCTACAGTGGTGATGGCGCCGCTAGCGGATTGGAGTCCACAAAAGCGGATCGACACGTCTGAACTTGCAGCATAATAGTCGCCGCGTGGTGATGGCGAGATATTGTTTCAGTCAGTTGCTGATGGCTGATGTCGTTATATGCTGAAGCACCACGCATCACCTTGCCATCGTCGTAATGTTGCTCCCTTACCTGCGGTGGCCCGCGGGTGGGAAGGTTAGGGACTCTGCTGTGTTCTATATTCGTCACTGGTGACCATATTTTCCCGGACTCGATTCCACCTACGTTCGGTGATTTTGTTTGTATGCCTCGTTCTCAACCACCCCGCAGCCTCCATCGCGAAACAATAGCTGTGGTGAATTTTTTTTCGCTTGTTGAAGTAGGCTTACTTTTAAAAATGAGATGTAAATCGTACGTGTGTGTGGTATATATAGAAATGAACCCTAATATGCATGGTGGCCTACAACAAATGCACATGGCTGGAAAGCCAGCTTGCAATGCCTGCTGCAATAATTCTATCAAGGAAGCACGTCGTCGGCCTAATACATCGTATTAGCGGCTGAATGGCTGCGTATAGCGAGCGACGACTTCACTGACGTAGCGTCGATGGCGTCGTGCGGGTCTTTATGCTGCAAGCGAATGACGCAAAGGCACGCAACTTCATTGCACGGAAGTGCCTGCTGCTGCGACTGCTGGTGATGATACGGACTATTTAGCAGCCCGTGCGGGACGGACAACGGACGAACGGACAGGCAAAGCCTTTAACTCGACCTATTAGGTCGGCCGCGTATTATTGTTAGAGCACTCAAATGCGACGTTGCTGTTGTTTTTCGATTCCGAAAAAAACTTTCCCCATTCTTCTTCTGAATTTCGATCCATCAATAATTAGACCGTGTCTGCTATAGGCCTACATTGGTTCGGCAAAAGGACAACAGCGCCAGAACGTAGGCTTATGTGTTACAAGCTAGGCTCTGTATATTATGTGACGATGATGAAAAATACACATGGAGAAGAACTCAGTTGAGCACAAGACACTTGTTTGTTTATTGAATTACACCCAGCTCGCAGTGGAAGGCGTTCTGTTTTTATAACTTTCGGCTGCACTGCAGTCATGCTTGTCATAAAGCAGACGCTGGTGTAATCATTGCGATCTAAGCGTTGTTTAGGTACGTGTCTTATGACGCAGCACTGCTGGAGTGGTATAAGATTGTAGCCTACTGCGTACTTGCTTTCCCACTCTAACAAAGCTGTAAGGTAAAGGTAAAGGTAAAGGAGCCATGCCCCAGCTGGGGCGTAGGCGAGGTGCTCATCTCCCAGACGTTGGCCGTTGAGCCCGTAGGTGGATAAACCACTTGAGTCCGTGACGCATGGCCAGTGCGACGCCAGACCTACGGTTACCTTCCCAGCCTCGGGGCATCATCGCCCTTTGACCACCGGTACCAAATTATACTGCTTGGTGACAGAGGCACGTGTGTGAACAACTTGCCTAAGGTCGTTAACCGGCAGTGTCCCGGTGCGGAGTCGAACCTGCGCCCCTGAGTGACCTCAGGATTACAAGTCCGGCACGTAGCTGTAGAGCTGTAGCGTGTAATTAATACTTTTAAAGCGAGTTCTGATGCCCGGCTCGCGCATTGCAGTCGTTGCCGACGTTGTCCAGCCAGTTCTTCTTCGATTTTATGCGTACCTTGGTCATAAGGGATGCTGCGTCATGCAGTCAGTCTTGTAGTGATGCGGATTGGGTCTGCGAAGCACGCAGCAGCAGAAGCATGGAGAGTCTGCAGAGAGACTAATGAGTTGGTAACGTGCGCGCAGTCATTCACTGTCGCACGAACTCTTTCTCTTCACTCTGTCTGCTCTCATTCGTTACTCGTCCACTCTACGTCTGCCACATCTAGTAGCGTGTGATAGCCTAGAGCCTACGCTCGTAATACGCATGCCGCATTGTCGTCGGCACAGTCTGGCTCCTTCATTTGAATCAATGCAGTGGTATCGTACGGGGGAATTTGCAATCTCCCTAAATTTTAGCCTGTCGAAAATTTCCTTTCAAAAATACAAAATTTTGAACTGAAAATCTTTTTTTCGGAAAAATAGAAACAAAACTGAAAATTCGAGCACTCATAGACGTTTTCTTCAACGTTTTTAATGTTCTGCGTTTTTATCAAACTTGGTTCACCTTCTAAAGTTTCAATGTCGATGTTAACTGTTAGGTCGTAGCATAACTACAGGTGGATTGGACAAGCTATAGCTTTCTTATTGTTCCGTATCAGTCGGTTGCATCCGTCATAATCTCGTCTCAGTTTTCATCCTCTGATAGTAAACCTGTTATCAACCTGTCTCGCGGCGTCTTCCATTCTCAGCTCAGAAGTCAAAACTTGTCTTTTTAAAAAGTCTTTTCCTCCTTGGTTTTATTTCTTCCTCTGTCACGGACAGAACTAGCGGATCACCGACCATCTCGTGTCTTAGAAGTTAGAAGTCTTTGCCGATGTTAACTTTAATGAAGTCTGGCAGATTAAACCCATTCAGCTGGTTTTTAGGCGCACTGTAGATGTTTTTTTACTTACGTATTTACTTACTGACTGACTGACATTCTGCACTTATGAAATGTTTAGAGGTCAGCCGATGTTCGAATTTGTTTTTTGACGCCAAATGTGAAAAATGAGTACTTTCTGCAAACATTCGGTTTCGATAAAATTTTGCTTCAGTTGAGCTCTAAAAATCGATATCTGTCAGCACGTATCGACGTCGTATCGAAATTACAAATTGAATATCGATTCATCACTAGTTATTAGTTCGTCGTCATCGTCATCATTACAGACGCCTCTCTGTGTCTGTCTGTCTGTCTGTCTGGTCTGTGTACCCGTAGGCCTAATGCAAGCACTTATGAGATGCAACGCGCTGGAAAATAATTGCGGCGCACTGAAGCGTCGACGCCGTTCATCGTTAATATTGTATTCCGTGCTTCACTAAACTCGACCGCCGGACGGTGGTATCCCAAGATCCCGTCGTGCACGGCGTGAGCGAGTGTGAGAAAGACGGATCTATCGATAGTGACAGTTCAATAGCATCATTGACGGTCGGTCTCTCGATCATTAACACTCGCGCGCGCGTCTTCTACGTAATAGGCCCTACCCCGTGTATACGAGGAAGCACACGTGTTCAATATACACCGTTATCAAGCCAGCTCTGATAGTGCACGACGTGTACGCTATATGTTTGCTTCATGTTTGCTTCATATATGCTTCGTCGTGTAAACGGGGTATGAGTAAGTAAGTAGCACGGCAGTCGGACAGTTTCTGTTACCATGGCAACTCCCGCCGGGACGTAGTCTCGATATCAAATCGTCTTCGTCTTGAGACCGGACTTGAGTGTTGAGATCAAACATTGCGGTCATGGTCTTCCGTCTGTGTACGAAGATGATTCACGAAAGATCATATGCGACCGATGACGTCAGTGATGTGTAAGGACTTGAGAGCCAGGAACCAGGACCAGGACTTTGTCGCAAGGACCAGGAGAAGGACAAGGACTTTTGTCGGATTAGTGGCAAACAACAAATGACATTCTTTTAAAATACCTGTTATTATAAAATGCAATTCGGTGTGAATAAACATTATTATTAACAGCAAAACTCATTTTCGTGCATGTAAGCCAATGTGTGAACAAAACATGCGACTTAAACCGCATAAAACTAGTAAAATATGACAACTAAATGCCGTCATATCGTGCGGCCGTCCGCCTTAGACTAGACTGTGCAATGCCAGTCTTAATCTTTGAGCTGAAAATTAACACGTCGGTTAATTACTTTTGCTCCAGTGAGCGTTCAGACCAATGTTGGTTTTCCTGGGCTTTTTTTGTTTTCAAGTCAGAAGCAAGTATAGGGAGCAGAAAGACAAACAAACGGACAGACCCGGCGTATTGCGGCCCGTCAGAACTCATCATCATCATCGACAACCGTGGGCTCAATGCCCGTTGGTGTCTGACGCCGTTGTTACTATCGCTGCCCACCGCTGCCTATCTAGGGCAGCGTGGCT
>Ga0209367_1012346_pt1 | contig 11182 bp, 8 predicted proteins | sample WorMetLIZISLAND2_FD_187412 | JGI IMG/M metagenome (GOLD analysis project Ga0209367, IMG submission 187412) | Marine gutless worms symbiont microbial communities from Max Planck institute for Marine Microbiology, Germany - Olavius geniculatus... ... | reverse complement strand
CTCTGAACTTAATGTTGTTGCCAGTACCTTTTTATGTGATGAGAAAAACACTTGCATAAGATATGGTAAATCAATGCGCTGATGAGTCATCTTATTGAGTTGATGAGTGATTAACTATTTGTAAAACTGTTTAGATAATTGTTCGTTTATACGGAAGTTGTAACCGGCAACGTGGTTCTATTATCACTACTAGAGCTACGATTACAGGCGTGATTACAGACTGAAACAATGGAAAGGGGGAGTTATGACCGGGGGGAAGAATGTCCGGGGGAAAAATGTCCGGACACCGTTTACAGCAGCATTACGCCTGTAAGCTTACATTAGATTCCCTTTTCCACCTCATAATCCACCTACCACACGCTGCATCCTCATTCGTCACGACGTCAATCGGTTGTGTCTACTGATCCAGTCGGTGAGACAGGTTCTGCGAATTTCATCAGTAACATAATGTGCCTCCAGGGCTTCGCATTCGTCGGCGCCATCAAGTGATGCAGCAATACACGCGACATGAGACAAAATACGGAGTAGAGATGACCGGGAATGGCTTTTTGCATTCCAATTCCTTCCCATTCCCATTCCCGAACAATCGTTTAATCGTTGCAAGCTTGCAGCATAAACAATTTTGGCCTATCGAAGACTCGGGCTGTGCACTGCTTGTCGTTGAGTCTACAAGAAATTTGAGCTAATGCTCACGAGACGTGTGAAAACCTATAGCATTTCCTGTCCGCAAACTGTCAGTCTATCTCCAGCCATTTCGTCGCAGTTCATTCTTGGAGTGTTCGCTGCAGCTGAAGGTCGCTAAAAATCAATAAAAACCACTTTTTTGAAAGTTCAGGGTTTTTCAATGTCATCGATGTTGATACGACTGAAAAGCTCGTCACTAATGCTTGTTGTGATAGGCAGCATGCCCATGTCTATCTACAACCGTTTTCACGAGACTGGCCAACAACGGTAAAATGACTTTTACGGGGGGTACCTCTCTTTAATGCCCTCGCGCGCAGGTTGCCTTGAACCTAGAAAATCGAGCCTTGAACTGTCGAAATCTACGTTAAATGCTGAAAAATTTCATAAGCTGCTTCTTCATGTCAACTGATTTCGGCGCAATTCGCTTTTGAAATCTGTTTCGCAGCCCGAAATCACCGAAATTTTTTTTTATAAAACTACCTAGTTTGGCGTTCAAGGTCATTCATGGTCATTAAATTTGGCGCCAATCGAGAGCCAGTGTACGACTTTCTATTAGTGATTAATAGTAACCTAAGCCCTATCTCCCACCGTTACTGAGATACAGCGACTTATTGGCTGAAAATCACAAAATTTTTTTCACCCCTTGTCATTTAGCACCCTCATTCGGGGTGACTCGCTTCGAATTTATGGAAAAGCTTTACAGTTCCTGAAACTAGATTTTCCGGGCAGCCGGTGGTAAAGATTTGATGATCCTAGCTTGCACCGTTTTTGACTGATCCACCCGTGCGACAGACAGACGGACGGACAGAATTGCGATGGCTAAGACACGCTAAAGCCGTATCTGCTTTCGCGCGTAAAAACTGATCACGACAGCCAGAATCACGCTTTACTGCATTACTTTTCAGCATTACTGAACATCACAAACTAAAGAAAATGTGCCCAATAGTACTCTTTTGACTGTTGTTTTCTACGCCGAACAGGATTGTCATCAAAACCCAGTCGCAGATGGGAATTCATTCCCATGGGAATAAGGGTTATTTCCATTCCCATGCAGGTTGTTTCCTTTTCCTTATTTTCATGGTCATCTCTAATACGGAGTTTTACTTACCGGGAACCAACAGGACAAGGTAGTGGCCGCATTATTTGTCTTGACCGTCCATCCCTCGTTCAGCGCGATTTCTAACTCGAAATCAAAACAGCGTAAAGCACTATAGAAACAAAATTGGCGTCAAATTACGTTCCCCAAGGCAGGAGTAACCGGTGTGCCATTTTCAGCTCAACCAGTAAACGTTCAGGATTAAGCCTAACTGAAGTTATGGTCTATGTCGTATACTAGTCTACGAAATGCGGAAGAACAACGGATCAAGTTGTTTCACTTCTACAGGGTGCGACAAAAAAGTAGCCCCCTAAAGTTTTTCGCTGTTATCTCAGGAACCGTTTGGGATTTTAACGTGAAATTTTACAGTTTTATTTAGCGAAACTTCTTACATCTTACTGCTTAAGCAAATATGATTCTGTAGAAAATCGACAAAGTTATAGACTTTTTAATATGACCGCCTACCGATTTTTCAGCATTAAAAATAATCTAGCAAAAATGCTATTTAATTTTCAAAAACCGGTTACCACATTACTGCCGATGACGTCACAGTGACGACTTGATAAACAGTAATTTGTTTTGTTTATAAATTATCATTTAGTTATCGTTCTTTTAAAGCAATCGCCGGCTGCCCACCGGGTTCATCTTCCAACAAAACAGCGCGCCAGCACACACAGCGCGCAGCGCACGGAACATGGCTGCGGACCAACTGTCCAGATTTCATCACAAAGAACGAGCGGCCTTCAAATTTGCTGAATATAAACCCAATGGACTATCGCGTGTGGTGTGCAATGTTGGAGGCTTACTCCAAGCTAAACAAAGCCGAAAACAATCGCTGAAGTCAAGGAAGCGCTTCATATCTGGGGCAACCTGTCACAAAGACTGATCGACAAGGCTGTGAGTGTGAAAGACTTATCAAAGTAAGCGACTGAAGGCTTGTGTTAAAGCTTGGAGCTGGCGGTGGACACTTCGAACATCCACAGTGACAATGCAATTCTGGCAACTGATTATTAGTTAACTGTGTTGTTGCAACGATGTTATTGCATTGGAGTATAGTAGCTTGAACATTTCAAATGCTAAAAAATCGGTAGGCAGTCATGTTAAAAAGTCTATAACTTCGTCGTTTTTGTACAAAATCATATTTTACTAGGCATTTAGATGTAGAAGGTTTAACTTGATAAAACTGTAAAACTGTAAATTAAAATTCCAAACGGTTGCTGAGAAACAGCGAAAAACTTTTTGCCGCACCCTGTACACGTAACGTAAGCTAAGTTGTTAGTGATACATAGGGTAGGCCATGTTTGTAAGAAACCGTGCATCCCGTACTTGTAATTCTTTTTCAGGCCTTTGTGACTGACGTCGGGCGAAGCGGATGTTTTCCGTCTCCTAGAAGCAGGGCGCACACACAGATCTCGTTAGCAACTAGCGAGCTCTAAAGAAACAGAGAAGGAGAGGAGAGAGAGTGAGAGAGAAACGGATGTGTACGGTTCTCCGATGTCGTGTGACAGCTTAGGCATATTCGTCGGAACTGCACATGTTCAATCAACATTGTATACCTCTTCGTTTTTTTTCGTTCTTTCTGTGTACTATTTAGGCCGAGTACATTCCGGCTCAACAATGCGTGCTATCTGCAAAATGCGCGCCGCTTGCTTGCCTTTTGCCGTTTTCGAGGAAAACATACATTGTAATCAGTCCAACTTGACCGACCGGCAACGCATGATCCGTGCAGTAGCCAACAGAGTGGAGATCTATCGAGATTAGCGTCTTGTGTTCATTTGGGTTATTTCATCGGTTGTTCCTAGTTTATGTAGTATTTTTGGGGCGACGAACTGACTCGATTTAGTGATAAATGTCTGGCTGACATGAGTCAACCGGTATTAAAAAGACGTTTTGCAGTGTTTGGTGCTCTATGCCGACACTGTGTTGCTGCTGCCGTCGCACAAAATTGAATTCATCTTTGTCATTGTACTATTTTGTAGCAAATACGGCATTTATCGATTAATTATAGCATTGCATGACAGTTTTTTTTGAGGAAATTTAAGTTTCATCTAAAAATAGGGTTTACATGCAATTCGAACAAATGATGACTTGTCGCTTGACGCTGAATACTTCCTATATGTAGCATACCTCAGAGACATCTATCTGCTTGAGCCTTCGAACAGTTTCCTATTGCTGTACTGAGTGTGGAAACAGTAGAGCATCTCACTGCTCTCGGCCGCCGGCAAAGTTTTAGCCCGCGTGATGCTGAGACGTCTTCTCACACACGTTGTGGATATAGTTGTTCCAGAGTCACAGTGTGGTTTTCGCCGGCAAAGGAGCACGATAGACATGATATTTGTCGCCCGCTTACTCCAAGAGAAATGTCGCGAACAATACCAGAACCTCTTTTTCGCATTCATCGATCTCACCAAAGCCTTCGATACTATAAACAGAACGCTGCTGTGGGGCATACTCAGCAAGTTTGGCTGCTCTCCACAGTTCCTGGCCGTCTTACGGGAGTTTCACGATGGTATGACCGCCAAGGTGGTGGTAGGTGGTCACGAGTCAGACCCATTTACTGTCAATGTTGGGGTCAAGCAAGGCTGTGTCCTGGCGCCGGTAATTTTCAATCTTTTCCTGGTGGCAGTCACACTGGCTTTTCGAAGCGGTATCCTGACTGAAGATGGTGTTGGCTTGAGCTACCGCCTCGATGGCAGCCTGTTCAACCTCCGCCGATTACAAGCGAAGTCCAAGACCTTAAAGGAGTATATGTTCAAGCTTCAGTATGCTGATGACGCTGCTTTGCCAGGTCACACAGCTGCAGGGTTACAGCGAAGCCTTGATCGTATCTGTGAAGCATACCAACGTGCTGGGCTTGTTGTTAATGTAAAGAAAACCGTTGGCCATAATGTGTAACTTAACCTCTTGCCTAATGCCTGTGTAGGCTGGAAAATAGGGTGGATGATCAGCGTTTGGGAGTTAACTGAATGACCAGTGACTATCAGATCTCTTGGGTTAGAATCCTATCTAACTGGGAATTAGCTGCTAGTAACGAGTTGTTAGCTAATCGGTAACGGAATCTTGTCACTAGACAACATGGTAGTTACTTTCACTCTTTTATTTAACGATAATTACTGTACAATCATTGTTGGGGCTTCAATGCGACGGTTAACGGCAACCAACCGCTCCACAACGACAATCACTACATCTTGATTCACTCGCAGACGGACAGCAATAGACTGACTCGCGCGCTATAGCGATGCTGGCGTGCTCGCATCATCGCAGTAGGCCTACACGTGGGAATATTGTGATTGGTCTCCTACACACTCCCCGATTTCCCCAAAAATTTTCATACCCAAAAGGTTGGAAATTTTGTCATATAACTGTATTACACATTATTGTCATTGGTCATTAATTACTTAGGGTTAATTAGTATTTTTACTTTTGGATCTTACCGACATACGGTTTAGCCACAATATATGCACACACGAAAAAATAGAAATCATAAAGTAACTAAATTTGCAGCATTTGTTCACGTTGTCTGTGGCACTGTGTACAAAATTTTATCGCAAAATGTCTGCAGAGTGTGTAAGTGAAAGAATTGTGAAAATCGGTCAATAATTGGCAAAGATATGGGCAAAAGCAAAGTGCCACGTTTTTTATGGCCCACAGTGTATTGTTTTTGCAGCAGTAACATTGTTTCATGGTACGATTTACAGGGAAAAAACTAAAATCGTAAATCCTTGGGGGGTCTGTAGACCCTTCCAGCCCTCACCCTCAATGACGCCCCTGGTAAGAACTCCATTATACGCATGCCATAGACCTCTTAAAAAACGACTGACGGCGGCCATGCTCGGGTCCGCGAACTCGGGTCCATCAATGTTTTAATTATTTTTACTATAACTTTCTCAAACGTGGTCCGTTTTTTCTACAAAATTTTGTAAGTATACTGTCATGGACAACGTGAACGAAAGCTGCAAATTTCACTACTGTATGATCTCTACTTTCTCGTGTGTGCATATATTGTGGCTAAACCATACGTACTGACATATGGTTTAGCCACAATATACGCACAGACGAAAAAAATAGAAATCGTAAAGTAACCAAATTTGCAGCATTTGTTCACGTTGTCGGAGGCACTATGTGTACAAAATTTTTGTAGCAAATGGACCACCTGTGACTAAGTTATATTAAAAAACTAAAAAACCGACATACGGTTTAGCCACAATATATGCACACACAATAAATTAAAAATTGCAGTGTAATCAAATTTGCAGCATTTGTTCATGTTGTCTGTGACACTGTGTACAAAATTTTGTAGCAAAAAGACCACGTTTGACAGAGTTATACTAAAACAAGAAATTTGAGCTAATGCTCACGAGACACGCGAAAGCCTATAGCAGTTCCGGTTCGGTAGTTTAGCTGAAAATTGAGGTGTTCACGCTAAGTTAATACACAAATACCAAATTCTCTATCTGGATTGCATACAATAGTTCCGTGGCGCTACCTTGTGAATGACTTGTGTTGCAGCCTGAAATCGCCAAAAAAGTCCATAAAATAAAAGTCCTTTATTTTGGCGTTCAAAGTCATCCAAGGTCAATGAATTCGGCGCCAATCGAAATTGCCAAAAAAGTCCAATCGAAAGCCAGTGTACGACTTCCTATTAGTGATTAATAGTAACCTAGGCCTTATCTCGCACTGTTACTGAGATACAGCGACTTATTGGCCAAAAATCGCAAATTTTGCCCACCCCCCTCTCATTTAGCACCCTCGTTCGGGGTGACCCCCTTCGAATTTATGGAAAAGCTTTACGGTTCCTGAAACTAGAATCTTCCAGGCAGCCGACGGTGAAGATTTGGTGATCCTAACTTGCACCGTTTTTGACTGATCTACCCGTGTGACGGACGGACGGACAGACAGAATAGCGATGGCTAAGATGCACTGAAAGCAGTAGCTGCTTTCGCGTGTAAAAACTAAAAATGCCGATGGACCCAAGTTCGCGGACCCGAGCAAGGCCGTCGTCAGTCCTTATTTTAAGAGGTCTATGACGTGTGCATGTGTAATTAACAATGATGGTAGTTCTAATAATCTTCCCTGTTATCCTCCAAGCAGTCATTAATCTCATAATGCTGATACAAACTACTAACAAATAAAACACACTTATGAAAAGTAACGTAAATGCACGTAAATAGATGTATAGTGGGTGTTTAAACACAATAGGCCGGGACAACAATAGGCCTGTTGTTGTCCCCGCTGCGTGCCCATACTTTGGCCCGATGTCTGTTATTTGACCTTGTACTGTTACCCCTTGGTCCACATAGTTGCTGCATTGGATAAATCTGTCCGTAATCCGACATGCTTGGACGGACTGCACGATTGCTAATTGACCGTTGCTATGTCCGTGGTTTAAAGAAATGCATACGGCGTTCTGCAAGAACGCGCGAGACTGTACGAACTAATGCAGATGAAGTGAACTAAGTTGTACCGCGTGGAATTTTCCTAGACAAGTGGGTGTTAACTGTACTGTGGGCTGATGCAGACGAGGCATAACATGCAAGTAAACAGGTCACACATTCCAACGGACCAAGGCATGGTTGCATACATTAAAGACCAGCCTGTAGGTCGGGTGACACATTCTAGGCCAAAATACAGAGGACTACTGAACTATGTGGACCGAGGGGTAACAGTAAAAAGTCAAATAACAGACATCGGGTCAAAGTACGAGCGCGCACTCCGCGCAGCGGAGAAAACAATAGGCCTATTGTTGTCCCGGCCTATTGTGTTTAAACGCCCACTACACATCTACTCACGTACATGTAAAGTTAGTTGCAAGACATTACTTCCAAGACAATAAATCAAGAATCACTGAATAAATGGAATGAATGAACGAATAAATCAATCAATAGAAGCCAGTTGCACAAAGTGACCAGTGGTATGCAATATTAGAAATAAGACACAACTACAAAACTAATACACATACAGTTACAAGACATTGCGCTTAGACGATAAATCGATATATCAGTGAATGAATGTACTAAATCAATTTAAATGAATACAGTAAATAAAACAGTCAATAAAATACAAACCACCTGCACAAAGTGAGCAGTGGTTTGCAAGATTTTTAATAAAACAACTACACAACTAATACGTGCACACTGTACAGTTACAAGACATTTACTTAGACAACAAATAAACATAAGCCAACGTTATTGATCGCATGTCCTCAGTAGCCCTAAGACTCATGTCTCTGTTGATATACAGCTGTACACGTATTTTGTTATCTGTTTCTAAGACTAAGTTACATGACCTAACTTAGATGACATGCTATCAGGTACCACATCACAACATCTCTTAAAGTGTTTCTTAACGTAGTATTTACGTCTGTAAAACTTTCCACACCAACCACAGCAAAAGTGTTTAACATCCAAGTGTAAAAGCTGATGAGCTATTAATTCACTTGATGTACAGAAACACATTGCACAATCCATGCAAACATATGGCTTCACTCCCTCATGACGACGTACATGTGTCTTAAGATCAGCTTTGCGGGCCCACTTCCTGTCACAAATGTGACACGTGAACCAAGTACCTTCGTTATGTGATTTCAGCAGATGTACCTTGAGTTGGATATGTTGCCTAAAACAGTCTGAGCAGTGTCTACATGAGTACGGCTTTGCACCAGTGTGGGTATAAACATGACGCTTCAGTTGGCTGCTACCTTTAAGCCACATCCCACAGTAACGGCAGTCATAAAGTCTTCTGTTGTCATGTACACAACTTATGTGTTTCTGCAAGGAGTAGGACACGCTAAAACTTCTATCACACAGTGAACACTTGTACGGTTTGTATCCCGAGTGGACTCTCATGTGAATGTCCAGATTTCCAGGCACACGAAACGCCTTGCCGCACTCGTTACATTTGTATGGTCTCTCTCCTGTATGAGTTCTGTTGTGCACAATAAGACCGCCAGAAGTTGAAAATCGTTGGCCACATACAATGCATTCAAACGGTTTATCTCCAGAATGACTTCGCCTGTGTATCATTAACATGTGGTTGTCTCTGAAACACTTACCACATTCAGTGCACTGGTATTTTGTACTGTGAAAATTCATATGCAAATTCAAATACTCTTTTTTAGCAAAACTTTTTCCACACTGAGTACACACATACGGCTTTTGTCTAGTGTGCAACTGTTTGTGTCGAGGCAAAGCTGATTGCTGTGCAAACCGCTTGCCACACTGATCACATTTGTATGGTTTCTCTCCAGTATGAATTCTGTTGTGTATATTAAGATAACTGGAAGTTCTAAAATGTTGCCAACAGATGGCACATTTAAGTGGTTTCTCTCCAGAATGACATCGCCTATGTGCCATCAACGAGTGGTTGTCCTCATAACACCGTCCACAGTCACCACACTTGTACTTACCGCTGTGAATGTTCATGTGCACATTCAAATATGCTTGTGTAGTAAAACACTTCTGGCACTGAGAGCATACATACAACTTTTCTCCATTAGCGATATGTATTTGTTTGTGTTGTTTTAAATTTCCTTTCGTTTTAAACTGTTTGTCACACACTGTACACACGTATTGTCTTGGCTTGTCATCGCGTGAATGCTCAGTGATATCATTTCTTTCAGTGTTAATCTTCACCTCAACGGAACTATAACCTGTATAAAATACAGCATGCATGAAAATCAACAGTGGAAGTGTTACAAATTACGAATCACAGAAACAATGGTGACTTGGGGTGGTGACGATTCGGGTCCGCTATTCCGAAGGTCCACTATTCCAAAAGTCTACTATTCCCACTAACCCTAAGCCTAACCCTAACCCTAACCTCAGCACTGTGGCGCATATATGCACAGTGGACTTTCGGAATAGCGGACCTTCGGAATAGTGGGCCAGTACCGTGGTGACATGCTAATCAGGGTCAGTGAATTTGCTCTATGCTGCACCTGGTTACTACTGAGATCGGTGACTTTGTGCACTCAGGCAAACAATCACGTTGTATAACCAACCACCCAGGTCAACTCAACCTTTCATCCCTCTGTGGTAGGTAAATAAAGTACCAATCTTGCTGGAGTTAAGGCAAGTCATTAATTAACTAGTATGAAACACGCAACATTGTAGCCACAGCAACACAAAGTGTCATAAAAGGTTAACATACCGATAACTGGTTGCTGAATGTTGACATCAACAAGATGAGTGAGCAATCTGTAAAAACATACAAAGTACCAGTACTATGTACGATGGTAAAAAGCGGATCGGCGGATGTGTGGAGCTGCGGATGTCGATAGTTATTGATAGGGTTAAGACTTAAGATTAGAGTTAGGGTTAGAGATAAAGTTAAAGTTAGGGTTAGGAATAAGGTTAGGAAATGTTTAAACGAATAAATTACAGCTTAATTACAGCATTAGCTGTTGCAACATCCGCAGATCCGCACGTCCGCTTTTTACCCGTGGCCCAGTACCATACAACTCAAATGAAACGCTGTAAAACGAATACAAAACACCCATAGCTCTATTTAAACGATTACACAGCGCTTTTTTCGCAGAAGATCAACATATTTAATAAATATGAACGGATCTGCGCTACATTTCGAAAATGAAAATGAATAAACACAACGAACATAATATACAGACGTTTTGCTGAGACTTCGTAGTCTAACCACCGGTGTTGTCTTTAATTTCCAATCATTCATGACGTTCGTTGAGAAACAATAATCAGTACAAAACGTTTGTATCAAACAATAAACCACGATCTGTTTTATATTTCTACACAGCTGCCAAAAATCAGCGAAAGAAACACAGGAAGCACTAGGCAAAAACAACAGGTGAAAAGAATAAAAGCTGACATGCAATAGAAACGTGATCGTAACATAACGCGACATAATGGGAGGCAGTTTTTGACGCGCCACAGCAATGCTGTAGGCGTCTATATTATGCACCTGTTTGTCGTCTGTCTGTCTGTCTGTCGTTTGTCACAAATGTATTGTGGTTAAACGGTAGGTTGTAGTGGAAAAATTTTCACACAAATAATTAACCTTGTGTCTTAAACCTAGACATGCAAACTTTCAGTGATATCATGGTAAACATGCAGTTTAGCGGCCTAAACGAAATTCAAAGTCAACTTACCGTCTATATACAGGCGAAGCTTAGGGTTAGGCTTAGGTTTAGAGTTAGGGTTAGGTTAGGGTTAGGGTTAGAGTTAGGATTAGGGTTAGGGTTAACTGACCGCATCCACGCTTTGGCCCGTATAGGCAGTAAGTTGACTGTGTATTTTGTTTAGGCCGCTAAAAAGGTTAAAAGGTTAAAGGTGCATATAGCTCTTAATGATCCCATCTCAGAGCTATGGAGCGTCACTTGTCATATGGGATCACACAGTGTTACCTGCCACCCGACAGAGGTGAACGCGCCCCGCC
>Ga0209367_1012345_pt1 | contig 11182 bp, 8 predicted proteins | sample WorMetLIZISLAND2_FD_187412 | JGI IMG/M metagenome (GOLD analysis project Ga0209367, IMG submission 187412) | Marine gutless worms symbiont microbial communities from Max Planck institute for Marine Microbiology, Germany - Olavius geniculatus... ... | reverse complement strand
CTGCATTGCACAGATGCGGTCGAAGACGTGTCTGCGCCAGTCTCTCCAGGATCTTCGACATCGTCGGCAAGTTGGATATCGGCCTGTAGTTTGCGGGTGATGCAGTGTCGAGGCCGGCTTTCTTTATAAGACTATAAGACTACAGACTTGGAATACACAGTTTACACAGTTACAGAGTCAGTTGATTAGGTTTAAAAAACGGGTTACGGGTTACAAAATCGTTATTGGGAGATAAATTGCACAAAACTGAGACGTAATTTCAACACAAATCATTTCGCTGATTAAGTAGGGTTACTCAGGTAACACTTCAATTGTGTTACAAAAGTGAGACATAAAGGATAAATAAACAGCTTTAGCTGTTAAAGGTCACTCGTAGAGCGGCTTTGCGAAATCTGACAGAAAGCTATTAGGCAAATAAATCGACACGTCATGCAACAAAAACAACAGTTACCGAAACAGCAAACGAAAAATACCAACGTCTGAGACAGACGCCGAAAAATTGTCGTCGAGTGGCCTGACCCTGCGCTAAAGATACGATGCGGCACGTCTTAGGATGAATTTTGACATTTCAGCAACAGCAGCATGTAAGGATGTTTAGCATGTTAAATAAAAAATACAGTTCGTCAATATATTATTTTAAATAAATAAAACAAATAACTATTTCATTATACGACGTAGCACGCTATGCCGCACTAGTCGGCAACGGGTAATTTGGTGTCCCGACAATAGCGCAGTTTCTTACAACTCGGCAAGCAAGTTTGCAAAACAGGCCAAAATTTCAAAAAAGCGTTTTTAAGTTATCACTTTATGTGGATTTTAAATATTTGAACGCAAGCTGGTGCCGTTTAATGGCAGGGATGTTTCTTAACTCCCACGAAGTGAAATTTGTCTTACAGGCGATCATAGTGCAAAATTTGCCCAGCGCCATGACACTAAACTAAATTCTAGAACTAGAAAGAGTGCCCGCGCGGCGCGTGTGTAACTAACTAAATCTACTGGCGGTGCTGTGACAAGAGAATAGTGCAAATTCGCGCCAAGTTTGGCTGCAAATTCATCATCAACAGGAGCTTGGATTGTAAGTAGTACCTCTGGCCGCGTGATGAGCCAAGAACGTGGCTGGCAAATGAGGCAAATCGGGCACCTCGTCGGTTTCGGTTTCGGACTCGTCCTCGTCGAAATGGGTTTCAGCAATCACTGCCCCTAAAATATTATTGGTCAAATAGCAGCTGCAGCAGCGGTAACACGGATTCGCGCTGAACTTTGTCATCCGCCGCGTGCGACGTGAAAAAACCTTATATCCGAAGTCAGCAGCACGATAGAATAATTATCGGCTGGTCATTTGGCAAAGATAATAAATTAACAGCACAACAAGACACACCAAACTCAACATTAGAAGCTTCCAAAATATCATTGCAGTGTAAACATAACTGTGTTATGAAAAAAAATCAGTGCTAAACGACATGCAATGAAAATAACCAGCATTAATCGAAGACTGCAGCCTAGAATACAATGAATAAGGCGTTGGCTATGCTGCGTTTACATGCGCGCCGATTTAAGTATTCGCCAAAAAGCGTTTGACATTATTTAGTATACAACTGATAAAATGATTCATGCATCCAACGACACAGGAGGTCGCAGTGCGTGCATGAACCATCTCTATGCGCTAATATAATGTGCACCGAGCTGCTTATATGCTAAAAGAATGAACGCCAGCTATGCTATGAATTGCTTTGCTCATGTTCACATTAGACTTCTTCGACAGGAACAGTGGCAGAAAGGAGGTTCAGTCGGATCAAATCAGGGAACATACGCGTGGAAAACTCGGGTAAAAAATTTCAACAGTTTTCTTGGTTCGTGTACCTTTTCGCCTTCCGGTTGGTGGCTTGGCTTCCTCAGCCGGTGGTTCGATAATCAGAGGAATTCCTCCTCCTGCAAAATAAATCTGTTTACAGCCCAACCAGCAAAACCCCCGCGAAAGGAAACACGTGGTGATCTGAAAGCTGTAATCATAGCGACAGGCTAAAAGCGAAAAGTGTGCAAGCAGTCGCACAAGACAAATTTCGGACTCCCACGCATCAGGCGTGATTAGTTGCCAGCATTTCATTTTAATACACGAAAAGTGAAACAGAAGCAAAAGCCAAATTTTAGCAGAAATCAAACGTCGTCTAGCCTGATGCATGGACAGCAAAATAGGACTGATTTTTCTACCACAAAACATTTTTTATTTGGACATTTTTGTAAACGATATAATATTTGCTGGAATTAAAGTTTAATCGCTGTGTATTAGATGAAGCTGCGCATAAATAAAAGTACGAAACATAATACACTGATCAAAAGAAAAATAGTTAAACATAGAAATATGTAAGCTAAATAAATAAACAGACTGCGATGTATCGAATCAATATGACAACGTATAGACTACAACACTACGCTTATACTGTACATTCAACGAACATTAGGCCTAGCTTGCTAGTTCATTCAAAATCAAAACATTTAAAGCTCGTTCTACTAAAATAAAATTAAAACAAATATACAAACAAAGCAATAAAACTTTTTGGTTTACGCATAAATAGCTCGGAAATAAAAGTTACAATAAAGAAAATATAAACGGCGTATGATTTTGTCCCGATTCTCTGAATCAGTGTTTTTCAACCGGGGTTCCGCGGAACCCCAGGGTTCCGCGAGCATCTGCCAAGGGTTCCGCAGCTGGCCAGTAAAAAATAAGCTAGCGTGCGAAATCTCGCCAAAAAATGTCGTAGAAATACTCATCATGAAATATTTTGTTCAAAATTGCGTTTCTACGCGTTCATTTTTGCATAGACCAACTCTGTCAAATCATTTTTGCTGTTAGTAGTCTTGGTGTATTTGCATTTTTAGAAGCGTAGGCTTCCTATGCACGACATTAGGCTACTCAACCCCGAGGATAAGTGCATTAGGCCTATCGCAAATAAAGACGAAGCACTGATTAGGGTTAGACCTATGGTTACGAAATCGTTTGACCATTTACTTAATGAATTGAATTCTTTAAACACTATGCTAAGGAAAATTAAAAAGGCACGTATCTTAAACGAGGACGTCCACATGATAAATTTTTTCAGTTGGTATGGCGGGGGCTAAGAGGCCGTCGTCGACCGCCTCGCCCGTCGTATTACGTTAAATACAATAACGTACTGCTACCTGTTAATGTCGTCAAATTTAATATTGGTCATCTTTGCTTGCTTTGTCGTCCTCACAAGGGCTTTGCTCTGTTAGAGAAATGAGTCCGTAGACACCCTATAGCTTCAACTTCGCGTACGTCGCTGGACGCACGAATCAATGCACTGGGTTCCGTGAGTGACCTCCACGCTTGTTCAGGGTTCCGCGGCAACAAAAAGGTTGAAAAACACTGCCCTGAATGGTAAATAAACCTGTAATGAGATAACTAACCGTTTTCCACAGCGGGTTTCTGCAACATAAATAACAAAAATGCAACATTTTACACAATGTTTTTTGTTTTAAATGGTTTACCAATATAATCACAATGACAGCAGCAAATACAAAAGTAGACAAGCGCGTGTAAAACTAATTGTTTTAAAGACTGCTATTGCAACTCTGTGATAAAAATAGTTCACAGAAAAAAATAGAAACGAAATATTACAGCTCAGTAAAAGACTTAACAAATGCTTGTAAAACGAACTGGACATGTTCAACGATAGCTGATGACCTAGTTATGGATATATCTAAACAAAAACTACGAAGAAAGCCAAAGGAGCAAAAAACTGTCCGCTTTAAAAAGGAGCTATCCAGAGCAAAGATTTCATCACAGAACTGCATAGCTGGCAAATGACAAATACTTTATGGCCCACATTATCTTCCTAAAATATTCCTAAAAAGTTTCGCAAAGCGAACGTCGCTTCAGAAGATTATAGAAGACAAGAGTCACTAAAGGCAGCCGCTAAAATATGGATAACTAAAACCAGTTTCATAATAATGATTATTTTATATTATAATTATCTGACAAGTAAACTTGCTCTAATCATTGTAATAACGTGTAAATAAACAACAACGTTACTGTTAAGTGTCAATAATTGGAGGCAAACTTAAAAACTTAAGCATTTAACGGCTACCTGTCAATGCTCAGCTACTTACCGGTTCTTCTTTCAGCTTTGGTTCTTCTTTTGGCTTTGGTTCTTCTTTTGGTTTTGGTTCTTCTTTCGGTTTTGGTTCCTCTTTTGGTTCTTCTTTTGGTTTTGGTTCTTCTTTCGGCTTTTCCGGCTCTTTCGGCTTTTCTTCTTTCGGCTTTGGCTCTTCCTTCGGTCTTTCGGTCTTTTCTAGCGGTGTCGTTGCTGCTTCTGGCGCCGGTTTTTCGGCTGTTTCCTTCTCTGCATTTAAAATAGAATAAAATATTTAAGTTTATACACATCAGATTACAATAAACAACCACCAGCGAGCGATCACAGTAGTCAGCTGAATCTACAGCAGACTGACAAAGTCACACAGTACAGCCACGGGTACGTAATTGCCTCATGATTCAGGATCACAGAACATACTTTGCTGATAATAATCAGTTAATACAATACACAAATTTTTCATTCCGATTATATATTTTGGCAAAAGGATAAAAAGCCAGAGAAAATTAAAAAACAGGGACAAAGGATGATGTTATTGACTGGAATAGAGTTGGAATCAAGTAAATAATGAATCTGCTCGAATGAGGCAATAATAGAGATAACTGAAAAATGTGTTTTTAACGTCACCCCTGCCGTTCACTGCCTGTAAGATGACATATCCGACCTGTTTTCAGTTCATCAGACGATATCATGTGTAGATGCAGAAATCGGCCGTGAAATCTTTAAACGTCGTTTATTTTACGATATGCACACACAACTGAATAAAAACAAAATATAACCAAGCGGTAGCCACACGTGCCTAAATGCAACTCAAGAGACATGCCAGACGTGCTGAAAATAATTAATAATCGATAATTAATGTGCATGTTTATCACACGATAAAACAAGCTTTAATTGCAACTCTTAGACCGTGGTCATATGTGAAATAAAAGTGTTGCGAAGATGTTTATTTTACATGTAACCACAGTCCAAAAACATAAATGAAGGCATCGGAAAATAATATGGTCTACAGGATCCAAACGATATCGTCAGAACGCAAAGTACACTGTATAACAGCACGGATCTACTAATAATTATGCGACTTTGAACTGTGAGAAGTCTTCATCTTCAGCCATAGCTCACCGCTCCGGTTTAAAGTTATTTTTCTATCGGCGATTCTAGGTAAGTACTTTTCTTAACCGCTAACTAGACAAGATGTAAAACAAAAATGCGGTTAAAAAGTTTCCTAACCCTTAGCTTCTTTCTCTTTCCCAGGAATCTTCTTGAGCTGAACAGTTTCCTGCGTCACCAAAAAAACAAGTTTAACTGCTGGGCAAATTCTACTGTTGCTTTTTTTGCCAAAATAAAAACAAAAAAAAATAATTTTGCTCAAATTCGAAAAAAATCTGTATTTAAATATAATAGAATAGTATTAAAAACATGCATCCGTTTGTTGCATAAGTTTTAAATATATTAAATCTATATGTCAACAGTAAGTTATTAAACCCCACACTTCACATTAGCAACTACACTGTGTCCCAAAAAAACACCCCCGACATTTTCGACTGTAACGTGAAGAAGAATTATCGGATTTTAATACTTTTTGGTATGAATATTCCCGAGACAACTTGTCGTCAAGTGACAATTTAATTTCCCATCTCACTCAACATCTGTTTCTACACTACCTGGGGAAAATAGAACAAGCAAAATATCACTTTTTTATTCAATGTGACATGATTGCTTAATTAACATAACGCGTAAAAACACATTTTGTTCACATTTCTGACACTGTGGTTGACATTGTATTCAGTTGTCCATTTTTCAACTGCTTACAGTAAAACTGCTTGAAGTGTTGGCCTACTATGACACTTGTACACTGGCCCACTTGACAGCTGCAGTATCGATAATGTTCTGCTCCTGACCAATGCAGGCTCTACCAGTCACTTCTTGACGTTACAAACATTCTTAAACTTCTTCTGGTAGACACACTGCTGCAAGACAGTCAAACCTTGTAATAGACCTGCTGTTGGAGCCCACAAATTAGGACAGATGAAATTTATTGACGTTTTTCCATTCATTTTAACACGTATTATGCCTGGTCTGCCTTCCCTAGGTAGTGCAAAAGCAGACGTTGGATGAGGTAAAAACTAAAACACTTATTTCATAGCCAGTTGTGTTATAAATATTTTTGCCAATTATTATTAAAATCTGGTAATCTTTGTTCAAGGTACGATCGATAATGTTGGGGATGTTTTTTCAGGTTTTCTGTTTATTTTAATGCATATTTCACTTGATCTGCTTTCCCTAGGTAGTGCAGAAGCATACATTGGGTGAGGTGAGAAACTGAACAGTCATTTGATGGCAAGTTGTGTCAGGAATACTTGTGCCAAGAATTATTAAAATTTGATAATTGGTTTTCAAGATACAGTTGAAAATGTCGGGGATGTTTTTTTAGGACACAGTGTAAATTACTTTCGCTCGCAACACTGAAAGACGTTTTCGCAATTATCTCAATCAATTAAGTTCTGAGAAGTTTTCCTCAGTTATGAGATGACAGTGCTTAGAAACACGACTGCTGAAAAGTCCAACTGGATTCCAAGTCCTCGGCGTTTGTCATCTGTATTTTGGGGGCGTTTGAAGTACGTGTGCGAGAAAATGCGTGTGTGTCTGTGTGTGAAGAATAAATATTATAATCGTAGATTTGCTAATAGAGACTAAATGAGACAGCTCGGTCTTGCTTTCTATACCTGATCGTCCTTCTTTAACTCTTTCTGTTTCACGGTGCCTGCCAGTTTCTCGGGCACTGTATTTAAAACACAGTCATTATAGATACAATAAAGCGATCGTCAAACCAACGACATTCATCATGACTGTTTTGCGTACGACGGCGTTATTCGTGTTATGTAGGCCTACACGCTCTGCTGGCGTGACGGTACACCACCGTGTCTCAAAGCCATCATAGCTCGTAACTTCAACATTTTTCGTCAATGATTTCCACGAATTTTGACAGCTAAAATTTGCAGTAATGAGATTTTGTCAGCATTACGCAATCCTAATTTTGTTTGTGTGTTTGTTTTTATATTTGGGTATTTTGAGTTGGATTGTGTAGTTTATGTTTGTGTTCGCGTGATGGGTTTGGGTTTGATAAAATGTATTTAGTAGTTTAGTAGTTTTTTTATGTCCAGTAGGTTTAGTTTAAAGAATTAAAACAAAAATTTTATGTGTTTAGATGGCCAGCATAGTTGACCAGTATGGTTTTCTGGCAACCTGGCTCAGTAATTAACTGTTGTATTATGTTATCAATTGTAATTGTATTTTTGTTTAAGTCAAATAAACTTCTTCTTCTTCCTCTGAACGCGAGAGTGCATGTTAAAGCACTGCCTGGGTGGTACCATGAAAGCTGTTGCTTGCACATTTGCCAAAAATTCTGAAAATCGATTGACACATTATGTCGAACTTATGAGCGCTTTTTGAGACACGGCGCATTGTGAATATAATTATTGCAAAGACTGTCATTTACTGTTATCCAGTCATGAGACAATGATAACGTGTACAGTTCTGACGTTCGACACACACAAATAAACTATTCTGGCTGCTGACAGCCATCAAACTAAATCTAAACACGACAAAAACAACACAAAAATTTCACTCAAATGAACCATGACGTCAGTAACCCTGCAAATATGCTGAGGTTATACTATAGTCCTTGTTTCAATAAGAAGGAAAGATTAAACACAACCCGGAAGATTTAAGACGTAACGTGGCTCCATTAGCTATTATCCAGAAGAATTACGAAAAGTATTGAGTAATACACAGTCGTAACCGAAACAGCAAAGAGCGCATTTACCTACCATTTTACTTGCACAACTAACTGGGAAGATCGAAAAGTACCAGAGACATTCCTACTTTATACTAGTAAAGACAGTTCCGTTACTAATGAGGGCCTCAAATGTGAGTCAAAAGGAAGATCAAATCTAAGATAAGAAAAGCGGGACTACCCTTATCCTTATTCTGGGCAGCCGCCATTTCATGCGACTGCTAGATTTACTCACGCGTTCGGTTAATGCGACGCACAAACACACGCACACAGCACAGAGATCCCAAGACGTATAAACTATCGGCAAATTAAATGACATCAGATAGTAGAACCGCTGCGGAAATAAATTCGATTAACCCTCGTGTTGCGCTGCTATTCTGACGAACTCCTGTTGCGCTCGGCGGTAAACGTAAGCTTACTGCCGACGTTTAATTTGAACAACGACGATTGTGTTTTTGTTTAACTGTAGGCCTAAACCGGGAAGAAACGACGCCAATTAGTTAGTCATTAGAAAAAAAAAAACGGTGTGCTTTGATAACACTGCACTGATCGACAATCCTAATTTTGCTTTTTAGTCAAATTCATAATGCAAAAAAGTCACTTTGGACCAAGTTAGCGACTATCTCTCAAGCGCAACAGGACAACAGTTTATATACGAGAACTAGTTTTTCCTTTGTGCAAACACGCTGGATAAATTTTTCAAGTTTTAATTAAGTCGATGAATTTTATTCAGTAAAGTGGTAACCCGAGCATCACATTTAATGCTTATAAACTATTTAGAACCAGCCGAAATTAATGGGGACATCCCAATTATTTTTGGTGTGTACGTGACGGCAGTTGAGTATTGGTAAGTATCAGCACGAATAACGTAAAACGCTCAAGAAACATTTAGATGAAAGTTGAAACAGCAAATACGGCTTTTTTATATTAGGAAGACAATACTAACCGGCAAATGCTTGACGCCATTAACGGTCTGGCCGCAAAATCTTTGTCCGTTTTATATTAAGAAAAAGTCACATAATGATAAAATAATTTACATAACATTTAACGGTTTTGGGGGTTGGGATTTTTGCGAGTTAAGGGTGGGGGAACAAATCGATTTCAGCAATGGATTTCAGTAATGGAGATGTGCGGAACTAATGAACAAAAAGCGCTGAATTCCAGTAAAGTGTTTGCACGCCAACCAACTCAAAGTATCACGATCTCACAGTATAGCCTAGCCTATTGTATAGAACTGAACCATTGCAGGAACCCTGCCGATGCGCATACATACATACCTGCCGCTACAATGCAAACGTGGTAGATCATTAGAAACTGCAAGTGGCTGAAACACTCAGACATAATTATGTTATGAGAAGAATAGAATTACTACAGCAGCAACGTTACGACATGTCCACTGCTGCTGCTGCTGATAATGATGATAATAATATAGCAATTTATAACGCGCACAAAGTAAGTAAGCTGAATCTGAGGCGCCGAGCTAAATCTGAGTCTGATGAAAATGATGCTTAAACTGCATGAGTTGATAATTGATTATGATCATGTTTACCCCAACAAAAAAGAAAATTGGTGTGTTTTTGCCTGTGTCTGTTTATCTGTTTGCCTGTCTGTGTGTCCGTTGAATTTGGATAAAATTGCACCTGGGTGGCGATCATAGTCACGATCAGGATCCAAAAGTTTCTGAAAAGATATAATACAAAAAATTATACAAAGTCAGTTTTATTCGCCATGTAGCAGCACTATAGTCACTGCAGAGATTTGCGTTCTCCGAGTCCTGCTCGTTGCACAGTGTGTTCATATTGCTTTGATCAACGTCATTAAAAACTATAATAACTGTGTCGCCTATTCATGCACGAAGTAGCCAATGTATTTTAAGTCAGGTTTCAGTGGAGTGCTGCTAAAGAAATTGCACTACGAGATTCGTAGACTGTTCATCAATCTACAGCGTCTGCTCTTTTCGATGTCCAGACCCAGTGTCTGAAGCAACTTGCAGAACGACCTCCGAGATCCAACGCTGTTTAAACGACATTTAAATGCCTTCCTGTTTGATCCGTATAAACCTTTGACGTTAAAGTCACGTTACAGAATTCTATAATACTTTTAGCCGTAGAAATTGATTGTGTTTTTACTGCATATAGGCCTAATGTTGTTGGTCTCAAATAAACCTAGACTGTTGTCAGGAAAGCACGTCTATCTGAAAATGTTCCAGTGTATTGCACAGTACACTGTACTTGTTTATCGACAAGCAGAAAAAAGTCAGATAATACTTACAGATGACGGTCACCATGGCTGTCTGGGTGACTTGTCCACCGGGGTTGCTGATCTCGACCCTGTACTCGCCCATGTCCTCGGCGTCTGACTCCATCACCAGTAGCTTCGCCTCGCCCGATGTCGACGAGTACGTCACTTTACGGTTCTTACTCGACTTGAGCTTCACGTCGTTCAGAAACCACACCACCGTTATCGGCTTCGGACCGGAAATTTTCAGCAGAAACTCGACCTTCTGGCCTTGGTTGACCGTCTACGATACAATGCAACACTTTTCATACGCACCAGTGACATTTTATTGTCAACCACAATATTGTTGTTTAACAACAAAATATTACGAAATATAGCAAGTATGGTTTCGAGAACATGCACAGGTCTGCGCGTTATCGGGTCCAACATTTAATGTTTTCATTTATAGCAATAAAAAATGAAATATCTTTCTCGTTTATTTGAAATCAGGTTTTACAGCTCTCACGCCAACGTACCAGCTCTTCTATCTTTCCGGCGACGACGGGTGGGTCGCCCTTCAACTCTGTTTTCGGTGGTTCTGGTTCTTTCTTTTCCGGTTCTTTCTTCGCCGCTTTGCCGGCCTTGTCCGCTGCTTTCTTCTTGTCCTTGTCCGCCGCGTCCACGTCGTTTGCGACGTTCTCTATCTTCTCGGTCTCAGCCGCTTTCTTATCCTTCGTTTTCTTTTCCTTGCCGGCCTTCAGTGAATCCGAGATCACTTCTGTAACCAGCAGTTAGAAAACAAAATTCTACAGGGTGCGCCAAAAAATTTTACCCCTGAGGTTTTCTGATAATTTTCCTGAAACGGCTGAGAATTTTTAAACAAAATTTTACACGCCTATTATCCATTCAGATTTATGTTAACCTGCAAAATTTTATTCAGTTATCTCCAACTTTGACAAAGTTATGCCGTATTAAGCGCGACCACTCACCGAATTTTTACATTTCACAACACGTCCATCACGAGTTTTACTAACTGACGATAAACAACAGGTTTAAAACA
>Ga0209367_1012344_pt1 | contig 11184 bp, 11 predicted proteins | sample WorMetLIZISLAND2_FD_187412 | JGI IMG/M metagenome (GOLD analysis project Ga0209367, IMG submission 187412) | Marine gutless worms symbiont microbial communities from Max Planck institute for Marine Microbiology, Germany - Olavius geniculatus... ... | reverse complement strand
AGTTTTCGACTGAGAGACGCTGAGTAGTGAGTAGTGACTGCAGTGCACTGCACAGTTAATCTGCGAACTTCGGAATTCGGGTTGGTTACTAAACTAAACTGTGAGACTTGAGTCCGAGATCGTCGCTATTTGCACAATACACAAGTATACGTTGATGCGTTGATGTGAGTTTTATAAAGTACAAAATGTTGTAATTTTCTGGTTGTTTTAAAATTCGTAAAAATGCGTAAATTTTAAAATTTGTTGGCCGTTTTAAAATGCGTAAAAATTCGCGAATTTTACGAATTTTTTAAAATTCGTAAAATGCGCATTCTTGGTCTATGCAGGTGGATGACGGGATGCGTATAGTTGGCGTCCTGTTTTCATAACAGTAACTGAGACTTTGATTAGCTGTATAATTATTACGTTGCAAGCATTTCTAGATCGAGACAACTTAATAAAGCCCAAAGTTCATTACGCAGACTTTCGCCGAAACTTTCCCGTGGGGAAAATCGTGGACACAAACCAACTCGACATGTCGAGATGTTTGCGACAGTCCGTGACAACTCCGCGACAAATACGTTTGTGTCGCTGTGATGGAATTTAGTCCATTACAATGCAAGGAAAAAGTCGGACTTTATCGCAAAGTCGGCGTAATGGAATTTGGGCTTAACAGGCCTACTTGTCGCGTACAATGTTTAGGTCTATGCAATTCAAATGCTTAGTGCGACTTAAACGTATTTCTAATATAGATGTTGATACAATAAATAAGTTACAAAGCAACGTCATTCTTTTATTTTTCAACTATAAAAATCCGAAATATACGTTTCGTATGATATTTTATTTTGAAAATGTGCAGAAAATTTCTTGATGATGATGTTATTATTGTGACGTCATCTGATCATAGAACATAGTCTGTATGTATAGTAATTTCTCCACCAGTAATCTATCACAAATCGCAAGTGACAAACAGCATAAAAACAAGAAAAAATGACTAAACTTTACAACATAATGTCACCTCTTAAAATGTTAAATATTAGTGTTAGGTTTTTACGTGCGAGAGCTAGCTATAGGGCGTATTAGCTATGGTAATTCTGTCTTGGTGTCTATCACAACCCGGTACCGATTGGAGCCCAGGTGAGATAGGGACTTCTCGTTTACACCATGTGGTAGCTAAGAGTCTCTAATATTTTGTGGCAAAATTTCATGCTACTAGGTGAAGGGAGTTCTCACGAACTAGGGGAAGAAAGAGGGCACCCCCACCCCCTTTAAAAAGGCGTTACTCTACCGCTATTGGCTCGTCTAACGTGAAAATGGTTGCAGATAGGCACAGACATGCTGCTTATCATAACAAGCACTGGCGACGAGCTTCTTAGAAATGTCAACATCGATGACCTTGAATGACTTTGAACTTCCAAAATAGGGGGTTTTAGTAATTTTTTTGCGATTTCGGGCTGCAACACGCATTTCAAGAGTGAATTGCGCCGAAATGGCTGGAGATAGACCAAGACAACCAGCATACGAAATTTTCAGCATTGAATGTAGATTTTAGCAATTTAAGTCTGGACCGTCTAGGTTTAAGGAGGCCTGCGCACGTGGTTGTCAAAGCGGGGTTCCCCTCTTAAAAGTGATTATTTATCCGCTGCTGGCTTGCCTAACGTGAAAATGGTTGCAGATAGGCACAGACATGCTGCTTAACATAAGCACTAGCGACGGGCTTCTTAGGATTGTCAATATTGATGACTTTGATTGACCGTGAATCCTAAAAATAGGGGTTTTGGTGATTTTTTGGCGATTCTTGGCTGCAAAGGAGTGAATTGCGATGAAATGGATGGAGATAGACCAAGATTACCTGCGAACATGAACTACTATAGGCTCTCGTGCGTCTTATGAGCATTAGCTCGGATTTCTTGTTTAACATATCGTCCGAGTTCGTTCAAACATTTGTCCTGTCCGTGAACAAGCTTCTGAAAGCCCGATGCAAAAAAAAACTATGCTAACTGCTGTCCAAGCCATTGAAGAATGACTGATTGCGCCTCTGTGTCTGATGCAAATTTCTGCCCATCTAGCATTTTCTTACACCTAACGTGTACTGTTCGCTTCGTAAAACGTTTGTCGCCATATATTGGATGCATTTGAGAATGAATCTGATTTGCATTAAGTCTTTTTACCCATAAAAACAATGACGGCACGCTGTTCGTTACGGGACTATTTTAGTGGCAACGTCGCCGTATTTAATGTTTATAAATGACGTCACAGTGACGTCATCGCAAAAACTACATGCTGAATGCTGATACTTAGAATAAAATTTCCTACAAAACGTATATTTCGGATTTTATTTATGTTTGAAAAACTAACAAAATGACGGCGATTTGTAAGTTATTTATCTAATGACCCTCGTAGTCTTATTTTCTTATGTTTTCTGAGTGTAGTTTTTTTTCAAATAAACTGCTACTTTGAAACTGATAACGTGCACTTTGTAGGTCGGCTACAACAAAGGAGACGGTGTTTTGTTTTATGAGCATCCTTTCTCTTTCACGGACCGAGTAGTTGACGTCAACAAAACGAGTCACGTTGCAGAAAAAGGTCGATGGATATTCCCAGTAGACGGCAGAATTGGCCCATGCATTCTTCCTCCGACAATAGGCAAGCATAATGTACGCTGCTCTACGTAGGCTATAGCAAATATGCGGTAACTATTTATCCGGCGGCCTTACAAATAGCCGGTAGGCTATAGGCTATTTGTACGGCCGCCGGATAAATATCCTGTGCCTAGCAAATACCGTCACACTGTTTGCGTTTTAAGGAAAAAACTACACAAACGGCAGTCTTTCGTGTGGAGCAAGGTTACAGAAAAAGACAATGATTTGGGAAAATTAGACTACATTCGATTCTGAGATTAAATTTACCCAGCCGTATGGTCAGTTTAGTTACGGTTGCAACATTTTTCCTGTCAAACTAAATAGCATTAATAAAGTGCGATACCGTCTGTTTGTGCCAACTGACTGTTGTTTCAGACTTACCGTGCTAGGTTATAACAATAAGCATCGTGTAAAATCATTACACAACTGGTAACCTACAGGGTAGGCCAATAAATAAGTGACACTTTACTTTTGTCCATATCTTCACCAATCATACACCGATTAAAAAATTTTTTTTACTGTCGCACTCAGGCCCGTTGATAGGGTAGGGTAAGGGGTTAGCTACCCCGGGCCCCGCGACGTTTGGGGGCCTCGCCGTCGGCCATAAATCTATAAACTACGCCAGAATGTACCATTTTGAAAAAAATAATTAAAAAATTTTCTCCCCTGAGGGGACCAGTGAAAATCTTTGGGGGCCCCGCAAGAATGTTTCCCCGGGCCCCGCTGTGGCTCTTAACGGGCCTGGTCGCACTCCGTGGACAATTTGCAATAATGAGATTATTGTATATCTCACCACACCGTAAATGTGTTTCTACACTACTTTGTGAAATATAAATAAAATATGAATGCATAACGATAATAACAAACAAACATTTTTGTAAAATTGAAAAAAAACTTACTTGACCGACATTTTGGTAAATGGTCTGTATGACAGTGTGGGTCTAACACAGTCTACTGTCAGATGGATCATTCACTCCACTGTTGGTCTGAAGTGTTTTTTTATTTACCTAAATATTCGCTATTGTCTGCATAGCATTTGACAGAGTACAAAGTCACCTTTGTGTCCGTGCGTCCGTGCGTCGTACATTTTTAAAGCTCTATTCCTTCCACCTTCCCTTTCCCTTTCCCTTCTCCATCCTCTTTTTCTTTCCTTTCCCCTTTCCCTTGCCCTTTCCTTTTTTTCTTTTCCTTTTCCTTTCCCTTTCCTTTTTTCCTTTCCCTATCCCTTCCCCTTTTTCTTCTCTTTCTCCTTTCCTTTACCCTTCGCCTTTCCAATTCCCTTCCCCTTCTCTTTATCTTCCATTTCTTTTCTCCTTCCCCTTTCCCTTCCTTTATCTTTTCCATTCCCTTTCCCTTCCCCTTCCTCTTTTTCTTCCCATTCTTCCGTCTTTCTTTTTGTGTCCAGGTCCGTGCGTCCAATATTTGAGACGCCATATCTCCATAACGGTGCAAGATAGATGCATGGTCACTATGAACCACCCATAAAAAGTCGACCCCCGGGGAGTCGAATGGTCACGTGACCGATGACGTCGCGTGACCCCAAAAGGTCAAACTCGTGACCCCATTATCTTTGAGGCGCCGTATCTCCGTAACGGTGCAAGGTAAACGCATGGTGACGATGGACAATTTATAGTGAATCGAATGTTCTCGTGACTGACAATGTCTATTGTTTAGTTAAAATAATAGAGAAGGATGAAAGGATTTTTGCTGCTGTACAATTTGAAATTAAACTGTTTGATTTTTTTCTACCAGTCTAAACAGCTCAATGATTATATTTATACGGACATATACTGTAAACTATTGAAATGCATTGGACAGACTCCGTGTTCGTATGAAAATTATCTTGTTATCGTAAGTTTTTGTTACATTTATATTTCACAAGGTATTGCAGAGACGCGTTTATAATGTGGTGGGGTATATAATAATCGCATTATTCTAACAAAGTGTGCCAGTGAAAAAATTTCGAAAATCGCTCAATAATTGGCGAAAATATGGACAAAAGTAAAGTTTTTTTATGGCCCACGGTGTATAATATTATATCGTCGTGTTGTATGCGGCAGCCACGGCACCAGTAATCACTGACTGTCCCGTGTTCGTTGGGCCGGAAGTCATCAACCGAACACAGATCCAGTTCCACTGTGACGTCAGAACGAATGCCACTGATCGCCGAGCAAGGTTCAGGGTTTCCTTTCTGTTCGACTGCGAGCTGGATGCCGGGGTGCCGAGCCAGGTCTTGAACTTGACCAACCTGCGTGCCACACTCCACGAACGATACTTGGCTGGCAGACTCAACAAACTCGTACGTGCTCTTTTATCACACCTCGCACGGAAACTGACATAAGCTTGCATGCCTTTGCGCAGTATCGAGGTATAAATTTTGCTGCAAAATGTACTTTTTATGAAAGTTTAACCCGTCCAAAACTTCTTCCGCGTACACTAGTGCTCCTGTGACATATGTACAAACCTTAAAATAGGCTGCGATTTCGGCAATTAATGAAAGATGAAATGGCTTTGTGTGTGCGTGTGTCACGGTGTGTGCGTGGTCAGATGTCTTGTTCGGTGGTGTCGTATTTTGAGGACTCTCCGTTACAACACAGCCATCGAGTCAACAGCACGCGAGACTTCATTCCACGTATACTGGTGCGTTATTGACAAACATCAATGTAAAAGTGGTATAAGCGACGTCGTGCTAAACAAGCCATTTTGGGAAAGGGAATCGGACAACGCTGCAGCTGAAAATGCAGAACGTGCAAAATGACGGATTAACTTACAAATTTCCAGCTATTGTTATGTGGTCTGTCAAATTTTAGCGCCTCCAACGGAATGGAGCAAACGAATATAATTTACGTGTTCGGCAATAATACTGTTCGAATAGGGTGTTGTTAAGATTCTATACATAGTAATCTACTAAACTTTTTTTGTTTTGTGTTTTTCGCAAAAATGTGTTACTTGTTAATCGTACAATAGAGTGACAATATTGTGTGTTTGGCAGTCGAATTCCACTTTGACTGACAACGAAATCCCACGTAAACGAACTGCGTACTGACTGCCCACTAGATCGGGATTACCCTGAACATCCACGTTTATTTCGACACTAGGGGAGTGTTTTATGCGTGACAGCAGCTACTACTTCAGCGCGACTGCCATCGCAATTCTGTCCGTCTGTCCGTCTGTCCGTCCGTCCGTCACACGGGTGGATCAGTCAAAAACGGTGCAAACTAGGATCATTCAATCTTCACCATTGGCTGCCTGTAAGACTCTAGTTTTAGGATCAGTATAGCTTTTCCATAAATTCGAAAGGCGTCACCGCGAGCGAAGGCGCTAAATGAGAGGGAGTAAGAAAAATTTGCTATTTTTTGTAAATACTGAAATTTATGCACTGGATACGGAGCTAGGCGTCATCCGCCGTCGAGTCTAAATGAAACATCGTTGTGAGCTTAGATTTCGTTCGCACCGTGCCTTCACACATGCATCGCTGTTGCGCGTTCCCCTTTGCGTTAGCTGGGCTTTTTATGTTCGTTTTTTAATAAGACTATGTCTGTATTGTATATGCTACTGATGAAATAACTACATGCACATGCATTGACTTTTTTTCATATGTATACCATGTACAGGCTTCCTCACACGAGTTGGTAGTCGCCGAAAGTGACCCGGGACCTGCCAGGCTGATCTTGTACTCTAATCTGCCAATAACCTGCCAGAGCGTCACGGGTAGAAATGTACCGATTCATTGCTGGATCACGTTCGACATCATATCGACCGAGGATATTGCTATGCGCCAGCGACTGGTGGCAACTGGGAAAACCAAAAACCTCTGCTCGTACCGGCTTAGCGAGCAAGACTGGAAACCGGATGAGGGTTACGCGTACGATAAAGAAACGTCACTTGACATTGTTGCGAAGGTATAGACTCCGACAATTTACAGTTATCATCATCATTATAATTCTTGTCACTTATTCTAAGCAGGACTAACCTAAGCCTGTAGCATAAACAGTATGAGAGGAAGGACTTGCAAATTACAGCGGGTTTGCTTACCGGACACGCAGGCTTGAATTGGTACCTTAGTCTGATGAAGGTCAGTTCAGTTTCACTAGACTTATATTTTCTGCTAACAGCAAAAATAAAATTTATCCGCATTTTACTGGTAGATACAGTGCGCTAAGATCTTATTTTGTGGATTAAAGTAACCTCAGTAAACTGCATCGACCAGTTTTTAAAGTTTACCAAAGCTCGTAAGAGATTGTACATGTATACTGATTAGCTGAAAAACATTAGCTCCGGTGACGTGACTACATAATGACTTTGTGAGCTCCACTGGTTAAGCCCAAATTCCATTACGCCGACTTTCACCGAAACTTCCCTGCGGGGAAAGTCGTGGACACAAATCATGACAGTCGCAGACACAATCGGTGACAAATCATGAAATCATGAAGTTTCGGTGAAAGTCGCCGACACAAATCACAAACTTTTCTGAATAGTTCATGAAGAGCCGTGGCAGCAGGTACAGGAGCCAGTTTCACCATCTCTGGAGCTATGCAGTCACCTCCCTGAGCTCGGCCCAACTGGAGCTTTTTAATAGCAGACTCGACTTTGCTGAGCGTGGGAGCATCCGTTGGGATGGTGGTGTCATCCGTAGCATTCGCCTGTGTGTCATTAAGCTCTTGACATGCAGGAACAGTGGGATGATTTAACGCTTCAGAGTAGTGTTCACACCACCGCTGTAGGACTTCCTGCTGAGAATAACATGCTTGACCATCCTTCCGTGTGACTGGAATATTCTTCTGTGTGTCAGCATCCTCTCGCAGACGCCTGCTGGCTGTGCATGCAGGCTTCAAATCGTTGCGATGCATACCCTCTTTAGTCTCATCAGCCAGTCTGTTGAAATAAGCCTCGCGGTCTGCTTTAGCTTAAGCCCAGAAAATACCTTGTAGCCATTTGCGTTCAGCAGTGTCATTAGCCCGATGCGCAGCCGACTTCTTTTTTAGGATTTCGAGAGTGTCTGAAGTCAGCCATGGACGCCTACAGGGTGTTCTAAAAAACGGATATCCAGTTTTATTTTTGGGATAACTTCGGTAATTCAGCACCGATTTTAACCATTCTTTCACTGTTACAAGCAGTCATAACAGTTCTCAGTTCGTAAGCCCGTCGAACAGCGATCATCCTTTGTTATTCTGCCCATATCAAACAATTTATTCTAAAAATTATTACTGGTAAACAAAATAAATAAACACAATATGACGTAACAATGACGTCACAAGGCACTACTGCGAATAAGTAAGTAAGCTTAACTATTTTATGCTACGAAATTGATATCTTTATGTGTTGCCTGTTCTCCGAGACCACTGTAGCTTTGACAGTGTTTGTTTTGCTAGGTAATGTGGTCAAACAATAAAGGTGCGGTGGGCGGAAAAACTTTACGTTTACGCGCCATAAATTTCTGCTTGTAACAGTGAAAGAACGGTTAAAATCGGTGCTGAATTACCGAAGTTATCCCAAAAATAAAATTGGGTATCCATTTTTTGGAACACCCTGTATGTGGCTTTACAAATCCGAGAGATATACTGTGCTAAGGTCATTGTCTTGCAAACGAGCTTCTGTGAGATCAGCAATGGCAATGTTGTACTTTTCTAGCTCCTGGCCCAGTGGTGTTTGGTAACCGGTACCAATCAGAGTGAGCACGTTCCATGTAGCAACCCGGATACTGTGCCGTAGATCGAAGTGTAAGCTCAATGTCAATGACATTGTAAGAGCATATCACAGCACCTGGCTTAACTTTTGTTGACTTTTGACTTTCCTGTTTTTAGGAAAAATGGCACACGATGTCATTTGTTTAGTTATTTGTTAGGCGTAGGCCTGTATTGCAATCGCGAAACTGTTTACGTATCCTTACCAGCTTATAACCACAACCTCACTTTGCTAAAAAAATCTCATGTAAAACACAGATCCGTAGTCTCTTTGGTGAATGATATTAAAAATTTGTTTTCTGTAATTTGTCTAACAATATTATTGTACCTTTGAGGTAATCTACGACATTAGGCCACAGGAATGAATAATGTTTAAATCTTTGATTTAAGGAGCAGTGCACTTAGCAGTGCATTTAGGGAGTAATATGCACTTTTGAAACGTACATGTAAGTCCGTTTAATATGTACATCTATCTTTTTGCACATTTGTCGATATGCTTTCGCAAATGTATAGGGCTTACGTCTACGTAAGTTTGTTAATAACACACTTTTTAATCTGTGTACACTAGAAACGTTCGTATATTTATAGCGTCGTTCAATCATTGCATTCAGGTTGACCTTCCGGCGACCAGACCTCGACTGAGTAAAATCGAGTTCGTCTTTCGTCCGGAGTTCGGTGACTACAAGACTATCAACGGAGAGCGATATCTCAACCCGTGGATCAACTACACTCCTCCCAGACCTATACTGGTTGGTCCGTCATAATATTGCATTACTCATTACAATACATTGACATTTTTGGGGCTTACTTGCAGTTTTACTAGCACATTGAGTGCGTTCAAGGTTATTACAGTTAAGGCTCTGTATAAATTACTTACTTACAATTAGTCGTTTGTATAGCGCATTTCACAGATTACTAGGGGTGCTGACAACAGGTACATTAATAAGCCTACGTTGCTTAGCTTTTGGATGATGCTAAAGTGATCAGTGTTTTTATGTCATGTTAGTAGTCAGGCAGAATGTTTTGACTACAGACAGGTAGCAGGTTCGGTGAAGCGGAAGCCGCTATCTCCAAATATCGTTCTTGTTCTAAGTTACTATATTCTTACCGCCATATTCTTCTTGGGCCCTGGTGTAGGCTCTATCGTGTAGTATGTAATAACTAGATACCGCACTGCTGGAGTGGGTATGCGAGTACGTAGTACCAGCTTATACCACTCCAGACTACACTGTCGTTTGCTTTATGACGCACGATTGCAACCGGAAATTGTGAAAACAGTGCCAGTGCAAGCTAAATAACTATGGTTTAACCAAAAGAATGTTTGTAACGCGCGGTCCTGTTGCGACAGCACGACTTTCGTTTTGTTCGTAGGTATGGCGACTTGATACTCCGGCACCGCTAGGGCGATGCGACAGTACTGGAGACCCTCACGTGAAAACATTCGACGGCTTGTTTTACGACGTCTTCGTTAAGGGCAACTTCATCTACGTTCGCAACCTGTCCTACGTACCCGTTGAGGTTCGTTTTTACAGCCACGAATTTGAGTCATATCCGTGTGAAAGGCAGTAAAAGCAGAACCTTTCACACTTTATTCTTCCGTTTTATTGTGGCTGCTGCTGCGAAAATCTTTCAGACTGTTTGTAATAGTTTGAATAAAGGAAAGAACAAAAGCAGTGACTGTGTATAGGCCTAAATGGTTATCATTTTGCTGACTAATTTGTTACGTGGGTTATAGAGGTTTTTGTGGGAGAAGAAGGAAATTGCAAGAGGCCGATAGCGAGACGCACGTTTACGACGACAAAATTAGTATTCAGAAGTATCAAACACTTTCACTGTGAATTTTCTTATGTTGCACGCGTATTGGAAATATTTGTAATTTACTCTCACTGTACAGTTGTCTGCGTGAAAAAAATTGCAAGTCATAATGCAGTCAGATACTCAAGTTTAAAGTTTTTGAAGCAATGCAATATGGACGACAAATATTTTTTTTCAGAAAAGAAAATTCTCCGATAGGCTAAAATTAAACGTGCGCTCTGATCCCTGCCCTGACGCTATTGGACTTAGTTAGAGTCAAAGTGTTGCAGTAGAGGTGTCTTGTTGTTTTTGCCAATAAGTCAGCAATCAAAATAATGTTATTAGCGAAATCATTATTATTTATTATAGGTTCAAGTGAAGCACTGGGCATGTACTCGATTCCCAGTTGGCGTATCGTGTGTGTGCGGTGTCGCCATGAGAGAAAATGAAACTATTCTAATAGCCGATATGTGCCACAACGAGACGGCGGTTGGAGATCCAAAGTACCTGACGTACAATGACGATAATTTACCGGATGATGCTGGTATCAAAGTCAGCGATTCTGGACGCACGTTCAAGGCTTGTGACAACAGATTGTGCTACTGCATGCAGCATAATAGTATTATATATTTTAACTAGAAAGCAGTCATAGCCCGCAGGTACCTCCGCCAAGGCAATGTTATTCGCCAGGTGGCGTCAACGTATTCACTTTGCCAGCGGTTCCTTTATGCCCCCTTTAACGCAATGGTAACGACAATTTCAAAGTGATCCAGAATCCAGGATTCCCAACGGATCATTCCCAAAATTAAACCGCTGGTAGTTTGTGCCATGCCCGACATACCCTCAAAATTTCAGAAAGATCCGTCCATAACTTTTTGAGTTATTTTGCTGACTCACAGACAAACGAACAAACAAACAAAAACCGGCCAAAACATTACCTCCTTGGCGGAGGTAAAAAAACTGCAAGCAATTCACTTAGTGTTGTATAAGCGCTGATGTAAAACGGCAAAAATCAAAAAGTATAAGCACGAACTAATGTATTAGCTTAGACATTTAATCTGTTCTCAGTAGCCAGATATAAATGT